>Ga0153982_1000501_pt1 | contig 10788 bp, 8 predicted proteins | sample TSGA066MetaG_FD_104743 | JGI IMG/M metagenome (GOLD analysis project Ga0153982, IMG submission 104743) | Attine ant fungus gardens microbial communities from Georgia, USA - TSGA066 MetaG | ecosystem: Host-associated > Fungi > Mycelium > Unclassified | place: USA: Georgia, Alexander Wildlife...
CGAGCTGGGCGTACCGGCGGTGGTTGGGACTGGTAACGCGCTCGATACCGTCGAAGACGGCAATGAGGTCACCGTGTCCTGTGCAGAGGGCGACACCGGTTATATCTATGCGGGTGCCCTGCCCTTCGAACGCACCACGACCGATCTGGACGATATGCCGCCGGCTCCGTTGAAGATCATGATGAACGTGGCCAATCCAGAACGCGCATTCGATTTTGGTCAGCTGCCCAATGCTGGCATCGGTCTGGCACGGTTGGAAATGATCATCGCCAGTCACATCGGCATCCATCCCAAGGCATTACTGGAGTACCAGCGCCAGGATGTGGCGACTAAACAGAAGATCGACGCGCGAATCGCAGGCTATGCATCTCCTGTGGATTTTTACGTCGATCGTCTGGCAGAAGGCATTGCGACCATCACCGCTTCTGTGGCGCCCAACCCGGTGATTGTGCGCTTGTCGGACTTCAAGTCCAACGAATACGCCAACTTGATTGGTGGCGAAAAATACGAGCCGCACGAGGAAAACCCGATGATCGGCTTCCGTGGTGCTTCGCGCTATATCGATTCTTCTTTCAAGGATGCTTTCGCGCTGGAATGCCGCGCGGTCAAGCGCGTACGCGAGGAGATGGGGCTGCAGAATCTATGGGTGATGATCCCGTTTGTACGCACCCTCGAGGAAGGCCGCAAAGTGCTGAAGGTGCTGGCCGAAAATGGCCTGAAACAGGGCTCCGCATCGGGTGATCGCGACGGACTCAAGGTGATCATGATGTGCGAGGTGCCATCCAATGCACTGTTGGCGGACGAATTCCTTGATATTTTCGACGGCTTCTCGATCGGTTCCAACGACATGACCCAACTCACTCTCGGCCTGGATCGCGATTCGGCGATCGTCGCCGATTTGTTCGATGAACGCGATCCTGCGGTGAAAAAAATGTTGTCGATGGCGATCCGCGCCGCGCGCGCAAAAGGCAAATACATCGGCATCTGTGGTCAAGGTCCCAGCGATCATCCTGACCTGGCGCAGTGGTTAATGGATGAAGGCATCGAATCAGTGTCACTCAATCCTGATACGGTGGTCGATACTTGGTTGAGACTGGCGAAGTCCAAGGCTGGGTAGAAGGCTACAAAAAGTTGCATAACGGCTGCACTACTGTATCCAAGGCAACGCTGATCAGGTTGGCAGTAGCGACGACGGACATGTGACTGAGTTAGCGTTGCTCTAAAAATCCCCAGAGAATCTCGCGCCACTCTCGCCATATGCGCAGATTTGTTGGAGTCAACATGAAGCAGACAAATCCGCAGGCAGCTCCCGCGGCAGCAACACCTTCCGAGCCGGGTGCGAACGCGCTGATGGATCGATTCACCGGCATCGACTGGCTCCAGTTGCTGGAAACCTGGAGTCTGAAACTGCTGGCCGCGGTGGTTATCTTTCTGGTTGGCCGCTGGCTGGCCAAACGCCTGACGATCGGACTAGGACGGGTGTTGGCTAGGGCTCGGGTCGATTCCACCCTAATTGGATTTTTACGCAATATCAGTTATGCGGTGATGCTGGTGCTCGTGGTTGTGACCGCGTTGAGCGCGGTTGGTGTCCCGACCACGTCCATGTTCGCGATTCTGGGCGCCGCCGGCTTGGCCGTTGGTTTGGCATTGAAGGACTCCCTGTCCAATATCGCGTCAGGAGTGATGTTGATTATCTTGCGCCCATTCCGGGTTGGTGATCATGTGGTTCTGGCCGGTCAAGAAGGTGTCGTGGACGAGGTGCGTGTGTTCCAGACCACGATGCACGCTTTCGACCAGCGCACCATCGTGCTACCGAACAGCGAAGTGACGAGTGCTCCGATCGTCAATTATTCGACCCGTCCTAATCGACGCGCTGAAGTCGCGGTCGGGGTCGGCTATGAAGACGATCTGAAAAAAGCTCAGGAACTTTTGTTGGAGGTGGCGCGCAGTGATCCTTCTGTGCTCGATTCACCGGCCCCATTCGTCAACGTTAAAAATCTTGGTGAAAGCAGCGTCGATCTGATTTTGTACGCGTATATGCGCAATGCAGACTACACCGATACGTTGAGCCGTTTGATCGAGGCGACCCACGATCGTTTGATTGCGAACGGGATCAGCATCCCCTACCCGCAGCGCGATCTGCATGTCTATCATCATGCTGGGAATGGCGGTGCTGCATCCGATGCCATCATACGTGCCGCTGTAGACGACGGTGACCGACCCAACACAGCAGCGCCGCGGTAGATTTGCGACTTGCGAGAATTGCGCATGGTGTGCCGAATTGTGCACTGAGCAGCAAGACCGCCTTACGTTAGACTGTGCTCTGGTAGCGCAAAGGCGCCCATGAACCGACGGTAATGGCGCAGTTCAGCAATCGAATCATAGACGTCACGCAAGGCGGTATGCGCACCTTGTTTTTCCACTGCAGCTAATACCTGCGGTGCCCAGCGCCGCGCGAGTTCCTTCAACGTGCTCACGTCTAAATTGCGATAGTGAAAATAGCGTTCCAATTCCGGCATTTGCCGATGTAGAAACCGGCGGTCCTGGCAGATCGAATTGCCGCACATCGGCGAAGAGTTGGTCGGAACCCACGCCCTCAGGAACTCAAGCGTGCGTGCCTGGGCCTCGACCATGGCCACACCGTCATCCAGTACGCGCTGCCAAAGCCCCGATTTGCTATGTTGCTGCCGGTTCCAGTCGTCCATGGCTTCGAGCGTGGCCAGCGGATGCGTGATCGCCAGTTCCGGTCCCTCCGCCAGCACTTCCAGTCCCGCGTCGGTGACGACGGTGGCGATTTCCAGAATCGAGTCGCCGTCGGTATCAAGCCCGGTCATTTCCAGGTCGATCCAGATCAAGCGTCCTGTGCCATGTCCAGCGCTCTGATTGTCTGTCGCCATGTCTCGAATCATCGCTTAAATGGGGCATGATATCCGCATGCCGGGTGCCGCTATCTACGAACACTACGCGATCCTTACCGCGATGTTGGCCCCAGCGTTCTTTTTGACTGCGACCGCGTCGCTGCTGATGTCGGCCAACACCCGGCTGGCCCGAGTCATCGATCGGCTGCGCAACATCCTCAAGGAGTTGGAAGACACCAGCGATCCGGAATATCGCGGGATGCTCGAACGCCGGATTGAAATCCAGCGCCAGCGCAGTCGTCTGGTGCTACGTGGCAGTCAGCTGTTGTATGCGGCGATCAGCTTTTTCGTCGGCACCAGTTTAACCGTCGCAGCGGACAGCTTCGCGGGATACCGGATCGAATACCTGCCAACCGTGTTGGCGGTGCTGGGCGTGTTGTCGTTGTTCTCAGCGAGCCTGTATCTGGCCAGGGAGTCGACCCTGGCAGTGAAGGTGATCGACGAGGAAATGGACCATCGCTACGCCATCGCGCGAATGCGCAAACGCGAGGAGAAGCTGGATCAATCCGCCGCCGCTGATACGCCATCGAAAGAATAAAACCGATCTCAAATTCCGGAGTGCATAGTGACACCAAATTTTCTCCGGTAGGCATTTTTGTGTGCAGGAATTACTTACCTTGGGGATCAGGTGGCTGTGGAGGAACCGGCGGCTCTGGCAGTTGCTCGATACTGGCGACAGCGAGTTTCCGGTCGGCTGATGTGCATGCGTCAGCTTTGCCGTTCCGATAAACCGTGCAATCAGAAGCATCCCAGACAATTCTAATGCGTCCTCCATGCTTGCTACGGATCTCAACTTCGACCCGGCCGTCTTTCGGAATCGTTAATGCTGCATGATCGGAAACGACGACATCACCGATCACACGGACATCGGTCTCCTCGCCATTCCTTGATCGCGAATGGTGGCGACTTGTCATACTATGAGTTGCGGCGGCAGAAGGTTGGAAAACTTGCGGTGGCTCTGGGGGAAGTTCTGGAATCATAACGATTGCCCTCCAAAATTGCAGTTGCTTTCACCTATCTCAAAATACCATATCCATCAAAAGACAGGCTTGCTTTGACGAACCATGTGCGTTGTCTGGACAAGTTCTGATCTTCTATGAGTAGCTCGTCAACATCGCGCCCCTCGCTTACGCCGGCGTACAAGGACGTCCAAACCGTTGGCCTCCATACCAACAGCAGCTGCCAATCTCGACTACTTTCTTCTCGTGCCAAGTCCATATTCGTGTAGCGTCCGAGGTCGCGTTGAAGCAACCTGAACTGCAATGTTCCTCGCAGATACAAATCGTTGCGAAAGTAGTAATAACCTCGCAGATCATGCAGCTGCTCGTCGAACAACTTGCCTTCCCGGGTCTGTAGGCGTTTCAAAGTGCCGTCGTACTGCCAGCGTAGGGATTCGAAGGGGGTCCACTCTATCTGCATGCGGAGCTGTCTGCGATCGGCGGCGCGTTCCAATAGACGGTCCACATCGTCGACCCATAACAAGTTCATGGAAACTTTCCAAGCATCGTTGGGCGCGGTATCCAGGGCAAGCTCCCAGCCGTTCCGCGGCCAGTAACGATCTCCAAATTGCGTCTGGCCGTTAATTAGCCACAATGTAGCCTCGGTTTGTCCAGCGCCTGCAACATTCAAGGATAGCTGGGTTCGGCGATCCAATAGGCCATTGCCAAGCTCCTCCCGGCGCCAACCGTCTAGCTGAATGCCGATTTTCGAGATCGTGTCTGAGTTGTTGAAATAAAACGTACGCTCAAGCTCCCCCTCCAAGCTCTGGATGCCGACCCGTGAAACGCTGCCTAAGTCAGCTCGGAATGCGTTGCTGAATCGCTCATAGGCAAGCTCGTAATCCCACTTAAGGGCGTTACGGTTGAGCCGTGCGTAGATTGCACCTCCTGTTCCATCAGTACCTTCAGGGTCCGGAGATGTGGTATCGGAGAACGCGGCGGAGGCGTCCAGCGTGGTGCTCTGCGTCAAGGGAACACGGGAATCCACGGCAATAACACGGTTGCTGTAGCCGTCCGCGCTTCGCGCTGTAGCCGTAGCGCCGATCGTTCCCACGCCTGCCGAATGCAAGGCTCGCAGCGCTAGTACCTGCCCTGGCAAACTACTTCCATCCGATCTTCGATACTCAATCTGATCGGATCCCTCGACTCCTGGTTCCACCAATTGCGTCACACCGTCCTTCGCATAGAGGATTGATACGCTATTCGCCTTTCCAAGATACTTCGCGCTGAAAGCTGCATCCGGAGCGGCAATGTTCCGAGAGTAAAACAAAGGAAGCTGTTGTTGATAAGGCTGGCCAGCCTCGATAAAGAACGGGCGACGCTCCTCAAAAAAAAATGCGTCGGCAACGTTCTCGACCGGACGAAGCTCGTCTGCCTCCACCTGAGAGAAGTCAGGATTAACGGTCAGGGCTGCCGAAAGGCCATTGATGATGCGCCATGTTGCGTCGACACCGATATTCTTGCTTGTATCAGAGCTGGAGATGTGATCAGAGTCTTCGTAAACACCGCCCTGATAAAGCATATCAACCCTGGCTTGGATGGCCCTCCAGTCGACTTTTCGATCAATCGTCGCCTTCACTGGCTGCAACTGGCAGATATAGCAGTTGCGATTCCGATCATCAGGAACGCTGGAGTATGTATAGCGATAACGTCGAGGCTGAACGCGTGAAAACTCCATCGCCCAGTCCTGTTCCTTGCCCGCCGGCAGCTGCAGCGATGTGAGTGGGACGCGTATCTCGACGGTATAGCCATCAGCGCTGACATCGGCGGCGGATTGCCAGCGCGCATCCCAGCTGTCATATGCGTCTTTTTCTGACTCATCCCAGCGTGAATCAGCTTGAGTGCCGCCAGCAGACACGTAAAAGGAGTACGCCTGCATGGCTCGCACCCCCCCCGGTGATATCGTGACGCCAACAAAATCCTCGTCAGATATAGAATCGCGCTCGCGTCTGCGCGCACGAATTGCAGCGGGGTTGCGATCAAGTGCCTTGAACATTACATACAGTGCCCCTTCCTGAACTTTGTACCTTGCCTCGGTGACCTCACCGGCTGGAGTATTGATTCCAGGATCCGTTTCATATTTCAGGACGACTGATTCGCTTTCTTCCCATTCCCCAGCTCCAAGCTGACCATCAACCCGCGGAGCCTGTGCATATGCATAAGTCCCCGCAACGAGCAGCAGTGGGCTCGTTAAGCGAGCGATACCGCGCATTTCCTGTTCCTGTGTCTAGACGATCCTATGCCTCGGCAATAAGCGCGTGATCCTCCACGTAGTGCTCAAGCCAGGTCTCGACTAGCGGGTCGATGACCGACGGTGGGATCTCAGTTGCCAGCGTGTGGCTGAAGGCGGCGAACGTTACTCGCTCCCCTTCTGCGAAATAGAGTATCTCTCCAAAAACACTGCCAAAATCTCGACTTACACTGGGGTGGCCTTTGATGCGCCATTAATTGCTTCATCGGCGGATCTCCCACAATGTCAAGCTTCCAACCCAAAATTGTCAAGTGCATCGCAGGTCGGCAGCGGTGACGACGATCGCGGAGCGCCGCAAAGATCGAGTCGTCGGCTAGGCAAGCCCCCCGTAGGGTCATAGCGACATGCCTTTACATACAGTGAGTTAGACCATTTTTGGCTGGTTTTCGCACAAATCCCTGCCGATCCTCAATCAGCTCTGGATTAAGCGCATCGCTTGTCTCGCTTGCGGAGAAAGTAATCGCGCAGTTTGGCGCCTGATTCCTCCGCCAGCACTCTGCCAGTGACTTCGATTCGATGGTTATGGCGCGGATCGCAAAGCAGATCGAACACGCTGCCGGCTGCCCCGGTTTTGGGGTCAGATGCGCCAAAAACGACGCGACGCAACCGCGCGTGCACCATCGCCATCGCACACATCGCGCACGGCTCAAGGGTCACGTACAAACTGCAATCAATCAGACGATGATTGGCCAGCGCTATACCCGCCTGGCGCATCGCGACGATCTCGGCGTGCGCGGACGGATCGTGCTCGGCAATATTGCGATTCCAGCCCTGCCCAATCAGTCGACCATCCGGAGAAAGCACGATCGCGCCAACCGGAATCTCGTCGTCCTCACGTTGACCACGCTCGGCCAACACCATCGCCTCGCGCATCCAACGCTGATCGCGGTGTAGATCCGACTCGTCAGAATGAAGAGGATTTGAATCCATTTCGTATCAATCCACTTCGTTTGCATGCAAGAGTTTCGAATTTGATTCGTTCGTGTCCACTGTAGCGCTCTTCAAATATCGTCGATCGCACCGCGATTGCTAGAGCCTATCTCAATACGGGGATACATTGCGGCACCGAATGTCCCAATCGGCGGTGTCGCATCCTGGCATATCGATCGCGCGCCGCATCATGTTCTCACGCCCGGCCCTGTGCACCATGCCGTCGCGTGACTGTGTTCGATTTCGGGCCCCAATCGGCGATAGCCCTCGAAGGACGTCAACTCACTCCCACTCGATCGTCGCTGGCGGTTTACCGCTAATGTCGTAGACCACGCGGGAGACTCCGGGTAGTTCGTTGATGATTCTGTTGGAGACGGTGCCTAGGAAGTCGTATGGCAGTTGCGCCCAATGCGCGGTCATGAAATCGATGGTCTCGACCGCGCGCAGCGCGATGACCCATTCGTAGGCGCGGGCGTCGCCGACCACGCCCACTGATTTGACCGGTAGAAATACCGCGAAGGCTTGGCTGACCTTGTCATACAAATCGGCTTTGCGCAATTCGTCGATGAAGATCGCATCGGCTTTGGCCAGCAGTTCGGCGTATTCGGGTTGCACTTCACCGAGGATGCGCACGCCTAGGCCAGGACCCGGGAACGGATGGCGGTAGACCATGGTCTGCGGCAAACCCAATTCCACGCCAAGACGGCGCACCTCATCCTTGAACAGTTCACGCAAGGGCTCAACCAGCCCTAATTTCATCTTTTCTGGCAGGCCGCCGACATTGTGATGGCTTTTGATCACATGCGCCTTGCCGGTTTTGCTGCCAGCTGATTCGATCACGTCTGGATAGATCGTGCCCTGCGCCAACCATTTGGCGTTTTTCAGCTTGGCTGATTCTTCTTCGAAGATTTCGATGAACAAACCACCGATGATTTTGCGTTTGGCTTCGGGATCGCTTACGCCGGTCAGCGCTTTGAAATAGCGGTCCGATGCGTCGACCCTGATCACTTTTACGCCCATGCCGCCTTGCTCGGATGCGGCGGCGAACATCGCCATGACCTGATCACCCTCGCGCCAGCGCAATAGGCCGGTGTCGACAAAGACGCAGGTCAATTGCGCGCCGATCGCCTGGTGCAACAATGCGGCGACAACCGAGGAATCCACCCCGCCAGACAATGCCAGGATGACCTCGTCCGCGCCCACCAGTTCGCGCACTCTCGCGATCTGGTCTTGGATGATGTTGGCCGCGGTCCATTGCGTAGCACAGCCGCAGATATCGAACAGAAAACGCCGCAGTATCGCCTGCCCTTGCTGGGTGTGGGTCACCTCTGGATGAAACTGCACCCCATACCAGCGCTTGGATTCGTGCGCCATCGCTGCGACCGGAATGCGTTCAGTGACCGCGGTGACGATAAAACCCGGCGGCGCCTGCGCCACATGATCACCATGACTCATCCAGACATTCAGGCGCGGCTCGCCATGATGATCGCTCAAACCACCCAGCAGCGCATCGTGCGCGATCAATTGCACTTGGGCATGACCAAACTCGCGCGCGCCAGCGGCTTCGGTCGTGCCGCCAAGCTGCGCCGCCAGTGTCTGCATGCCGTAACAAATTCCCAAGATCGGCAAATCGGCATCGAACACCGCCTGTGGTGCCTTGGGTGCATCGTGGACGGCAGTGGATTCCGGTCCGCCGGAGAGGATGATGCCTTTCGCGCCGAACGCGGCGATCTCGCTTGGATCGTGGTCCCATGCCCAGATCTCGCAGTACACCCCCAATTCGCGAATACGACGTGCGATCAACTGGGTATATTGCGCACCGAAATCGAGGATGAGGATCTTGTCGGCGTGCAGGTTGGTCATGACGACATCGGAGCCGGTGCTTAGTTTGGACGGGGCGTGAACACCATGCCCAATGCGATTAGCGAGAATCCAATCAGACCTGATACATCGGACATTTCGATTGCTCCTGGCAGCGGCTCGTCGTCAACTTGGGCGATTTTTTCGTAAGACGACCGTCATCCCGCCCGGTAATTCGGCGGCTCCTTGGTGATCTGAACATCGTGGACATGACTTTCGCGCTGACCGGCGCCGGTGATGCGTACGAACTGCGGTCGCTTGCGCATGTCTTGGATCGTTGCACAGCCAACATAGCCCATGGTGGCACGCAATCCACCTGCCAGTTGGTGCACAACGGCGCTGAGCGGCCCGCGATAGGGAACGCGGCCTTCGATGCCTTCTGGCACCAACTTGTCGGCGTCGCTGGCGTCCTGGAAGTAGCGATCCTTACTGCCGATTTCCATCGCCGCCAACGAGCCCATGCCGCGATAGCTTTTATAGCTGCGCCCCTGAAACAATTCGGTTTCGCCTGGGCTTTCTTCGGTGCCTGCGAATAGACCACCGATCATCACTGTCGATGCGCCTGCGGCGATGGCTTTGCCGATATCACCAGAATAGCGGATGCCGCCGTCGGCGATCACGGGAATGCGTTCCTGCAATGCGTCTGCGACCATTGATACCGCCGTCACCTGCGGTACGCCGACGCCGGCAACGACGCGAGTGGTGCAGATCGAACCTGGGCCCACGCCCACCTTGACCGCATCCGCGCCGGCATCGGCCAGGGCCAGCGCCGCATCACCGGTGACGATATTGCCGCCGATCACCTGCAACTCTGGGAAGCGTTGCTTCGTCCAGGCAATGCGTTCGATCACGCCCTGGGCATGGCCATGCGCTGTGTCAACGATGACTACGTCCACACCTGCTGCGGCCAGCGCCTCAATCCGTTGCTCGGTATCACCGCCCACGCCGACTGCTGCGCCAACTAGCAGGCGCTCGCTGCTGTCGTAGGCGGCATTGGGATTGTCGGACTTCTTCTGGATGTCCTTGACCGTGATCAGTCCGCGCAGTGCAAAGTTGTCGTTGACGACCAGCACTTTTTCGATGCGATGCTTGTGCAGCAGACCGATCACTTCGTCGTCGTCGGCACCCTCTTTGACCGTGACCAGACGCTCTTTCTTGGTCATGATGTGCCGCACTGGGTCGTCGAGCTTTTTTTCAAAGCGCATATCGCGGCCGGTGACGATGCCGACCAACTGCCCCTCGCTATCTACGACCGGGACGCCGGAAATATTGCGTGCGCGGGTTAATTTGAGCACTTCACCGATGGTGGTTTCCGGTCCGACCGTAAACGGTTCTTTGATCACCCCGGCTTCGAACTTCTTCACCTTGGCCACCTCGGCGGCTTGGCGTTCGAGACTCATATTCTTATGAATGATGCCAATGCCGCCGAGCTGGGCCATCGCCACCGCCAAGCGCGCTTCAGTCACGGTGTCCATCGCTGCCGAAACGATCGGCAGGTTCAGGCGCAACGACTGAGTCAATTGGGTTGCGAGCGAGACGTCCTTGGGCAGGACAGTCGAATGCGCAGGGACGAGAGATACATCGTCGTAGGTCAGTGCTTCAGCCTGGATGCGCAGCATCGGCGAGCCCGGAGTTGGGGAAGCGCGCCATTGTAGCGCGATAGCCTCAAAATCCAATGCCGATGAAAATCAAGATCGTCATCTGCGCGCTGGCGCAGTTCCATGGAGGTTAATTCGTTGAAAATCCAAGTCGCTGGGAAACCGGTGTCCGCCGCGATGACGACTTGAACATTTGCCGCCCTAAATGAGCTGCCCAATGCATGTCAGGAAAA
>Ga0153982_1000502_pt1 | contig 10783 bp, 6 predicted proteins | sample TSGA066MetaG_FD_104743 | JGI IMG/M metagenome (GOLD analysis project Ga0153982, IMG submission 104743) | Attine ant fungus gardens microbial communities from Georgia, USA - TSGA066 MetaG | ecosystem: Host-associated > Fungi > Mycelium > Unclassified | place: USA: Georgia, Alexander Wildlife...
GAATGAACAAAAATGTCGCTTTCGAGGTACGAGAAGGCGGAACCTTAATTCTAGGTGCTGGACGTGCAGGGCGGAGTTCTTCCTGCAGCCTGATGTGGGGGCTCTTCCCTGTCGAGAAGGAATTCGATTGGTCTGTCCAATGTTTTCAAGGCATCAAGAGCAGCAAATTTCAGTAAATCAGGTGCAACTGTAGGTGAATGAGCATCTGAGAGTGATAATAATAAGCATAGTGAACTGACATCAATGAATCTGTCTGTAGTGTTTCCTTTAATAATATTGCCCAAGCAATCCAAGCATTGATTGTCTGTGTCATCTTCTGGCATATGCCTATCTCAACATCGAATTCGGATGCCGTTATTGAAGTTTTAACTGCATGACATTGATCGTCATTGAATTCCATTGCACTAGAAGATCTGAAGAAAGAGAAAGACTGTGCAAGAAGGATCATACAGGAAATTGATCTACATTAGGCAATCGCCGGATTCAATACCGAGTCATAAGTTTCAGCTACTGGTGAAAATGGAAAGATATTATAGCAAGTAGAATACATAACCACATCGCTTCTTACTCCCATACCACCATCATCAATGGTAGCACCAGAGAGTAGTTTAGCGAATACACCGTCTGGTTTCCCCTTGAGCCTAAACCCCCAATGTTTCAGCAATATTTCTTCCAACATATACGTTGAAAGGCCTGCCGACACCGTCTTCAACATACATCGCGACCGCTCTCTATCTCGATCTAGTACGGCGGAGCCATGCAGCCCTTCCCTTTCACCTATGGACTCGTCCCCTCCTTCAGAAATGGACTATGCTGAGAGAGTTGCCTCTCAGAACAACATGGACGTTGAAGTTAGCGACCCCATCCCCTCTCAAGTTGAGGTGCCCTCCGCTCTCGTCCATGACCTGTCTTTCCCAGCGTTAGCGCCTACAAACAGCTACAACGTGGCGGCGTCTAACCCCACTCCACTACACGATGAAACTACACCTCAGCCGGCCCCTCCGTCTATCATCCCATACAGCGCCAACGTTCCGGCCGACCCCAATCTGTGGGACGGTGACTTCAGCGCCACTTCTATCTTCGGCACCAATGAGTTCCTCCAAGGCGATGTCCGTAACATCGCGTGCTCCCTCTCACGCATTGCTACGTTCTTCAGACAGAGGAACCTTGAAGATCACAATGGTAACAGTATCCCCTAACTCGAACCCTTTGGCGAAGCGGCCTGGTCTTTCATCTCCGCCATTTTTGAAGCGGGCTGGGATCAGCTTAACACGTCTGATACGATCTCATTCCGCAAGAAGGTCATGTCACAACTTATCAATATCAGCCCCCCCCCCTACCTTCGCCTTCTAATCGCAATACTGTTAAGAAGATTCCCCCTCCGGTCCCTCCTCGCCCCTCAAAGGAACAACTTGAGAGATCTAAACATCACAATGCAGGAAAATCTAATAAAGGTAAAACTAGTCTTCCCTCTACCAAATCTTTCGCACAGGTCGCGTCTTCCGCCGCAAACATCCTCGAGATCAAAGAGGCTTTTCCCGCTCTACCAAACAAGAGAATCATCGAAATCCACAACGCAGCTTTCGACAAACCTTCCATCAAAACCAATCAAATCACAACTAAAGGTCCCTCAAGAAAACAAGCCATTGTCCCACTTTTCGACAAACATGCCGAAGCAATCATGACAGACGCTGGCTCTCACGTCCACCTCATCAATAACCTCCTCAAAAACATCAAGTCAAACACACATGCCGAATATATCCGACCTTGCCCGGGCAGCATTTCCATCGTAACTAACAGTGTCCCTGCTCCCAGTGACCTCACCTCAATAGAATGATACATCAAGTCAATTGATGGCATCAACAACGGCGAAGTTTGAACTCCTCGCCTCCCTCAGTCCAAGTCATACCTAAAAATCACAGGCATCTCCTACACCCAATCCAGCAGCAACAAACTTACCAATGACGACATCACTAACTTCATTGCGAACACAGGTTTTTTCGAAACCATCTCTCTGGCATCCAAGAGTCATCAAGGCTTTCCCAAAATCAGACATGGCAATTATCTGGCGTGACATCTGGGACTCCCAGAATGGATCTAAAGCTAAGCTTCTTATAAATCACTTGTTCAATTATGGTTGCCACATTGCCACCATCAGAGGCACTAATATGAACCCTGGTGTTCCACAATGTCACAATTGTTGGAAATGGGGTCATTCCACATTTTCATGCAGAGCCCATGGCTCAAAATGCCAGAAGTGCAGTGGTCCTCATAAACTTGAACACCATAGAGACATGGCATAGTGTTGTAAAGCTAACCCCAAAACTAACTTTCCTAGACTCAAGACCAAACTAGAAGAACTATGCTCTCACACCTTCAAGTGCATCAACTGCAAGGGCAAACATATGGCTGATGATAGCAAGTGTCCATTCTGGAAACACTACTTCAACCATGAATGGCACACAAAAAAAGCCCAAGAAGCTTAAGAGATCAGAGCTAACTTAACTTGCCTAGCTATTGGTGGCCACACTCAATGAATAAGCACAACCTTCACATATTTTCTCAGAATGTTAGGAAAAATAAATCTCTCACCAATTCTATCTTAGAAACACAAAAAAATTCAGCTAATGTCATTTTTATTCAAGAACCACCTAGATTTCTTATATGATACATTCTAAGTCATACCAACTCTAATGGTGACCCCTGATACAGTTAACCAAGCCACTTCAACTGGAATCTCTTTATATATAATGATCTATCCCAGAAAAACTTTTCCTATGTTGTTACATATATCAACAAATAACTATCATGATTAAGATTCTCTCTTAGATCTGATATCATCAATTATTGTAATATCAATGTCATAGTGTTCTACAATGACCAAAATACTAACTTTATTATTAATGTTTACTTCAATAGTGATCAAACAGCCTAAGTGCTACATAATAATATTAGAGACATTGGGAACATCTTAGTTATAACTAGCAACTTCAACATCGGAGACAGTAGCTAGGACCTAAACTTTTACCACTATTCTACCTATACTGAGAACCTTCTGACAATTGTGGATAGTCTAAGTTTAGAACTTTTCTCCTCATCCAACCCTAGTCCTACAAGATATACTAATAACTCTTGTGATGCTAATTCTATTTTAGATTTAGGCTTCTTAGTACCAAACAACCTAGGTTTTAGCAAACACATTCTGCTTTCTAAAATGTAAAGGTCCTCTGATCATGTTTCCCTCATCATTAATATAGGTATAAAGGAAGAAAACATTAATATTGTAGTTCAATCCATCAAAAAAGACAATGATGAAGAAAGGAATTTTATTAGTATAATAAGAAGCAAAAATACCTAGACTAAGTAAACCAAGCTGAACTACATTACTAAATACTCAAAAAAGTAGTAGAGTCAAGACTATACTAATAGCCTTACTAGATACCATAAACTAGGTAGCCTACTAAGCTAAAAAGCTTTTAAATTAATATACGAGAAGCCAAACAAAAGTTCTTTGATAAAAAGATACATGAAATAGTATCTTGAAACAAGTAACCATGAGACCTAATAAACTGGGTAAAAAAGAAAACCCTTCTAGCTATTGAGACCATCACTTATAAAGGCTAATCTTGTAATACTTTTACCTCCCTTTGGAACACTCTCCATAACTCTTATAACTCAGCCAAAAACTGACTCATCAACACCAGCTTTCTTAATGAACTATCTCAGTATGATACCATTGAATAGTCTCTCTTTTCAAAACAAAAGTTCAAAGATACTATAACTAAGTACTTCTCTTTCTCTATGCCTAGTCTAGATTATATCTCTTGAAGATATCTAAAACCCTTAATTGCTGATAATGAGTGCCTTGAAAATATTGTCTGTATTGCTAACATGTCATAACTTGGCAAAACAGCTAAGTTATTATTTATATTTCTTTTCTTTTTGGACTTATTACACAAGGAAAAAGTATGAGAAAGTGTTATATGACAAATGTCACATATTATAGTCACATACCAGGGTGTCACAAGGTCACATGATGAGTATAGGAAAGTAGTGCACAAACCTTATAGTAATTATATAAGTAGTATACAGGAAATAGATGAGGACTTTATTAAGTTCTTCTTGTCAACTTGGACTTAGAGGGTTATTAAGTCATCTCAGGCTAAATCACTATATAATGCTTGTATTATATATGAATTTTAGCCCTCTTACTTTAAAACAACCACATTGGTTATCATATTCAAGTTTAATAAGGAACTGTATAATATACCTAAGTCTTTTTGATCTATTGCTCTGCTTAACATAATAGATAAACTTATTAAGAAGATAATTAGTACTTATTGTTAAAACTCTATATCTCACAGTTGAGTATGTTCAACTTGAAACCTATATTTAACACTTGATATCTTCATGCTTCTTAATAAAAAGTCTGGTTAAGATTTTTAGTAAAGTTATATTGAAGAATAGATGTCAACAAAACTTTGAGTAGCACCCTTGAGGTTATCCTAAGATAATAAGAGTACTAATTCCTCAATGTAGAAATAGATTTACAAAGGGAATACAAAAAGAGAGAACTTGCTGTTCCCTTCTCTTTTTAGTCTGTATTTATCTTAACTAGATATGAAATAGTAGTTACAATGTGATAACACTACTTGTAACTCTCGGTGACTAGTTAAGTGACAGATCAGTAACAAAGATGTCAAGTCAAAGTCTAATAATAGATTAGTTTGATATTGTTCCATTTAGTCTAGTCCAAAGATAGAAAGAGAAATAGTTTGAGATTTCTTTGAAGAGTCCTATTTATACTGTGAGTCCAATGTTCTAAGTCCTGAACATATAATGCTAATATCTTGTTGACTATCCACTTATTATTAGACCATGGCTGATAATAGTTATAGTCTCACTCAATATTCATAACACTTGTCTCCAATTTCACATAACCTCAAATGCTTTCTTGACCCAAACCAACTCAGTGGTATTAGACAATAGTTTACTATTGATACAGGCCTCTATCTTACACATATCATTTATGCTGAATAGCTCAAATAATGCTACATAAGTGTTATTGCATTTGATGTAGCTTAGTTCTTTCCTTCTCTCAACTATATCTTTTTATCTATATGTCTAAAGAAAGCTGGTCTTAACCCTAATATCATAAAGTTCTTTGACAGTTATCACACCAACTACTCAACAAATTACACTTGAAACAGCTTCTTATTCTCTTTTTTTAATACCAATGTTGGTATAGGACAAGGCTTTACACTCTTCTTTATTATTTCCACTATCTATATGGCTCCAATCATAAAACATTCAAAAAAAGAATAAAAAATCTAAAAGAAAAAATCCCTATTGATTTTTTTCTTTTGTTGACAATGGTCTCTTACTTTCCCAAAAGAAGAGTTATGATCTATCTTCATCTTTTCTTCTCTATAGCTACAATATCAAGTCAAAAATCCTTCTTGATTAAGGTCTTGTCATAGAGCACAACAAATCTGAAGTGTTTTACTTTATGAGATCTTGATGAAGAGGCTATTTATGCTAGGGGCTCTCCTGTTTTTCTTTTTAAATTGAAGTTTCCCAACTACTGTCTAGGTAGTAGTGAATATAAAAGTTTTAATAAAAATAGAGTTGTGATCTCCTAAGGGAAACACCCTAGTTGACATTATATATCAGCATAGTGTTCCTCATGCAAATTCATGGGAAAATAAATCCAAAAGTTGAAGGTGAAAAGAAGTTATAAAGTTTAAATTCTACTAATGTATTGTGGTAGCAGTGATGTTTGAAATCCGATTCTCAATGCTAGACTACTATTTTGGTCTTGTGCCTGAGTCCTATTTGCCTAGTGTCACCCTAATACCCTATTTCAAAGTTATCCTCACAATAGCACTCTCTAGCTATGTGATCAGACTATTCTCATAGTAGTACTCTTGACTATGTGATCAGATATGAGACTTTGAATCCTCCCTATATAACTCAACTTCCTAGTAATGCTAAACTCTATCTTAGAGCTCCTATGATGTTGCCCTTGTGACTAAGTCACTTTGTCCTGTAATCTCTTTGGTTTGACTCAGTCTTGAGTCAAAGCAACTTAATCACTGATCTGATCACTCTAAAAATAGATTTCCACTTTGAAAACCCAAATAGAGGAAAAAGGTAACCAAGATTACTTGCTCTCTTCCTACTAAGTGGGAGGCTTTTATAGGTTTAGAGAACTACAAAAGAAATATACAAAAAATAGAGAAAATAATAAACTCAGTTATAATCTATTATTATAATGATTATTCCAGTAGTAATAGAGAATCCCATGTCTTCTTGTCTTTTCTTAATTATTTTCTATTAGTTTTGCTAGGTCTGCTCTACTATTGCTGAGTTACCAGGTTGCCTACCACTAATCCCACAGCAATCTCCCTTTTTCTCTAGCTTATCTTAGTGACTCGGAACCTGACTTTTTTTTTTCTTGCCTAGGGAGTTTTGGGTATTGTTTCTACAGCTCCCTAAGGCTCTTTATTACTCCTTTGTTTCTGATCATAGTAAATCAGTTTTGATGTGCTCCTATTTTTAGCTATCACTGATTGAGTGATGCCATAGCTATTCTTATTTCCTATTAGGCCACTAGTCCTGTTTCTTTGTGATAGGTGTCTCTTTGGACTTTTTTACATAAGACTTCTTTCTCCTGACTAAGCTGCTATTCTTGGCAATGATGCCATGGGGCCATGAGCTCAACTTTGCTGGTTCTTGAGTAATTGGCCTATTAGTAGTAGTAACCTTATGTCCTTGGGTATACTGCTATGTAGTTAGATAGCTAGCTTTTTGGTAGTGAAGTCCTCTGTGCCTTTCTTGCTATCTAGCAGGTAATTTTATCTTAGTTCTGTTTTTGGGGTATAAAGTCATAAAATTTGTTTAATTTTAGGCCTAAACATATTTTGGACCTTATATCGATACTCTTTCAATCTGTCTATTGATCTTACCTCAGTAGAAGACCTTATCCTTATCCCTAAACCAATTTGGCAATACCTTGAATTCTATTTTGACCATAAACTCAATTTCCACTATCATACTCACTTTTATACTACCAAATGTCTCTCAATCCTCAATACTATGAAACTCCTAGACAATTTATTGTGAGATATTCTCCCTATTCAAAAATAACTACTATACAAAAAATGTGTACTACTAATTACATTATATAGCTTTCAGTTATGGTTCTTTAAGGAAGCTCCTACTATCAAAAACCTATCCAAATATAGTAAAGAGCTATCTTGTGGATTACAGGTGCTTTCTATATATCACTATCAGAGGGTATCAAAGCTATAGCAGGCCTCATTCTCATTTCTCTCTATCTGCAAAAATTGAATAGCCACCATCATCTCTGCTATGCTTCAATTCTCTTATTACATGCTATTAACTTAATACTAAATACCTTTTATGCCAAGAATCATTCTTCCCACAAATTCTTGACATCTAACCTTACTGAAAAACAACAAGCAAAACTCAAAAGCTCTATTAAGAACATCAATGAATGTCTTACTGAAGTTACTAAATGTTTCAATTTCCTTTATTTTCTTTTTTCTCCTGGTTCAAGAGTAGTCAGTTATTTCTCTAATAGGATAACTTTTCATTCCCCTTTTTTCTCCTCCAACAAAGACCTTCACAAACATATTCAAAACCTTAACTAAGTCATTTGTCAATCACAAATCTCTTCACATAGTACTGTTGTTATTGTTAACAGTATATCACAAACTTTATTTGGACCTATCTTTACCATTTCTTTGATGATTCTCATGGTCTTAATAGTTCCTAAAAGTTCTTGAAAAGACCTTTTGATTAATACTAGTTACATCTCAAGATGATCAATATTGGCTAATATATCAGGCAAATCAGTAGGTAACCACCATGGTACCACATATTAAATTACTAATATCTCAGAAACCACCATGAATAATGCTTTGCTTCTAGGCTCAAAAGAGACCTTTTTGATAACACTTAGAATGAGCCTAGAACAACCCCAAGACAATTAATATTAGTGAAAATATGAAGTCCTCAATGTGTAAGGCTCTAGCCAAGACAACTTAAACCTACTCTAAGTCTAAGTTGACAAAAAGAACTTGATAAAGTCCTTATCTATTTCTTGTATACTACTTATACAACTACTACATAGTTTGTGCACTATTTTCCCACACTCATTATATGACCCATCATATGACATAACCTTGTAACATCCTAATGTGTGTGACTGTGACATGTAACATTTGTCATGTGATACTTTTCCTATACTTCTTCTTTATAAGTCTAAATGAAAATAAAATGAAAATAAATATAAATAATGACTTAGTTGTTTTGCCAAGTTATGACACTACCCCCCTCTTAAGTTTCCTTGTCCCAAGGAATTTTCTACATCTCATAATAGGGGTCAATTATATTGTTCATTTCATTATTGTCTTCTTTTGTCTATTTTCTAACTTTTGATTCTTCCTGCTTGATTTCTTCTTTTTCTTTTGATTATTTTTAAGATTTTCTTTCTTTGGCTTAACTTTCCTTTTATCATCTTCAGTTTCTCTCTAGTCTTCCCCAGTATTTCTCATTATATCTTTTATCAGATCACCCAAATAATTTCTTTGCCATGAACTTTTCTAGCAATTTTTCTCTTTTAAAAGTTTCTTCTTTTTCTTTTTGATTTATTTTTTTATGTCCTACTGATATTTTTTTTCAAACTCTTTGATCACCTCTTTTGCATTTTCTAAGTTTTTTCTTTTTTTCCAGATATTAGACTCTACTGTAAATCCTTTTCAGCATACCAAGTATTTGTTCTTATCTTTCACTTACTACTTGTTTAAGATTCTTTTTACTTTTAACTCTTTCTTTCCTTTGATTATAACTGGAGCTAGTTGTTCTTTTCTTTGACTTTCTACTTGTCCTATATATTTTCATATCCTACTAACATTAACTACCAAATGTATTTTTATTGTACTAGGTAGCTCTAATTCTGCTGTGTTTGATGATATAATTTTCTTTATTCTGTAATGTCATGACTTGGTAAAATGGCTAAGTTATTATTTATATTTATTTTATTTTATTTTGAACTTACTACTTAGGAAAGAGTATAGTAAAGGAGGCAAAAGGGACTATTAGCCTGGCATAAGTTAAAGATATGGTACTAGGTCCCAATTGCATGCTAAAGAGTTTGTGAGGATAAATTAAGAATAAAATTATTAAAAAGAGAATATAGAAACTTAGCATAATAATTAAGGTAAAAATATTCAAAAAAATTGTAAGCTCAATCTAGATTCTTCTCACATGGTATTCCTAAGGTGTTCATCTTTATATACTATAACAAGCTCACTATCAAAGTAGTCAGTAAACCACTCATGGGCCTTATCATACTTAATCAAGCTCTCATCCACATCCCCACACCACATCTTATGGGTGTGATATGATCTGAGTCAATGATTAACTAGGCTTTTCAGGTCTACTACTCTATAAAAGGTTGTCCGAGCAACTGCTGTGTTTTTTCTCTTGATCAAGTAGAATATAGAGTTCTAGTCTTCTCAATGACCCAACCACTTCACTTAGAACTTAGAAAAGTACCATAAGACAACTTTTAAGCCCTTGAGATAACAGCAGGTATTAATATTCCATTGTCTTCCTCTTGGGCTCTCTGAGTGTTATATTAAAAGTACAAACTGATGAGACTCAATTAAAAATAAATAAAAAAATGAAACTCCTTTTTTTTCTAGCTTCTCTCACTTCTTACTTTTATGATATTGCCATGTGGACATAACAGATGTTACCTTCCTATCCTCTATGCCTACTGGCCATAGCTATGTGCTTCTACTCCACCTCTATACTTCACTTCTGCCCGACATCCTCTAATCTCTAAACCAGCTCTCTTTTATTCTAAATACATTCTAGAAACATATACAAGTGCATATAAAAGTCATTGATACTCCTGTTGCTCTACAATGTGTCTGCTTTCTAACTAAGTCCAGTAGTAATGGGATCATTAGCTATTGATAGACTTTTGATCTGTTATCTTGGTATTATATTAGTCTAAGTCTGCTCTAAATTGAAATTATATTGCATTCCAAAGATGTTCTTGAGCCTCTGAGTTCTAGAGTATTGACATTGATAGTCTGTCTCTCTAAGAAACCTGATGCTAGCTCATCAATCTTGTCTTCTGAGGTATATATTATTCTAGCATGTGGCAGCTTGGCAACCATCTAATAAAAGTACCCAATCTTAGGTCTAGATTATGTCTAGGGCTTGTAGAAGGTCTCTAGAGTAGGTTTCCATAGTAAAATCTAGGGGTATAATGTGTATCCCATACTACATCTCTACTAAAAATTTTCTAACAGCGTAATAGCAGAAAAGTATCACATTACAAGTGTCACAGTCACATAAATGAGATATCACATGATCAAGTCATATGAGGAGTGTGGGGAAATAGTACACAGACCATGTAGTAGTTGTATAAATAGTATATAGGAAATAAATAAGGACTTTATCAAGTTCTTCTTGTCAACTTAGACTTAGAGGGTGATTAAGTCATATCAGGCTAAGTCGTTACATATAAGACCTAACAAATCTCTCTGTTAGCTTCTCTGTTCTCCTTCTGACTATTTGATATTTCAAGTTCTTAGTACTTAATATTACTAAGTCTCTGTCACAAACTTCATTCAGTCATATCTCCACCAATTCTTCGACGATTCCCACAGTCTTAAATCCAGCTTAAAGCCCTTAAGAAGACCTTTTGATAGATACCAGTCATGTCTCAAGGCAATCAATA
>Ga0153982_1000505_pt1 | contig 10748 bp, 6 predicted proteins | sample TSGA066MetaG_FD_104743 | JGI IMG/M metagenome (GOLD analysis project Ga0153982, IMG submission 104743) | Attine ant fungus gardens microbial communities from Georgia, USA - TSGA066 MetaG | ecosystem: Host-associated > Fungi > Mycelium > Unclassified | place: USA: Georgia, Alexander Wildlife...
CGAAGTGCCGAAAACCTTCGCCAGCAAAATCTTCAACAGCACCGACTTTGGCTATCGCCGCCTGACCATTGAGCGCCCGCTGCGTTTATCCGCTCAGGTGACGGATGAGGCGATTGCGACGCTGCGCTTTGCGCCGAAGCCGTTTAGCGCGCCGATGGAGCGTCTGTATGAAGAGTTCTCGTCCCAGTGGCAGGAGGAAACCTATGGTGATTTCTCCGAACTGGAAGCAGAAGCGCGCGCCATCATCAAAGCTGAATTTGCAGATCTGAAAGAGAAGCAGATTAAAGACCTGCTCGACAGCAAATTGTGGCTGGCACAGCGCGAGTTGATGGAAAAAGCACAGCAGATTCAGGTGGCATTGGGTACGCAGGCGGGTGGTAAAACGCTGGTGAGCAATGACTTTAACCAGTTCCAGCTGACCCTGAAAGGGGCTATCAAAACGGCTGGCGTGAAGCTGGACGCGAAAGAGAACAAGCAGTTTATCGACGCTATCACCACGAAAAACCCGGATGCCGAGCCGGTGGTGAAGAAAGCGCTGAAAGAAGCCGCTCAGCCGCTATACGGTGCATTTGAATACAAGGGCAAAGTGGTGGAGTTTGAGCAGGACGGCGACCTGCGTGACAACGAAAACGTACCGCTGAACCCGGCAGTCTCTACCAGCGAACTGATTGAAAACTATTTCGAGTCTGAAGTGTTGCCGCACGTGAATGACGCGTGGATTAACGCCGATAAGCGCGATGCGAAAGATGGTGAGGTTGGTATTGTTGGTTACGAGATTCCGTTTAACCGTCATTTCTACGTCTATCAGCCGCCGCGCCCGCTATCCGAGATTGATTCTGACCTGGATGCGGTCAGCGCCGAGATTATGAAGCTGCTGCAGGAGGTACATTCCTGATGGCTAAGTATAAGGCGTATCCGGAGTATAAGGAGTCTGGGGTTAAGTGGCTGGGGACGATCCCAACATCATGGCAAATGTGGAAATTATCACATGCTTATGAAGTTATTGGTTCAGGGACAACCCCAACCTCGGATAATGAATCTTATTTTCAAGGAGATATACCATGGGTTACAACTGGTGAACTCCGAGAAAAAATTATTTATGACACTGATAAGAAGGTTAAGGAATCTACCTTACAGATTTTTTCTGCTTTAAAAATCCATCCAGCAGGCTCTGTAGTTATTGCTATGTATGGAGCAACAATTGGAAGATTAGGTATTCTTGGTGTTGATGCAACAACTAATCAAGCATGTTGCGTAATGACGAAGTCTAAAGTCATTAACAATCAATATCTTTATTTTTGGTTGCAGGCATATAGGACTGACATTATTCGTCTTTCCTCTGGTGGAGGGCAGCCTAATATAAATCAAGAAAAAGTTTCATCTTTGAAAGTGTCTGCCCCCGCATTAAACGACCAAGCATTTATCGTTGCCTTTTTAGATCACGAAACCGCAAAAATCGATAACCTGATCGAGAAGCAACAGCAGTTGATTGAACTGCTGAAAGAAAAACGACAGGCAGTGATTAGCCATGCCGTCACCAAAGGGCTAAACCCTGATGTGCCGATGAAAGATTCTGGTGTTGAGTGGTTGGAGAAAGTACCGGAACATTGGGAAGTATCAAAATTTGGGTATATCTCGTTAGTTGTTAGAGGCGGTTCACCAAGACCAGCAGGTGACCCAACTTTATTTAATGGTGATTATTCTCCATGGGTGACTGTTGCTGAGATAACCAAAGATAATAAAATATATCTAGATAGCACCGATACATTCCTTACTAAAAAAGGAAGTGAGCAATGTAGAGTTTTTAAAGCAGGGACATTATTGCTATCAAATAGTGGCGCTACACTTGGTGTTCCTAAAATTCTTAGCATTGATGCAAATGCAAACGATGGGGTTGTTGGTTTTGAGTTGTTAAAGATTGATCATGAATATGCTTATTTCTACCTTTCAACTATAACAACAAATTTAAGAGAAAGTATAAAGCAGGGTTCAGGCCAACCAAACTTAAATACAGATATCGTAAAATCGTTAGCAATTCCGATTCCACCAGAGAAAGAAATACAACAGATTATTTCTTTTATTAAAGAAACAATCAAATTGTACTCATCAATAGAGTCTGGTGCTATGGAGCAAGTTAAACTCCTCCAGGAACGCCGCACCGCCCTAATCTCCGCCGCCGTCACCGGAAAAATCGACGTCCGCGGTTGGGTTGCCCCAGATACACAGAACATTGAGGAGCCACAGGAGGCCACCGCATGAGCATGGACAGCACCAAAGAGCTGATTTTTCATGATGAAATAATTGCGCAGATGGTCGAGCGTGGCTGGATTGCTGGCAAAGCTGACGGCTATGATCGCGAACGCGCTCTGTATTCACAGGATACACTGACTTTCGTACAGACTACGCAGCCGCAGGAGTGGGAGAAGTTTGCCAAAATTTATCCTACCGATACCGAGCGTCATTTCCTGGATGCGCTGGTGGCGCAGCTGAAAAAAGCGGACATCAACGCCACCGATATGCTGTCGCGCACTTACGGTACGCTCGGCGTGCTGCGTCATGGTATCAAAAGCCATAATGCGCGTTTTTCGCTGTGCCAGTTCAAGCCGGAGCATAATCTCAACCCGGAAACCCTGACGCGCTACAAACAGAATATCTGCCGCATTGTGCCGGAGCTGGTTTACAGCCCGCATGCGTCGAACGCCGCGTTTGAAGAAACGGTCGTTAAGGCAAAGAAATGGCGTATCGACCTGGTGTTGTTCGTTAATGGCCTGCCGATAGCAACGCTGGAACTGAAGTCTGAATTTAAGCAGACAGTACAAAACGCCATCACGCAGTATAAGAAAACGCGTTTGCCCAAGGATCCAGGCACCAATAAACCTGAACCGCTTCTGACCTTTAAACGCGGCGCGCTGGTGCACTTTGCCGTCAGCCAGTATGAAGTGTTTATGGCGACCAAACTCGATGGTGATAAAACCTTCTTCCTGCCGTTTAACAAAGGTACCCATGACGGCGGCGCGGGGAACGATATCTCGGAAGACGCCAACGACTACGCTACCAGCTATCTATGGAATGAGGTGCTGCTGCCGGACAATCTGCTGAAAATTCTCGCTAGTTTTGTGCACCTGCAAATCGTCGAAAAAGAACATGCCAATGGCTTGAAGTACAAAAGCGAGAGCCTGATTTTCCCGCGCTATCACCAGTGGGATGTGGTGAACAAACTGATCACCGCCGCAACAGCAGAAGGAACCGGCAATAAATACCTGATTCAGCACAGTGCGGGGTCAGGCAAATCGAACTCTATCGCCTGGACGGCCCATCAGCTTTCCCGCCTGTACGATGAAAATGGCGAGAAGCAGTTCCACTCGGTGATTGTAGTGACGGACCGCACCGTGCTTGACGATCAGCTGCAGGACACCATCTATCAGTTTGAGCATCAGGATGGCGTGGTCGGGCGTATCAATAACAAAGAAGGCGACGGCTCTAAATCAGAGAAGCTGGCGAGCGCGCTGGAAAACTCGCAGCCGATTATCATCGTCACCATCCAGACCTTCCCGTTTGTCCTGAAGGCGATTGAAAACAGCGTCAGCCTCAAGCAGCGCAAATACGCTGTGATAGCCGATGAAGCGCACTCCTCGCAGAGTGGCTCTACGGCGCGACAGTTGAAAGAAGTGCTGATGACCGAAGAGGTGGATGACGATGTGGAGATGTCTTCAGAAGATATTCTGGACGCCACCGTCGCCGCGCGTAAGGGCAGCAACAATCTCAACTATTACGCCTTTACCGCCACGCCGAAGGCCAAAACGCTGGAGCTGTTTGGCCGTCGCCCGAATCCGCAGGAACCGGCATCGAAAACGAATAAACCGGAAGCGTTCCACATTTACTCCATGCGTCAGGCCATCGAAGAGGGCTTTATTCTTGATGTGCTGAAGAACTATACCAACTACAAAGTGGCGTATAAGCTGCTGCAAAAGCTGGACGATCCTGACCGGGAAGTGGACAGCAAAAAAGCCAAAATCAAACTGAACCAGTGGGTCTCGCTGCACGATCATAACGTGTCGCAGAAAGTGAAGGTAATTGTTGAGCACTTCCGCAAGCATGTGATGCATTTACTGGCTGGCCAGGCGAAAGCGATGGTGGTGACCAGTTCGCGTAAGGCTGCGGTGCGCTATAAGCTAGCGTTTGATAAATACATCGCCCAGCAAAACTACGACAAGATCAGCGCAATGGTGGCGTTCTCCGGGGAAGTAGAATTCCATGAAGATGACCACAATAGCCTTGCGCTGCTTAACCAGAAGTTCACTGAAATCAATATGAACCCAGGCCTCAAAGGCCGCGACATGCGCAAAGCATTTGATACCGACGACTACCAGGTGATGCTGGTGGCCAACAAATTCCAGACCGGTTTTGACCAGCCCAAGTTGTGCGCCATGTATGTGGATAAAAAACTGGGCGGCGTGGAGTGTGTGCAGACGCTGTCGCGCCTGAATCGTACCTATCCGGGGAAGGCACAGTCCGGAACCTTTGTGCTCGATTTCTACAACGAACCTGACGAAATTTTGGGGGCTTTCCAGCCGTACTACCAGACGGCGGAACTGACGGATGTTAGCGATCCGCAGCTCGTTTTTGAACTGTTTGAAAAGCTGCGTACCAGCGGTATTTTTCTGTGGAACGAAGTGGAGCAGTTCAGCGAAGCATTCTTCAGCAAAAACAAATCTAACGCGGCTATTAGTAATCTCTGCAAACCTGCGGTGGATCGCTGGAAAAACCGCTACACCTCAGCGATTGATGCGTATGTGCTGGCCAAAGAGATGTTTGAGCGCACCAGGAAGACTGGCGATGTTGTGCTGATCACCAATGCGGAAAACACCTTTAAGGACTGCGAGAAAGAAAAAAGTAAGCTGGATATCTTCAAAAAAGATCTCGGCAGCTTTGTCCGCTTTTACGAGTTTATGTCGCAAATCGTCGATTACGACGACAAGAACCTGGAGAAGCTGAGCCTGTTTGCACGCCATCTGCGCCCGTTACTGCATGAACAGCGTATCGAAGAAGATGAGATTGATTTAAGCAACGTGGAGATGAGTCATTATCGCCTGTCGAAGCTTCACGAACAGCACCTGAAGCTGCAAGAAGATGCTGAAGAATACAAAATCAAGCCGGGGAATGATGTCGGTACGGCGAAGCCGAAGGACAAGAAAGAAGAGTTTCTGTCGAATATTCTGTCTCGCCTTAATGAGCTATTTGTCACCGATAATCTCACCGATAAAGACATGATCAATTATGCCTTCGCGGTGCGCGATAAGCTGTCTGAAAACCAAGCAGTAATGACCCAGATTGCGAATAATACGCGCGAACAGGCGATGTTGGGTGATTTCCCGAAAGCCATTGATGATGCCGTCATGGACAGCAACGACGCCCAGCAGGATATGATGGTGCAATACCTCTCTAACCCTGAGCTGGCCAAGGGCTTTGCTCGAGTGGTGTTTGATATGTTGAAAGGAGCTTAAAATCTAAGGCTGGGCTCAGCCTTAATCAACTCTTTAAGCTCATTCGTTGATGTGCTGCTAACGGCTTCTGGTCAATGGTTTGATGTGGCATATCAACGAAAAATCGTTCTAGCGTATACGCTTACTGATATTCAATTCATGGTCATTGTGTTGTTTACCGTTTGATGGTTTTGATCATTATTCAGTGATCAGAATGCATGATCATATTTTTCAGCGATGTCTTGAAAAATCACATCCAGGGTTTAATCAACATTGGGTCAAAAAGCCCAATGGGAAAGTTAAATAGATACTGGCGGGCAGTGGTAACGTTCAAACCATAGAAATCTGCATACTCTCTGACGTTACAATGCCTTAGCCACGCATCACTGTAGTAGTTTTCAAAATGCTTCACCCAGACATCACTCATTGGCTGTCGCGACAACTGACGATACGCTGTGCGTTGGGGAAGCTGATGCTCAGAAATGTATTCCTGAACCGTAAGCCGCTGCTGCTGGTGGAACTGCCGACGATGATAAACCCAAAACAGCACACGGATCGCTGCGCCACCGCATTTATGCAAATTATCATACATCACACGTTTAGGGAGCTTACGCGCTTGTGCATATTGCTGCTGCATTATGCCACTTAAAATTGCTTCACGACGATAATTTTGTTTGTGGTAAGCCCACTGGATACGCCACGTATCGCTCCAGAAGTTGTAGTCCTTGTAATGCACGTCGCACTCTATAGCAGGCAACAGGAAACGCTCAAACAACTCATCCAGCGTTGCAGGCATAGCATGCAGATGCTGCTTTCTTTGCAGACGTTGTTCATCAGTCAGCTGCACAATTTCATAACCGGTTAGCCAATCAATTCCGCCTACATAAGTCTTCATCTTACGATTAAGTGAGTGGGGCAGCGAAATTTTAGCGTTTCTGCTTGTTTTGTTTTCCATCGTTATCAACTTTCAAAGTATTTACAGCCAGCATGCTAACAACCATGGATTAACCAGATTAGCCGGATAGTTACACAAATCGCGGCTTGCTGTAGACGGATTCAGGTGATACCAGCGGCAATACTGTGAAACACTGATATTGCATGGCCAGTAATAACGGTAGTAGCGCTCAAAATGACGGTGCCAGTGAGGGTTGAGTTGAGCGCTTGCCAAAATGCTATTACCGTCACGCAGGCAGCCCCTGATTTTACTAAAACGCTGCAACGCTCGTCTGAGCGCCTTCATTGGCAGTAAGGCAGCCACATCTAATAGTTGGTCATCTGTCAGGGGCAGTGTCGCCCTCAATTTTTTCTTTAAGTACCAGGTTTTCGGCTTTTATGTCCGAGCTATCTTGTTCACTTGCCAGCTCTTCTGGTCTTGCCGTATCAAGTGTAATCCCAAGTGCAGCAGTAATTTCTGTGCGAAGAAAACCACAATCAGCCAGCTTATTAGTATTCATGACATCATCTCTGACTGCTCGCAGTGCTGCCTCAGCATTCGGATAGTAATCAGGGGCACCTATGTTTGGTGCGCCGTGTTTATCTAAAAGCTGAAAAAAGGCAACTGGCGGAATGTCGCTCCAACGTCCATCACTAAACCAGTGAAGTGATGGCTGCACTTTTGCACTTCGATACTTTTTCAATGCCAGAAGACACAAGACATTGTAACTTTGATCTGCGTAAAGTTGTTTAAGCTGTTCAAAAAGAGACTTAACACTGATAAAGCGTTCTGCATCTGATTGGTGCGCGAGCTATTCTTTGCGCAGTTGCTGAATGGAATCGTCGAAACTCATAACTTGTTTTTGACCTGCAATCCTGGGATGGTTCAGATAAGGCTGTGTTGATGATTGAATCGAACGGCTGTAAGGCTTTTCGAAAACAGGAAATCAGGATTCTGGCAAACATCCAGACAGACATTTAAACCCAAGCTGCTTGCGTCACCCAGCCATTCACTTACGTCACCCACTACATCACCTGAATCGCATCCAAAGAAAAAGGAGTCAGACGATTTCTCATCTAACTCCTTCTTTTATTTGGTGGCCCCTGCTGGACTTGAACCAGCGACCAAGCGATTATGAGTCGCCTGCTCTAACCACTGAGCTAAGGGGCCTGTGGCGCGGGATTATAATGTAACTTGCCGCTGCAATCCAGCGATCCGCTGCTGAGTGCCTGTTTTTTGCGCATATCCTTAAGCATTGTAACTGTTTAAATAACAATCCGTTACCTGAGCGTTATCTCCCGTGTGTATCTCTGTATCCAGCCCCGTTAAAGCAGGTCGCTTCCTTACTTATCATCACCGGTAATAAAAGGTGGATGATAAATCGCCGTGCTCCAGTAACGGCTGCTGGCATGTTTTTCGGCCATCCAGCCCTGTTTGCGCAGCTGCCGGGCAATCAGCTTATTCATAATGCCGTGTCCGGCCAGCAGCACATTGCCGCGTGCGGAAAGCGCGATCAGCTTCGCAGCAGCCTGTTCTGCTCGCTGCTCGGCCTGCTGATAAGATTCCACAGAACCGGCATAGCCGCACAGCCACATCAGGCGTAATGCAAAAAGCCAGAGAGAAGGAGGAAGGTTAGGGTAGCCCAGACGCATGATCGGCAGCGAAACCTCACTAAAAAGAGGATCGACAGCATCAAGTTCCAGCCCCAGCTTTTCCAGTGAAGAACGCGCGCGCGGCAGCGGGCTGGCGACAATATAATTCGCCGTGGCGGCAACTTCCCGGCACCTGTCCGGCGGCATGTCCGCCACCAGCGACATATCGTAGGCTTCGCACCATTCGGCCATTGCCAGCGCGGGCAGGCGACCGCCGGAATGATGATCGGGTTTCCCGTGGCGCATAAGAATGATGGTCATAAATTTCCTCAAGGGTCTCAGACGAAGGGCGTTCCGCCGGGGGGAAATGGTTATTGCCATAGCGTCACAGCATTGTCATCTGTAAAGGTTATCTTGCTGACGCTGTAGCTCGTACCAGGACCAGGACCAGGCGTTAATAAAGATTATTTATGCTGCACGGCAAAGGCACAAAACATTTTGCGCTATGATAAATTAACTTTATGATTTGCAAGAAAATATATATCCTGTTTTCTGTATGAATGTAAAGTTATTCTAATTTATTGCGTCAGATTACTTGCTTTATCTACGCGCGTAGATAGAATGCACCGGTAGCAAGAATTCACAGTGTTGATGTTTGTCTGTGCAGCGAAGGTCAAATTTACTTTACGTTTTAATCGACCGGTTACCAAAATCGGCGGGCGCAAAGTAAACAAAACGAAGCCCAACACCAGGGAACCCGTTACTGACCTTTAATTATGGCTCAGCAAAAGCGTGTCATCACTGGCGAATCCTCCGTACTCTGCGGGGCAGCCAGGGAAGGCAAAACAGACCTCTCATCTCAGGGATTTTTTCATGTTGACACAACCTGTCCGACAGGAAGCCTCCTCCTCTGTTTCGGCAGCGGATGAACGTTTAACCACTCCGGAAGGACGTAAAGATTTCTGGCGGGCTACCGTCTCTTGCTGGCTGGGTACGGCGATGGAGTATGCCGACTTTGCCCTGTACGGCCTTGCCGCCGGTATTATTTTTGGCGACGTATTTTTCCCGAACGTGACGCCCGCAATGGCGCTCCTTTCAAGCTTTGCGACCTGGTCGGTGGGCTTTATCGCTCGTCCAATAGGAGCGCTGTTTTTTGGCTGGCTTGGCGATCGTAAAGGGCGCAAAGTTGTCATGGTCACCACCATCATTCTGATGGGTCTCTCTACCACGCTGATCGGCGTCATCCCTGGATATTCCTCTATCGGCCTGTGGGCGCCTGCCTGCCTGGTCGTGCTGCGCTTTAGCCAGGGCTTTGGTGCTGGCGCAGAGCTTTCCGGCGGCACGGTGATGCTGGGCGAATATGCGCCTGCCGAAAAGCGCGGGCTGGTCTCATCGATTATCGCGCTTGGCTCAAACAGCGGCACGCTGATCGCTTCTTTGGTCTGGCTGGCGGTAGTACAGATGGATCAGCAACAGCTGCAGGAGTGGGGCTGGCGCATTCCTTTTTTGTGCAGCTCGCTGATAGCGCTGGTGGCGCTGTGGATCCGCCGTCACCTGAAGGAAACGCCGGTTTTTGAACGTAAAAATGCAGAGATGCAGGCGCAGCGCGAAGGCAAGCTGGTAGCTTATCAGCCTGAAATTCCCCGCACCTTCTGGCAGCGTAGCCGCTCCTTTCTGGTGATGCTCGGCCTGCGGATTGGTGAAAATGGCCCGTCCTATCTGGCGCAGGGCTTTATGATTGGTTACGTGGTTAAAGTCCTGGCGGTAGATAAATCCGTCGCGACCTCCGCCGTCTTTATCGCTTCACTGCTCGGCTTCTTAATTATCCCTCTTGCCGGCTGGCTCTCGGACCGTTTTGGCCGCCGCATTACCTATCGCTGGTTTTGCCTGCTATTAATTCTCTATGCCTTCCCGGCTTTTATGCTGCTGGATTCTCGCGAGCCAGCGGTGGTGATGGCGGTTATCGTTGTCGGCATGGGGTTAGCCTCGCTGGGTATTTACGGCGTGCAGGCGGCGTGGGGCGTTGAGCTGTTTGGCGTTAAACACCGCTACACTAAAATGGCCACGGCAAAGGAACTGGGTTCCATCCTTTCTGGCGGAACCGCGCCGCTGGTTGCGGCCGCGCTGTTCTCCTGGACCGGCCACTGGTGGGTTATTGCAACCTATTTTGCGGTGATGGCAGGCATCGGTTTTCTGACCACATTCGTGGCGCCGGAAACGCGAGGCCGCGATCTCAACGCGCCGGAAGATGCTATTTAACATATGCGGGCCGATAAGCGTCGGCCCTTCAGGAAATGAGGTAAGACGTTGGCCAGACAGGGTTTACGCGCAACACGAGCCGACGTAGCCAGAGAAGCCGGAACTTCTGTCGCTGTAGTCAGCTACGTAATCAATAACGGCCCCAGGCCGGTAGCGGAAGCAACGCGGCTGCGCGTGCTGGCAGCGGTGCAGAAGACCGGCTATCGACCTAACAGCCTGGCCAGAGCGCTGGCGCTGGGCTCCACAAAAACTTACGGGCTGGTCGTACCCAATATCAGCAACGCGTTTGTTGCTTCCTTTGCGCATGCCTTGCAGCAGGAAGCGTTGAGCAACGGCATGGTTATGCTGCTTGGCGACGCGGGCGACAGCCGCCAGCGCGAGCTGGAGCTGATTAACAGCCTGCTCAGCCAGCAGGTTGATGGGCTGTTTTACAACAGCGTCGATCGTCATCCCTATATTGATATTATTCAGGCCAGCGGC
>Ga0153982_1000506_pt1 | contig 10746 bp, 8 predicted proteins | sample TSGA066MetaG_FD_104743 | JGI IMG/M metagenome (GOLD analysis project Ga0153982, IMG submission 104743) | Attine ant fungus gardens microbial communities from Georgia, USA - TSGA066 MetaG | ecosystem: Host-associated > Fungi > Mycelium > Unclassified | place: USA: Georgia, Alexander Wildlife...
TACTACACAAGGAAGCAGTGTGGGAAAGTATCACATGTCACACTCACATGTCAGGTGACATTACATGAATGGGTCATATGATAAGTGTGGGAAAATAGTACACCATGTAGTAGTTGTATAAGTAGTATACAAGAATTGAATAAGGACTTCATCAAGTTCTTCTTGTCAACTTGGACTTGGAGTGCAGTTAAGTTGTCTTAGGCTAAGTCACTACACTAGAACTCAATTTCACATCTAGAGCACTGTCTGCCTTGGACCTTGCTCATCTTAAACTCTCATAATTTTTTGACCCTTGACCAGTGATTATTACAATTACTAGTCATCTCTATATATAGCTGGGTCCTTGGCTTAAAGGGACTTCACTGTCAGTTAGGGACAGTAGGTGGAAGTATGACACCAAGTCTGGGGTATTATCACTAAGACCTGTCCTTGAAAATAAATAGTGTTAATTAGAATACTTGTACTGTTCTCAATATAAACTCTATGCTACAGGTGCCCTTGTCATCTGTCTATACAGAGGAGTGATAGTTACTCATTAGGAGACTGTCTAGTTTAGGGATTTCCTCTGTGAAGTGATAGTTTAACCCTATTATTAAGACAGTAGTTAGTAGAGCAGCAGAACTTTAGCTAGATAAAGATCTTGTACCCTAGCAGACATAGTATAGCTAGTGAGATCAACTATTCATCCTATACCACTGAGATATCAACACAATGTCTCGATCCTAATTCTCTCATGAGTAGTCTGCTCAACCAAAAGTATGCTTTTAGTAAACTAAGGGCAGAACTAGAAGAAAAAAGAGAGAGGATGTGTTAATATTGTGAGAAGTTTAGGCACCTGGCCCATAACTGTAGAAATAAAAGAAAGGAAGAAAAGAAGAAATTTATTTCCCAAAATAAGTTTGAGGTGTTGGCTAACAGGATAATGAGATGTGAAGTTGAAATAAAAAAACAAAAAGTAGTTGAGGAAAAAAAAGAACAAGAGGTATAATGCTTCAGGTGTTGGGAAGAGAGATACTATAAATAGGAGTGTCCTAATATTGAAGTAGAGAGAAGGAGGTGAAAGGAGAGAGCAGCATATGTGGCTATGCCACAAAAGGCATAGCAATAGAAAAGACCAGTATACTCCATATGAAGGAAAGCATAAGAGTATAGCAGTGCATGGAATATGCTCCCAAAAAGTGTAGCATTAGAGAAGTAAAAGCAGACCACAAAGTGGGAAGTGGTAACATTTGTAGAGTATAGTAGATATGACTATAAAGAAACCAAGTCAGAAGAAAACCAGAGACAGAGCTTTGTTTCTGGAGAAGAATTGAGGAATATGTATTAAGACTCTAGACCTCACAGTTGAATATGTGTTTCAACTTGAAGCCTGTATCTAACACTTGATATCTTCATACTCCTTGTTAGAGGATTTGGTTAAAGTTTTTAGTGAAGTTATATTGGAAGAGAGATGTCAACGAGACTTTAAGTAGCATTCTTTAAGATTGTCCTAAGACAAGAAAGAATACTGATTCCTCAGAGTAAGATTTTACAAAGGAAATACAAAAAGAGAGAACTTGCCATTCTCTTCTCTTTCTGGTCTGTATTTATCCTAACTAGTAATGTGACAATGTGACAATATAGTAATACTACTTGTAACTAAAGGTAACTAGTTAAGTGACAGTCCAGTGACAGAAGTGACAAGTCAAATCAGAGTCTATAAATAGGTTAGTCTAGTGTTATCCTATTTAGTTCAAGTCCAAAAATAGATAAAGAGATTGTTCAAGATTTCTCCAAAGAGTCCTGTCTATACCATAGATATAAGAGAACCCCTCACACATGACTCCAGAGCCCATATTAGTTCTCTAGAGTGATCCTACAGCTGATCAAATATTACATAGTAATATTTGGTCTTACCCCTATTGTTCTAAGCATACTTTGTTGCCTCCTAATGCACTTTCATTGTTCAGACCCTGGTTACCAAAAGCAGGGACATGAGGACACTGTAATATATATAATGTAGATTATTCCCTCCAGAAGCCTTATCTAATTCTCTGAGGAATCTCCTGGAGGTAGGTTGTAACATATCTCATAGAGTATAATTTATCTAAGGATTCTCCTGGAGTGGAGCACTCCAGGAGAATCCTCAGAGATTAGAATGAGGCTCCTGGAGGGATCTTTTACATTATATACATCCCTTAGTGTCAGGGTTAGCAGGATCGGAGCTAAACTAGTGTGTTTAAGTATTACTAGTAAAACAGGCTAAGGTAGCTCCAGAGTGTCGTCGTGCCGTTCAGGGGTGGAAATGGAGGTGTCCCCTTATATTCACCCCTCTTCAAGATTGCTACATCTTGGAGCAATGGACTCAGAGTAAAAGATGTTGTCAAATTCCGCGTGTCGGATGTGTCTCGGAGCTCTGGGGTGTTTGCAATGGAACTCCACTGTAAGTTCTGGTGTGAAGACTTCGGAAGTGGACTCCCAGGAGTTGTGTTCATGGCCATATTCTTTCCACTTGATGAGGTACTGGAATCTTCTCTGGTGCCAACGACTGTCAAGTATTTCCTCTACCTCCTACTCTGCTTCTCCATTAATAACTATGGGCAGTGGGTGGTCCTTCATTTTGCGTCCTATAATCGGGTCGTCTAGAGCCAGAGTGAGCTTCACTACGTTAAACACTGGATAGAGTTGCTTCATCTAGTGTGGTAGCTTTAGACCATAGGCCATAGGTCTGATCCTCCGTTCCACAACAAAGGGGCCAAGCTGTCAATGTGAGAGTTTCTGCAAAGGGTGCGTGGTTCAGATATCCAATGCGTTGAGGAAGACTTTGTCACCCAGGTTGAACACTGGAGCTGAAGTTCTGCATCAGTTGTAGTACCTCTTCATGTCTTCTTGTGCTTTGCAGATTGCAGACTTCACTTCTTCAATCGCCATTCTCATCCTTTTCGTAAACTCATTGACCATCTCTAGATCAGAGTGGTTCTGTGTCAAGCAGGAACGGAGGCTGTTAGGTAGCGGAGTGGACGTGATTGTTGTGCTGGAACTCTGCCATGGGTAAGAGGTCATACCAGTCGTCTTGCTGCTCGTTTACAAATAGCCAGAGGTACTGGTCCAACTCTTGGTTGACACGTTCTGTCTGTCTGTTGGTTTGGGGGTGCCAGACTGTAGAAGATGCCAACTTTATTCCTAGTAGTCGGTAAAGCTCTCTGGTGAAACAAGCAATGAACTGAGGTCTGTGGTCTGAGATTACACACTTCGGAAGACCATGGAGTTTCCAGACTTGATGTAGGAAAAGCTGGGCTGCTCCTTCCGCTGTTACCGTCGTGTGCGTTGGAATGAAGTGTGCCCGTTTTGACACCGAGTCCACCACTGTTATCACTGCATCGTGTCTGGAAGAGAGGGGGAGTTCCACAATGAAGTCCACACTGAGTGTGTCCCATCGTGAGTTTGGGATCCAGAGAGAGGGTTAGGTCTCCACGATAAAGCGTCTGGCTTCCCCATGGAGCGTCCAGGGCGATGAATCAACTTGAAGTCGAAGCAAGCCAAGTACAGAGACCAACGGGCTTGGCGACGGTTGAGTTTCTTGGCCATTATAAAGTACTCCAAGTTCTTGTAGTCCGTCCAGATTTCTACCGGGTGCTGAGCTCCTTCCAGAAAGTGCCTCTACTCTTCCAACGCGCAGATGATAGTGAGCATCTCTTTGTCATAGATCTCGTAGTTCTGTTCTACTGGGGACAGGGATTTGCTGTAGAAAGCCACTAGGTGCCATTTTTCTTCTCTAGGTAGTTGCTGAGAGAGGACAGCTCTGTAGGCAAAATCTGAACTGTCAGCCTCGATATGGAAGGGTTCTGAGTCCTGGGGTGATGCTAAGATTGGAGTAGTGGTCACTGCCATCTTGAGATGTTTGAAGGCTTCCTGTTCCTTGGTACCCCAGTTCCAGGCCTGGTTGGAGTGGGTAAGGTCGAAGAGGGGTCGAGCTATAGTCGAGAAGTCTTGGATGAAGCAATGGTAGAAGTTAACGAAGCCTATGAAAGCTTGCACATCAGTCCGGTTCTCTGGGACGGGCCACTTGCAGACTCCAGTGACTTTAACAGGGTCCATCGCAATCTTGTTCTCCGAAATAACCAGTCCGAGGTATTCAATCTGCTTCCGGTAGAATTCACATTTCTCCAGATGAAGGAATAATTTATGTTCTGTCAGTATCTCCAAGACTCTCCGGACTGCTCATTTATGCTTCTCTTCCATCTTTGTAAAGATCAAAATGTCGTCTAAGTACACTACAACAATCCCTTCTGCTATGATGGTTCTGAAGACGTTGTTCATCATAGTTTAGAAGGTGGCGGGGCTGTTGGTCATTCCAAAAAACATTACGAGGGATTCGAAGAGGCCACGGTTGGTGTGGAAGGCTGCTTTCCATTCATCTCTGGGCTTGATGCGTACATTATTGAAACCCCAGTGGATGTCCAGTTTTGTGAAGTATCGGGCTCCACGGAGTTGAGAGACGAGTTCAGAGATAAGGGGGAGCGGATATCTATTCTTGACAGTTATGGCGTTTAGTGCACGGTAGTCTTGAACCAGACGGAGCGAACCATCCTTCTTCTTAATGAAGAACACGGGGGCTGCGATAGAGGATTTCGAGGGTTGGATTCGTCTGGTATGAAGATTCTCTTCTAGGAAGGTGTCCAACTCCGCTTGCTCTAACGGAGACAGGGGGTATACCTTTGACGACTTGGGCTCTGCTCCAGGGATCAGCTTGATTGCGTGATCCCATTTGTGGTGCTCTGGTAGTATGTCAAAGTCCTCCTTAGCGAACATGGATCGAAACTCCGCGACGTAAGCGGGTAGTGGAGTAGCAGCAGCCTGTATTTCCGTGCTGCGTCTGGCTCCTTCCGCAAGGCATTGAGATGTTGTGGTCGTGGCTCGGAGGTCAACTTGGTTGGGCTCTGGGAGGAGACATGTAAGGAACAATCGGTCTCCGAGCTTCTAACTCGGATGGTGCATTTGTGGAGGCTCTTCCTCTGGCTCTAGCTCTTCTTGGAGCAGGGATGTGGGTCCGTCACGACAAGATCGGAGGGCTTGGAGTTTGATCCTCTTCTGGCGAGTCTGTTCCTTCAGTAGGGCGCGTCCTCCCTCACAGCGGAGAGGACAGCGGGTCATTTCGACTTCTCCTTTTTCCCAGTCGATCTTGGGATTGTAGTCTTTGAGCCAGTCATAGCCTAGGATCAGATTCTGTTTCCTGAGTCCGGAGACGGCCAAGAGCATCCTTTCGGAGTGAGTCTTGTAGTGAAGAACTACATCCACAACCTTGGAGATTTGTTCTGCCTCATTAGGGGAGCTGTCGACATTAAAGACTGGGATGTTATGTGAGAGGGTCCGGGTGTTCATCCCTTTCGAACGGACAAAATCCCTGTCGATGAGGCTTCCAGTTGCTCTACAGTCCAGGAGGGCTTCGACGGAGTGTAGTTCGCTCGTATCCGTGGTTCTGATTTCTACTGGCAGGAGTAGGAAAGTCCCTCGCATGTCTAAAGTGCTAATTGAAAGGAGTTTGGGTAGTCTCTTCTCCCACTTGGGTTTGTGGAACGGAGCTGAGACGAGGGGGATAGGAGACGGTGCGTCTACTAGTTCACTGTCAATTGTATTGGGGTCCTCTATAGTCAATACAGTGAGCTTATTTACTAGTGACTGGGGTACACTTATTGCTGGCCGCGCTACGTAAAATCCTCTTCCTCTGGAAAACAAGACTCTTCTATCGGGATTGCATCTTTCAACACCAACAGATCTTCAATCAACTCCTCCTGCTGCTCCATGGTGAGTTTATGGACGTCCATGCAGTGGGGACAATCCCAGACTACATAGTTCGCGTCTCCGCATCGGTAGCATCCTCGCGGAGGCAAGGACCTTGCTTTCCTAGCAGCGTCCACATCTATGGGGACTCCCATAGACAGAGTGGTCAGCGGAGGCTTTAGAATAACTAGAGGGGGTGGAGCGAGGGGTAACCTTGCCACAGACAATGGTGGGGGTCAGGCAGAGATGGTTTTGAGCGAAGCAGAAGGGGCGGAGCGCAACACGAACTGGAAGGCTTCATTTGTGAGGCACACCTGGTCAATCCTCCTTGCTGCTCTATACCACGTGTCGGGGTCGGTGTCAGCTGGTCGTCTATAGGGCATGGTGGCAATCTGGTTTTGGATGCCTAGTCTGAGACCTCGTCGAAATTTCACCACCAATGTCCAGGAATCTGTATAACCTGTGTTGGAGACCAGGGCTTGGAAGTTGTTCAAATAGTCGTCTACCATCCAATTTCCTTAGTTGTAGGAAGTTCCTTCCAAAGCGTTGATCGCGTCTGCTTTTGCATTTGCAGGGAAGAAGTGCAGCCGGAATTGTTGTTCAAAGTCTCTTCAGGTTTGGATGGGGAAAATGCCAGTGTCCGCTTCTTGACAGAATACATTTTCAGACCACTTGGCGGCACGACCTCCTTTGAAGAACGTGAGAGCCCAGAGAATCCTTTTCTGTTCATCGTAGAACTGCTCCGGGGCTAGGCGTATGTAGAGAGAGCAGGAGTTCAGGAATGCATGGCTGTTGTGATGTTCTCTGTTGAAGTCTGGAGGGCAGGAGAGCTTGGGGTGTGTCTGTCGGACTGGCGGAGCGGGGGGCGGAGACACCGGAGGGGATGGTACAGGTGGGGGAGGTGTGTTTGGTATGGCCGGAGGAGGGGGGTTAGCCACTAACTGTGTGAGCTGCTGTAGCTGCACGGTCAGGGCTGCCAGAGTGGAGTTAATGTTATTTTTGGAAACATGTTGTCTCTCCGTGAGCTCCTGCAGATGGTGTTGCAGGTATCCTAAGACGTTGGCTATGTCTTGAGGGGTGTCTGAGGGCAACGACATCTGAAGAGTGGAATTTTTTGGAGGGTTGGGTATGACAGGGGAGAGTGACCTATTGGGTGGCTGTCTACTGGGATAGTCCAAGGCTCTGCTTTAAGATCCTAATCTGCTGTAAGGGCGACTGGGCACAAGGCTCCAGGAGAATCCTCAGAGATTAGGATGAGACTCCTGGAGGGATCTTTTACATTATATACATCCCTTAGTGTCAGGGTTAGCAGGATTGGAGCTAAACTAGTGTGTTTAATTATTACTAGTAAAACAGGCTAAGGTAGCTCCAGAGTGTCATCGTGCCGTTCAGGGGTGGAAATGGAGGTGTCCCCTTACAATAGAGTTCAATGTCCATTTAGAATCTCCTGACATTAAATGCATTACTACATTGTAATATCTTTATCCATTAGTGCCATTATCTTATCTACTAACCACTTATTATCAGCCTATGGCTAATAATAACTAAAGTCCCACTCAATGTTTATAACAATGCGTAGTATAGTATAAGGCCTGAAATATATTCAAGCCTAAAAATAAACAATTTTCATGACTTCATGCCCCAAAATTAGGACTAGGATGGAACCTACTGCTAGGTAGCAAAAAAGATACAGCAGACTTTACTAGCAAAGCTGACTACCTATCTACACAGTAGTATACCCAAGGACATAATGTTAAGACTCTAAACCTCACAGTTGAATATATGTTTCAACTTGAAGCTTATATCTAACACTTGATATCTTTACACTCCTCGTTAGAGGATCCAGTTAAGGTTTTCAGTGAAGTTATATCGGAGGAGAGATGTCAATGAGACTTTAAGTAGCATCCTTGAGGTTGTCCAAAGACAGGTAAGAGTACCGATCCCTTAGAGTAGAGGAATACAGAAAGGGATATAGAAAGAGAGAACTTGCCGTTCCCTTCTCTTTCTGGGCTGTATTTATCCTGGCTAGGTATTATGACTATGTTACAATGTGGTAACACTACTTGTAACTAAGGGTGACTAGTTAAGTGACAAATCAGTGACAGAAGCAATGAGAGTGACAAGTCAAGTCAGTGTCTAATAATGGGTTAGTCTAATGTTGTCCCATTTAGCACAAGTCCAAAGATAGAGAAGGGAAAATAGTCTGAGGTTTCTCCAAAGAGTCCTGTCTGTACCATAAGTCCATTGTCTCCTAGGATGTTTAGACATTCTATGCATTACTGCATAGTAATGTCCTTGTTCTGTGCCATCAATGTTTCTTCTTGCATTGCTATCATTTTATCTACTAGCCATTCATTATCAGACCAAGACTGATAATAACTGTAGTTCCACTCGATGTTCATAACACATAAGGTTACTACTACTAACAGGCCAATTACTTGAGAACCAGCAAAGTCAAGCCTGTGGTCCCATCTAGTATGTATGTGAGACTGATGTGGGAAGATGGCACTGATAAATCATGTACCTAAGTGTTCCTACACTCTCTCTTTTCCCTCAAAAATGCAAATAAATTCAGGAACAATTCAAATAAATTGGGTAAAATTGGAATAAATTAGAACAGGCAGTGAGCAAAGCGAGCTGACTGTGGCCTTACTGTTGTAGGAAGGGAGCAGAGCAACCTAATGTACAATATTTCTCACTGTGTCACAGACCATTGTTGGAAGAGAGCAAAGCAACCTGATAGACAACACTATCTACAGCTGCGCAGACCATTGTTGGAAGGGAGCATAGCAGACTGATCTCAACACAAACTTAATAACACAAAATTGGTAGAGGGTTCAAGAAGGGCCAGAGGCCCAGATGAAAACCTTGTCTAATATGTATGCTGCACCAAACATGGGATGATGGCTGCTGAGTGAGCATAACAAAGCTTCACCTAATCATGACTAAGTTTTACCTAATGGCTCTCTTTTCACTCAAAAATTATACAAAATTCAAATAAATTCAGAATAAATTCAAATAAATTAGAGTAAATTAGAATAAAATTGGAACAGGAAGTGAGCAAAGCAAGCTGACTGTGGTCTCACTGTTGTAGGAAGGAAGCAGAGCAACCTAACTTATAACAGTGCAAATTAACAGTGAAGCAAGAGAGCACAGTGATCTGATGCACAACAGTACAAATTACCAGTGAAGCAAGGGAGTACAGCGACCTGATGCACAATAGTGCAAATTAACAGTGAAGTGACCTTATCACAAAAAGTCACTTACTAATTTGTAATAGGTGATTTGATACTTGAATAGTTCAAAAAAGCGAAGTTTTAGATAGTGACAAAAGATGTTGTTAAGTCTGAGGTCTAATCCTCAGACTATGGGTCCTTATATACATAATTGTGATAGTCTGTGTACTAGAGCAGATCATCACATGCTACTACCTATTGTTCTATATATGGTAGTGCCTTTGTACTGTAAATAGCAATAACTTAATCATATGAAGGCTGTTCTTTGTTCTAAGAAAAGGACAAATGACTATCTATGGGTAATTAATAAAATCTATGTGCAAACATTGAGGCCTTCATATCTCCACTGATATTGATTACCTTAAGATTGTTCTAGGCTCATTTTAAGCAGTATGAAGAGAGCCTCTGATAGGCCTAGAACTAAAGCATTAATAATAGCAGTTTCAGAGATATTGGCAATTTAATAAACAGTACTATGGTGGTTATCAGTTGATCTGCCTAATATCTCAGCCAATATTGATTGCCTTGAGACATGACTGGCATTAATTGAAAGGTCTTTCTGAGGGTTTTCTGTAGCTGTTAAGACCGTGAGAACTGTTGAAAAATTGATGGAGATATGGCTAAATGAAGTTTGTGACAGACCTAATATACAACAGTGCAAACTACCAGTATAGAAAGAGAGCAGAGTGACCTGACATATAACATTGCTTACTATGATGTGGACTGTTGTTAGAAGAGAGCAAAGTGACCCGATGAACAATACTACCTGCTGCTACATAAACTATTGTTGGAAGGGAGCAAAGCGACCTGATAAACAATACTACCTGCTGCTATGCAGACTGTTGTAGGAAGAAAACATAGTGGACTGACCTCAACACAAACTTAATAATGCAGAATTAGTTCAAGAAGGGCCAGAAGCCCAGATGAAAACCTCATAGTATTAACGCTGAAAATAACAGCTTATTCAGAAAAAAAAGCCTTATGTAAGAAAGTCTAGAAAGATGTCTATCAAAAGGAAATGGGAGTAGTAGTCTAGCAGGAAATATGAATAGGGTATGATATCACCCAATTAGTCAAAGCTAAAAATAGGAAATCAATCAAAAACTGATTCTTCATAATCAGAAACAAAAAAGCCTGAAAAAAGGATAACAAGAAACCTCAGAGAACTGTGAAAATAACATCTAAGACTTCCTAAAGAAGAGGAAAATAGGTCCTGAGCTGCTGAAGTAAGCAAAGAATAGAAAATATTGTTACAAGATTAGTAGTAGATAACCTGGTAAAGAAGCTGATTATGTTAGGGCTTTTCCTGTTTTTTTTTTATTTAGAGTTTCCTAACTACTGTTAGGTAGCAGTGAATATAAGTTTTTAAATTAATTAAATATGTGGTCTTTTAAGAAAGTACCCTAGCTGACACTATATTTCAGTATAGTATCCTTTGTGCAAATTTGTGGTGAAATGAATTCAAAAGTTAAAGGTGAAAGGAAGTTTTTAAATAAAGTTCTGCTGATGTACTGTGGTAGTGGTGAAATGCAAAATCCAATTCTCAGTTCTAGACTACTGTTCTAGCTCTGTTCTTGAGTCCTACTTGCCTAGTGTTATCCTAATGCTTTGTTTCAAAGTTGTCTTCATAGTAGTACTCTCTGGCTATATGATTAGACTATTCTCACAGTAGTACTCTTGACTATGTGATCAGATATAAGACTTTGAATCCTCCTTGTATAGCTCAACTCCCTAGCAATGCCAAACTCTA
>Ga0153982_1000507_pt1 | contig 10717 bp, 8 predicted proteins | sample TSGA066MetaG_FD_104743 | JGI IMG/M metagenome (GOLD analysis project Ga0153982, IMG submission 104743) | Attine ant fungus gardens microbial communities from Georgia, USA - TSGA066 MetaG | ecosystem: Host-associated > Fungi > Mycelium > Unclassified | place: USA: Georgia, Alexander Wildlife...
AATTTCAAGAGGAGATTCAATGCAAAAAATTTTTATAAAATATTTATCAATAGTTATGGCAATAGCTATAATTTCAATGATTGGTTTAAGTTATATTCTGCAGAGCCACAGTGCTCAAAATAGAATGAAAGAAAATTCCTTGCTAAAATTGAATCAGATTGCACTTACAATTGAAAGAAACAAAAAAGCTTTAATAGAATTAAATGAAATACTGGATAAAGCCTATATCAGCAAAGCAAAAACTCTCGCTTATATAATACAAACAAACCCTGATGTTTTAAAAAGCAAAAAAGAATTAGAACATATAAAAATACTGCTCTCAGTTGATGAATTACATATCACTAATAAATATGGAATTCTGGAATACAGCACTATTGATGAGTATGTGGGTTTAGACTTCAGCACTACTGAACAGACTAAAGAATTTTTAATATTGCTGGAGGATTCTTCTTTTACACTTGCTCAGGATATTCGCCCTAATGGAGTTAATCAAAGACTTTTTAAGTATGTTGGAGTAGGAAGGAGAGATGAACCTGGATTCGTTCAAGTTGGCATTTCTCCTGATCGTCAGCTGGAAGCTATGAAGCAGAACGAGCTTCAATATATATTTGAACATCTCCCAGTAGAAATGGAAAGTTCTCTCTTTGCAGTTGATATAGCTACTAATCAAATTGTTGCCCATTCTGAAAAGAGATATTTAGGAAATACTATGTTTGATCTTGGATTTCCACTAGATTATACAAAAGCTTTAGAAAAAGGACATTTCTTTACAGTAGAAGGAAATATAAGAAAATTCTATCTTATAAAACAATATGGAGATTTATTGTTGGGAATAGGTCAAAAAGAAAAAGCGCTTTATAATGAACGCTTCCAGCAAATATCTATTGTTATTATTTTTTTTACATTTATATTTTTTATTATTATATTTATGATTAAGCTGCTACTTAAAATTCACATAATAAATGGTATCAATGAAATCATTTCTTCTCTTGAAGGAATAACTGCTGGAAATCTTAATACAGAAGTCAATGTTGAAGGAAACAGAGAATTTAAAAAATTGAGCTCTGAAATAAATAAAATGGTAAGTACTATTTTAGAAACTAATACTAAAGTTATTAATATTCTGAATTCTGTTGATTTTCCTGTTGGAGTTTTTGAATATAAACATGGAGTATCCAATGATCTTTTCATAACTGAAAAACTCCCTGATATACTTTCTTTCTCTAAAGAAGAAATGCAAAATTTCAACTCTAACAAAAAAGACTTTTTAAGAAAAATAAACTCATTAATGAAAAAACCCTATGAAGGAAATCATATCTATTTAATTAATTCAAAACCTGAAAAATGGGTAAGAATAAATTTAATTTTTAACTCTAACAGTGTCTTTGGAATAGTTTCTGATGTTACAGAAGAAATGAGGGAAAAAAGAAAAATCCAATATGAACGAGATCATGATCCTCTTACTAAGCTGATAAATCATAAATATTTTACTGAAAAAGTAAAGAATATAATCAAAAATAAAACCCTCAAAACTGCTGCTATGTTTATGGTGGATTTAGATAATTTCAAAGATATTAATGATACTTATGGACATGATTATGGAGATATTTATTTAAAAGAAACTGCTCAACTTTTATTAAAACTATGTGATAAAAAGGGGATTGCAGCCAGACGTTCAGGAGATGAATTTTGTATCTTCATTTACAAAATTTCAGATAAATATGAAGTTAAGAAAATGTTGGAAAACTTTTATGAATCTCTTAAGGAAAATAAAGTTTCTTTTCCTAATGGAACTCAAGGAGTTATTTCTATGTCAATGGGAATTGCATGGTACAGTAAAAACTCAACTTTTGAAAGTATGTTAAGTGAAGCTGATGAGGCTCTATATATCTCTAAAAATAATAACAAAGGTTATTTTGAAGAGAAATAACTTAAACAAAAAAATGGCTCTGAAAATCAGAGCCATTTTTATTTATATTCAATTATTTAGTGTAATCGTAGAATCCTTTACCTGTTTTTTGACCAAGTTTTCCACCTCTTACCATTTTTCTTAATAATGGATGAGGTCTGTATTTAGAATCACCAGTTTCAGATTGAAGAACTTCCATAATAGCAAGACATACATCTAATCCTATTAAATCTCCTAAAGCTAGAGGTCCCATTGGATGATTAGCTCCTAGTTTCATAGCAGCATCAATTCCTTCTACAGAAGCAACACCATCAGCATAAATTCCAACAGCTTCATTAATCATAGGAATCAATACTCTATTTACTACAAATCCTGCAGCTTCTTCTACTTGAACTGGAGTTTTTCCAATTTCTTCAGATATAGCTTTTACTTTTTCTACCATTTCAACTGGAGTATTCAATCCTGCAATAACTTCAACAAGTTTCATTACTGGAGCTGGGTTAAAGAAGTGCATTCCTACAACTGGTCTGTCTAATCCTGCACCAATTTCTGTTATTGATAGAGAAGAAGTATTTGTTGCAAACATAGCATCTGCTTTACAAATAGATTGTAATTCTTTAAAAGTTTGTTTTTTAATAGCCATATTTTCAATTGCAGCTTCAATTATTAAGTCACAATCTCCACAGATTTCTTTTGTTCCAGTAGTTATTTTAGCTAGAATAGCATCTGCTGCTGCTTGTTCCATTTTTCCTTTAGCTATTCTTTTTTCAAATCCTTTAGCTAATTTAGCTTTTCCTTTTGCTGCAAATTCTTCATTGATATCACAAAGAGCTACTGAATACCCTTCTGTTTGTGCAAAAGCTTGTGCAATACCTGATCCCATTGTTCCTGCTCCGATTATTCCTACTTTCATAATTACATCCTCCTAAGATTGATTATATTTAATTCAATTAAATTATGTATAGAGATACTCTATAATTGAAAATTAAAAACTTTAATTATTTATTTTTAAATCCTTCTACTTTTCTTTTTTCTAAGAACGCTAGCATTCCTTCTTTTTGATCTTCACTTTCAAAACAACTTCCAAATAGTTTCTCTTCAATAACTATTGCTTTATCCATATCTACATCTAATCCTTCATTTATAGCTTTTTTACAAGCACGAACTGCAATTGGAGCATTTTTAGCTATTTTTCCAGCTAATTTTTTAGCTGCTGGCATTAATTCTTCTAAAGAGTATACAGCATTTACTAATCCAATTCTCAATGCTTCATCAGCTTTTACATTAGTTGCAGCATATATCATTTCTTTAGCTTTGCCTACACCTATGATACGAGCAAGTCTTTGAGTTCCACCAAATCCTGGAGTTATTCCTAATCCTACTTCTGGTTGTCCAAATAATGCATTATCAGAACAAATTCTGATATCACAGCTCATAGATATTTCACATCCTCCACCAAGTGCAAATCCATTTATAGCAGCTATAACTGGAATAGGGAAAGTTTCTAGTTTTCTGAAAACATCATTTCCTATTTTTCCAAAAGCTTCTCCTTCAGCCTTAGTTAAAGTACTCATTTCTCCAATATCTGCACCAGCAACAAATGATTTTTCTCCAGAACCTGTAAGGATAAGAGCTCTAGTAGTTTCTAGATTTATTCCATCCAAGCAGGCATCTAACTCTTTTAAAACTTCACTGTTAAGTGCATTTAAAGCTTTTGGACGATTGATAGTTATGATTCCTACAAATCCATCTTGTTCATATGTAATATAATTCATTAAACAAACCTCCCATAATTTCATTAAATTAGGATAAGAGCATAATTATGCCCTTATCCATTATATTTAAAATTGAATGTTATATTTTTATTTAAAGATTAAGATTAATCTCTCTTAACAATAGTAGAACATCCCATTCCACCACCGATACAAAGTGTAGCTAGACCTGTTTTAGCATTACGTTTAGCCATTTCATGAAGAAGTGTTACAAGAATACGACATCCTGAAGCTCCTACTGGGTGTCCTAGAGCAATAGCTCCTCCATTTACATTTAATTTAGATGTATCAAATCCAAGATCATGTCCTACAGCAAGTGATTGAGCTGCAAAAGCTTCATTAGCTTCAATTAAATCAAAATCATTTACTGTCATTCCAGTTTTTGCCAATACTTTTTTAGTAGAAGCTACTGGTCCAATTCCCATAATTTTAGGATCTACTCCCCCTAGAGCACCAGCTACCCAAGTAGCCATTGGAGTAACTCCAAGTTCTTTAGCTTTTTCTTCACTCATTACAACTATTGCTGCTGCACCATCATTGATACTTGAAGCATTAGCTGCTGTAACCATTCCATCTTTTTTAAATGCTGGTTTTAATTTACCAATTCCTTCAGCAGTAGTCCCTGCTCTTGGTCCTTCATCTTTTGAAACTACAATATCACCTTTTTTACCTTTTATAACTACTGGAACTATTTCTGCATCAAATCTTCCTTCTTCTTGAGCTTTTACAGCTTTTTGCTGACTTGCTGCTGCAAACTCATCTAATTGTTCTCTTGTTAGTCCCCATTGATCACAAATATTTTCTGCTGTTACTCCCATATGATAATTATTGAATGCGTCCCATAGAGCATCATTTACCATTGAATCAACAATTTCTCCATTTCCTAAACGATATCCAAAACGAGCTTTATTTAATAGGTAAGGAGCTGCTGACATATTTTCAGTTCCTCCAGCTACAACAATATCAGCTTCTCCAGCTTGAATCATTGCTGCTGCCATATTTACTGCATTTAGTCCTGAACCACAAACTACATTGATTGTTACTGCAGGTGTTTCTATTGGTAACCCTGCTTTTAGAGAAGATTGACGAGCTATGTTTTGCCCTAACCCTGCTTGAATTACACATCCCATGTATACATGATCTACTTTCTCAGCAGGTACTCCTGCTCTATTTAAAGCTTCTTTTATTACTAGTGCTCCTAAATCTGCTGCTGCGACTCCACTTAGTGCTCCACCCATAGATCCAATTGCTGTACGACATGCTCCTGCTAAAACTATTTTTTTTGCCATAATCTTATTCCTCCATTCATTAATCAAGTGTAAAAACTCAGATTCTGATAAAGTGAGTTTTATTGTAGCTTTAATTTAATAGTAACATAATGTTTTTTTATTTGCAATAAGAAGATATATAAAATTTATGTTATGGATTATTTTTAATGTATAATGACCAATTTTTTAACATTTTTACTGGTAAAAGAACCATTTATTTTTTTTATAAATTGTTTTTCTATTGAAATTTTAAAATTTTTCTATCTAAAATCAACCAATTATTTTAATAATTTAATTTTGATCATTTTCTTTACCATTTATATCTATAATTTATATTATTGTGTATTTTAATACATATTTTTTCGATTAATTTTTGATCTACTGCTCTTTTATTTTGATTCTTCTATGATATCTGTTTTATAGAGAATATGATTCCCATTAGCGTTAAATATAAACCCATCTACTCTCTTATTCATTCCTATGATATATACTTTATAGTCTAATGGAAAAAGAGGTACTTCTTCAGACAGTATATTCTGTGCCTCTGCATAATTTTTTTCTCTCTTTTCTATAGAGGAAGTTATTCTTGCTTCATCTAAAAGATGATCAAATTCTTTATTAGAAAAAAAGCTTCTGTTTCCAACTGCACCTGCTGAACTTGAATGGAGAAGAGGATAGTATCCATAATCAGCATCTCCTGTACTTACATACCACAAACCTATGAGCATGTCATGCTGTCCATTTGCAGTAAACTGAAGAAATGAAGAAAGTTCAAGTACCTGTATTGAAACATCTATCCCTATTTCTTTCAAATTAGATTGAATAACTTGTGCCATCTGCATTCTTGTTGGTTCTTCATATATCCATAATTCTAATTTAAGCCCATTTTCATATCCTGCTTCTTTTAAAAGTTCTCTAGCTTTCTCTGGATTATATGGTTTTAACTTTACATTTTTGTCATACCCAAATACACTTGGAGCTAAGAGAGAGGGAGCTAACTCTGTCATACCTTCAAAAACAGCTGTAGATATGTCTTCTTTATTTACCCCTAACTCTATTGCCTGTCTCACTCTTTTGTCTGCTATCTTTTTCGTATTTATAGATATAAAATCTGTTCCTAAAGAAGATTTACTTACAAGTTTAAGATTATCATTTTTCAAAAGTCCTTTAACATCAGTTGATGATATGTCATATGCTATATCTATTTCTCCTGTTTCAAGGGCTATTAATCTATTTGAATTCTCTGGAATAGTCATAAATACTAAATTTTTTATTTTAGGTTCACCTTGAAAAAATTTATCAAAAGATTCTAGTTCTACCTTTTCTCCAATTCCCCATTTTTTTATTTTATATGCTCCAGTTCCAACTATATTTATCCCTTCATCATTGGCTGGCACTTCTTTTACTACAGCTATTGATGAATGAGCAAAGTTATGAAGAATTATTGTGGGAGCATTATTTTGAATTATTTTAAGTCTGTAATCATCTAATACTACCAAATCTTTAATAGACTCTACCAATACTTTAGATATAGGTATGTCTAAATTTCTATTTAAGCTTGCTGCCACATCCTTGGCTTTCATTTCGTTTCCATCTTGAAAAAATACACCTTTCTTCAAAGTCAGAATAATTGAATTATCAGGTAAAGTTTCATACTTTTCTACAAGTTCAGGAATCAATTCTCCTTTGTCATCAAGTGAAAACAGATTGCTATATATCTGCTTTGTAACTGCCAAAGTAGAACTATCAGTATGCCTGTGTGGATCAAAAGAACGAGGTTTATATCCAAAAGCCACTTTCAATGTTTTTTCTATCTTTGTTGTTTCTTTTTTATTCTCATTAAGTTCTGTTTTAGTTCCATTGCATGCAGGAAATAACAAAGAAAATAACAAAATAACAATAAACTTCATAAAAAAATCCTCCTAGAAATACAAAATATTTTTTATTATTAATTAATATGGTTCAAATACAAAGACATCAAAAATATCTTGAAGTTTGTAAGGACTAGGAAGTTTTGCCTTTGTTTTTTCCCAAGTTTTAGAAAAAATATCCATATCCATTTCATTTAATTGATGAATAATATGTTTTTTATATGGAAGTTCAGCTCCCATATTTTCTAAACCATGTATCATTTGATTTTTTAATCTGGTAAAATTTTGTTCATTTATTTTAACCATGCTATAATAATCAGCTAAAAATTCTTTAGCTAAACAATATTCCATTGTAATAAGTTTTCTTATAGCACTTGCTATAAAATTCAAACTTAATTTATTTGAAAAATTGCCACTCCCTTCTCCTTCATCTTCCAGAAAAGGAAGAAATACATTTTCAAAATGATGGTCTTGTATAGATTTTGTCAACAGTAATAAATTATTTAAAAAGTTATACTTTTTAAATGTTCTTTTATGAAAATTATTATCTACAAGGTATGAAGAACCTACATGCTTAAACAAAGAATTAGTAAGGTCTTTAGAATGTCCAAAATTAAATACTCTGCTTTCATAAACAACATTATCTCTTACCCTCTCTATAAATTTTTCAGCTTTTTCTAAAAGCTCTCCCATATTATCAAGTTGAAAAACAGCATCAAAAAAATTCTTTTCAAGTAATAGTTCTCTTCTTCTTGAAAGAGGCAATTTCATAAAACATTTTTCCAGATTTGTTGTTTTGAGTAGATTTTTTACAAAATTTTCATCTATGTTAAAATAAACATCATCATATCTATTTACTAAACTTGTTTTACCATCCTTTATAGCCCCTATTTTTTTTAATTCTTTTGATAAAAATTCTAAATATGAAGAGGTAAATTCTTTAAATTTTTCTCTTTCATCCAAAGTTAAATCAGTATTTTCTGATAATATTTTATCTAAATCTATAAAATCTAATACAGATATAATCCCATCTCTATTTATTCCTACTCCATTCCAAATATATGTTCTTGGAATATACTTAGAATATTTATCTACCATGAGTACTGTATACTGAGCTATTCCTCCACCTAGAGAATGCCCAGTCAAAGAAATTTTGTCATGTGGTATTTTGAAGTCTCTAACAAGTTTGTAATAAACTTCTACTCCCTCATAAAACTGTTGAGGTATTTTTCCAAGTCCTAATGCAAGATCTGTTTCAATAAAATCTTTATAGGCATCTTCAAGTGGATATTTTTCACTTCCTCTAAAAGCTACTACATAGCTGTCTTTCTTTTTAAATACAACAGAATAGAATCCTGTATTTGTAGAAAATGGATTTTGAGCAGTCCTATTATCTACATAATAGACTTTCCATTCATTTAAAATATCTTTAAAGTAATCCAAAAAGAATTTATCATATTTAGGTTCAATTATAATAAATGTTCCATTAAAAATGCTTTTTGTAGTATCCTGCTGAAAAATTTCAAAAATGGTTTTCCCATATTCAGACTCATTGAAATTACAGTAGGATAAAATACTAAGCATGATATATTCTTTTGCTGTGTGCATATTAACCACCTACATTTTTAAAAGTAATAGTATCAAGTAAGTAACTCCCCATCCTAAAAAAGCTCCTATAACTGTTTCAAAAAGAGTATGTATTTTCCCTTCTATTCTTGAGTGCATTACAAGAACTACAAGTATTAAAGAAAGAAAAAATATTTTAGGATTATTTGTTAGAAATGTAATTATTGTAAAAATAGAACTGGCAAGAGCACTATGTCCACTTGGTATCCCCCCCCTTAAAGGAGTTCCCTTTTTAAATAAAAGTTTTAAACATATTACAATTATTATTACAATGACAAAAATAGATAATGCTGTGTGCTGATATGAATTTTTAAATATGTAAAAAGCACTTCTTAATTGAAAGGTTATTTTTTTTTCAAAAATTATATACCCTACAAGAAGAGCATTAAGAGCTGTAACTAATACAGCACTTGCTGCTATATCTTTTGCTCTTTTTGCTAAAGGATGATATTCTTTTGTTACCATATCTACACAGCTTTCTATTGCTGTATTAAAAAGTTCTGCTACCCACATTAGAGTTATACTTATTATTAAAGAAAGTGTTTCATACTTTCCTAAATCCAAAAACAGTGAAAGTATCAGAACTATTATTGTGCAAAAACAATGAAACTTCATATGTCTTTCACTTCTTATAGCTTCAAATAATCCTTCAAAAGCAGCATTAAAACTTTCTGTAATACCTTGTTTTTTCCAATTTTTCTCCATAATATCACATCTCTCTTGTATAGCCAAATTGTCCAAGTATTTCTTCTTCTCTTGTGCGCATCTCTTTTTTATCATCTTCCTCTATATGATCATATCCCAATAGATGAAGCAGACCATGAGTCAGCACATAATACAACTCTCTCTTAGGAGAATGATTATATTCTGCAGCCTGTTCTTCCACTCTTTCCATAGAAATAACTATATCTCCAAGAGTATCATATGGTCCAATATCAAAATCTTCTGTTTCATGATATGCAAAAGAGATCACGTCTGTAGGTTGATCTTTTCCTCTATATTGCTTATTTATTACTTGTATCTCTTCATTTCCTGTAAAAAGCAATGAAAGATATACAGGTCTATCACTTTCAAATTCACTTTCAAGGGCTTCTTTGATATATTTTTTCATTTCTTCTTCATTAATAAGGCTACTATATCCTTCTATTTCTAGTGAAATATCTACAACTAAATCCATACTTTTCTCCTTATATCTTTAATTTAATTACTTTTGACCTGGATATTTTATTCTTACATGATGTATGCTCGCAAGAGATTTTATAAATGTCTGTATAATTATCTCTATTTCTTTAAATGTCAAATCTGCTTCTGAAAGTTGATTGTCTTCTATTTTACTGCTTATTATTTTTCTAATCATTTCTTCCATAGCTCTTGGTGTTTTATCATCTATTGATCTAACAGCAGCTTCTATTGAGTCTGCCAGCATAATAATTGCTGATTCTTTTGTTCTTGGTTTAGGTCCACTGTATCTAAATTCCTCTTTAGTTACACTTGGATCAAGACTCTTAGCCTTATTATAAAAATATGCTAAGAATGTAGTCCCTTGATGTTCATACATTATATCTCTTATTTCTTTAGGAATCTGATATTGCTTTGCCATCTCTGCTCCATCTTTTGTATGAGATGTTATTATTAAATTACTCATAAATGGTGAAACTTTATTATGTGGGTTTTCTCCATTTTGCTGATTTTCTACATAGAATTTTGGTCTTTTACATTTACCTATGTCATGGTAATAAGAAGCTACTCTTGTAAAAATTGCATTTGCTCCTACTGCTGTTGCTGCATTTTCAGATAAAGTTGCCACCATCATAGAATGATGAAATGTTCCAGGTGCTTCCATAGATAATTTTTTCAGTAATGGATGAGATAAATCCCCTAATTCCAACAATTTAAAAAGAGTTAATATGTTAAATGTCTTTTCAAAATAAGGTAAAAGAGCTATTGTTATCATTCCTGAAATCAATCCAGCCAATACCATTTCTCCAGATTTTAAAGCTGCTCCAAATGTTTCTACTTGTGAAAATGCACTTAGTAGAAGAAATAGTGTTATCTTTAAAATAGAAAGCTGAATTCCTACAGCTATCAATCCTGCTCTTGTATTTACTTTTCTTACCAGATATGCTCCAAATGACAGAGAAGCTATATACACTACAAGAAATATAAGATCATAATCAATAATAGGCATTAAAAACAACATCATAAATGAAAACATAAGAGTTGCATATCTTGTGTTTGTCAATAATATTAATAAAAACAATGCTGTGTCAA
>Ga0153982_1000509_pt1 | contig 10703 bp, 8 predicted proteins | sample TSGA066MetaG_FD_104743 | JGI IMG/M metagenome (GOLD analysis project Ga0153982, IMG submission 104743) | Attine ant fungus gardens microbial communities from Georgia, USA - TSGA066 MetaG | ecosystem: Host-associated > Fungi > Mycelium > Unclassified | place: USA: Georgia, Alexander Wildlife...
CAAACATTGAGGTCTTCATATCTCCACTAATATTGATCGCCTTGAGGTCGTTCTAGGCTCATTCTGAGCGTTATGAAGAAGGCTTCTGCTGAGCCTAGAACCGAAGCATCGATCTCAGCGGTTTCCGAGATATTAGCGATTTAATAAACAGTAACATAGTAGTTACCAGTTGATCTGCTTAATATCTCGGCCATTATTGATCTCCTCGAGACGTGACTGGCATCTATCGAAAGGTCTTCTTAAGGGCTTTAAGCTGGCTTTGAGACCGTGGGAATCATCGAAGAATTGACGGAGATATGACCGAATGAAGTTTGTGACAAGGCACCTGGCTGGGTAAAGATCTTGCACCCTAGCAGACATAGTTGTAATTAACAAGAATCAACATTACTTCTGTACCCTTACAGAGATGTGGTACTATGTCTTTGCAACAATATAATTCATTAATGAGCAACTTGCTTGAACAAAAGCATGCCTTTACTTTATTAAAGACAAAATTAGAAGGAAAGAAAGAATGAGAATATTGGAGTTGCAAAGGGTTCAGGCACCTGGCCTGAAATTGCAGGAATAAGGAAGAAAAGGAGAAAAGGAGAGCCACTTCTAAAAATAAATTTGAAGTGTTATCAAGTAGGGTGATGTAGTGTGATGTAAAAGAGAGGATGATAAGAAAGCAGGAGATGGTGGAGATTAAGTGTTATAAGTGTGGAGAAATGGGGCACAAGTGTAAAAAGTGTTTGTTATGGAAAAGGAAAGAAAAGGTAATTTATGTGGCAAAGTCACAAAAGGCATACCAACAGAGGAAGCCAGTGTGCTCTGTAAAGGGAAAAGCATAGGAAAAAGAAAGAAGGTTGAGGAGGGCAAAGAAAAAAGATGCAGCACATGTGGCCAAGCAACAAGAAGTGCAACAAAAGTGAAGGAAGAGTTCAGTGGCAGAGTTGAGAAAGAAAACAGAGGAGCATTGTGGTAAAGGTGTCCCAGAAAAGGCACGATTATTAGCGTTGGGATAGTGTACAAGGGAAGTGATAGTAACATATATAGAGTGTGAGAAGTGTGGAGAGAAAAAATGCCATATAGAAGAGAATAGAGAATAGGAAGTAATTAGAAACAAGTAGAAGTAGTGTGGATGTTCAAAAGAAAGAGAAAAAGAGGCAGTATGCCCCAGAGAGGAAAAAGTGCAGTAAAGTGGCACATGGTCAGAAGAACTGGAATGTGCAGCAAAAGGGGGGGTAGCCAAAGAGAGGTCAGGAAAACCTTCAAAATGCTAAGAGAAGTGTAGTTGAACATTGAAATAAAAAAGGTTGATACTCATGAGGGAATAATAGTAAAGGCGCTCTTAGATAGTGGCACAATGGAGATGTTCATGGATAAGAGAATAGCAGCAAAGCATGGCTTTAGGCTATAAAAGCTAGAAAGACCTATCATATTATAAATCATCTCACCAAGACATTTTTATTTTCCTTTTCATTTATTTTTCTATAAATAGTATAGGAAAGTCATGTCACACTTTTGTGACAGGATGTGACATCAAAAGTCACATAAGTCATGGCACATGATATCACAAGAGTTTAGCTGGGAACACAAGTAAAGAGTGCACAGACCAACTAGAATTAGTATAAGTAGATTAACCCAATATAGCAAGGACTCTAACGAGTTCTCTTTGTCTAATGCTAATAAAAAGCAGTTGGCTTAATTCCGGCTTGGAGTTAGCTTTCCTAACACATCGCTATAAGGAACATAAATAGAACAAATAATAGCAGAGGGGCTATTACACACCAAGTAGAGTGCAACATATTCTATAAAGGCCATGTAAAAAGAATGCAAATAGATGTTTGTGATTTGGGAAAGACAGAGGTGATACTAGATATGCCATAGTTAGTGGTCCATAACCTGGAAATTAATTGAGAAACTAGTGAAGTAAAAATGACAAGATACCTGTCTTTGTGTGGCGGAGAGAGTCAAAAGAGAAAGAAAGTTAAACTGATGGCAACTGAGGAAAAAGAGAAAATTGTCTGCTAGGTGATAGATAATAAGAAAGATTGGGGAAAAAAAGAAGAGATGGAAGAAGACCATAGGAAAATTAAGGAAATGGTTCTGAAGAAATTTTTGAAGTAAAGAAAAGTATTTGGAAAAGTAGAGTTAGAGAGGATGCCAACAAGAAAGACTTGGGATCATGCAATAGATCTCAAAAAAATATTCAAACTGCGAAAGAGAAAAATTTACCCTCTATCCAAGAATGAGAGGGAGGAGATTCAGAACTTTATAGAGGACCAGTTGAGGAAAGGCTACATCAGGCCTTCAAAGTCACCTCAGATGTTGCTAGTTTTCTTTGTGGGCAAGAAAGATAGTAGTAAAAGAATGGTAATGGACTACTGTAACCTAAACGACCAGATGATAAAGAACAATTATTTGCTTCTGTTAATTACAGAATTAATAGACAGTATAGGGAATAAGAAAGTGTTCATGAAAATGGATCTCAGGTGGGGGTTCAACAATATTAGGATAAAAGAGAGAGATGAGTAGAAGAGAGCATTTACAATACATATTGGCTTGTTTAAACCAATAGTCATGTTTGTCAAGGACAGAAATTACAGTAGGAACAAAGGAGCAGAGTAGTATATAAAGGTACTCTCTAGAACGGAATAATATACTATGCCAGAAGAGAATAGTACCTAGCGATAGTATAAAACTCCAAAGGAAAACTCTAGTGGAAGGTAGAAGATGTTAGAGTGGAGTATGACTTTAATGAACAACCTTGGCTTCAACTTATGTGTTGCGCCCCGGTCTCTAGTCGTGAAGTGGTCACATATTTTGAAATGAAGAGAAGTTGTCACAGAAGGGGTCCTAAAGAAGTGAACTATGAATCTGGATTGGACAGGAAGAGGGTTAGGACCAGATGACATTAATTTATAGACTGAGCAAATACATTGTAACTCCTCAGTACTTATAGGAAATCCAGAATAGGAGGAGAGTAGTCTACTATGCTATCCTACTAATTATAATTTTTTTTAGGAGAGTTATTAGGAGAATTAAATTACATAATTGTCAGATTTTCAGAATATGACAATGTTCTTTGAAATAACAAATTCACCAGCAACATTCCAAGCAATGATGAACAAAATACTGAGAGACTTGATTAACGAGAGAAAAGTAGCAGTGTTTGTAAATGATGTATTAGTAGGAACAGAGACAGAGGAAGGACATGATGAAATTGTGGAAGAAATATTAAGGAGATTAGAGGAGAACAACTTGTATATCAAGCCAGAAAAATGTGTGTGGAAGGCGAGGAAGATAAGATTCCTAGAGATTATCATAGAACCTAATGAAATAGAAATAGAGACAGAGAAAGTGAATGAAGTGCTTAGTTGGCCACAGCCAAAAAATGTGAAAGATGTCAGAAAATTCTTGGGCCTCGCAAATTATTACAAGAGGTTCATTAAGGATTTTGCTCGAATAGCTAGGCTAATGAACATGCTTATATAAAAAGATGAGAAGTGGCAGTGAAAGGAAATGCAACAAAAAGCATTTGACGAGCTGAAAAGGATCTTCACTAGTAAACTGGTATTAGCAGCCTTAGATTTAGACAAGGAATTTAGAATAAAAGCTAATGCTTCAAATTATGCTACTGGAGGAGTACTCTTAATGAAGTGCTTAGACAAAAAATGGAAACCAGTTGCTTTTATTTCTAAATCTCTAAGTGATACAGAAAGAAACTATGAGATACATGATAAAGAAATGCTAGCAGTCATTAGATGCTTAGAGGTATGGAGACACTTCCTAGAAGGAGCAACAGTTAAATTCAAGATTTGGACAGATCACAAAAATCTTGAATACTTCATGAAAGCACAAAAATTGAATCAAAGACAAACACAATGGGCTTTGTACCTATCCAGATTCAACTTTATGTTAAAACATGTTCTAGGAAGTAAGATGGGGAAAGCAGACAGTCTTAGCAGAAGGCCAAACTGGGAGATTGGAGTAGAAAAAGATAATGAGGATGAGACGTTGGTAAAACTAGAGTGGTTAGAAGTGAGGAAGACAGAAGTGATAGAAATTATAGTAGATAGGGTAGATCTACTAGAGGAAGTTAGAAAGTCAAAAGTGAAGAATGACAAAGTGGTAAAGGCTGTAGAAAAAATGAAACAGGCAGAAGTAAAAATGTTGAGAGATGAAAAGTGGAGAGAGGTAAATGGTATCATGTATAAAGAAGAAAAAGTCTATGTACCAAAAGACGAGAAATTAAGGGCAGAAATAATTAGACTACATCATGATACACCAATAGAAGGGCATAGGGGACAGTAGAAGATGGTAGAACTAATAACTAGAAACTTCTGGTGGCCAGGAGTGACCAAAGAGATAAAGAGATATATAGAGAGATACAATACTTGTCAGTATAACAAAAATCACACAGAACAGCCAGTAGAAAAATTAATGCCAAATTCTATTCTGAAAAAACTATAGATATATATATTGGTAGACTTTATCACCAAGTTGCCTTTAGCAAAAGAATATGATAGTATTCTAGTAGTAGTGGATCGGCTAACTAAAATGGTCTATTTTATACCAACTATAGAAAAGATATTAGCAGAAGGATTGACAAGACTGTTCAGAGATAATGTATAGAAGTTACATGGTCTACCTGAGAGTATTATATCAGACAGGGGACTGTAATTTATGGCAGGGTTAATAAGAGAGTTGAATGGAATGTTAGGAATCAAGAGTAAATTGTTGATGGTATTCCACCCTTAGACAGATGGGCAAATAGAGAGAGTAAACCAAGAACTGGAACAATACTTGAGAATGTTCATTGACCACAGGCAAAAACAATGGCTGGAGTGGTTAGGAACAGTAGAATTTGCCTACAACAATAAGGTACACTTGAGTACTCAAACGTTGTCTTTTAAAGCAAATTATGGGCAAGATCCTAGGATGGGATTTGAGGGAAGGAAGAAGGGAAAGTATGAAGAAGCAAAAAAATTCATTAAGAAAATAAAAGAAATATAGGAGGAGATAAAAGCAGCACTAGAAAAAGCATAAGAAAAAATAAAGAAGCACACAGATAAGAGGAGGGCAGAAGTTGATGACTATATGTAAGAAAGCTAAACTCCAAGCCAAAATAAAGCCAACTGCTCTTTGTTCAGTGATTGACAAAGAGAACTCAATAGAGTTTCTGTTAGATTTTCTATACTACTTATACAACTACTACATGGTCTGTGTACTACTTTCCTATGCCTATCATGTGACCCATCATGTAATGTCATGTGATATGATGCTGTGACTGTGACTATGTGACACTTGTGATATGACACTTTCCCATACTCTCTTTTGTGTAGTAAGTCCAAGATAAAAGAAAAAGAAATATAAATAATGACTTAGCTGTTTTGCCAAGTCATGACACTATAGAATAGGAGACTTAGTAATGTTAAGTACTAAGGATTTAAAGTATCAAATGGTCAGAAGGAGAATGGAAAAATTGATAAAGAGATTTGTAGAGCCTTACAAAGTGAAAAAGATCATATCATCAAATACAGTTGAATTAGAACTACCCAGTATAGTAAAGATACACCCAGTAGTCAATGTTAGTAGAATACGCAAATATGTAGGGCAAGTAGAGGGGCAGAGAAAGGAGCAACTGTATTACAAACTTCATTTGGCCATATTTCCATCAATTCTTTGATGATTCTTATGGTCTCAAAGGCTACAGAAAGCCCTCAAAAAAGACCTTTCGATTGATGCCAGTCACGTCTTAAGGCGATCAATATTGGCTGAGATATTAAGCAGATCAACTAGTAACTACTATATTACTGTTTATTAAATTGCTAATATCTCAGAAACCGCCATGATCAATGCTTCAGTTCTAGGCTCAGCAGAAGCCTTCTTCATAATACTCAGAATAAGCCTAGAACAACTTCAAGGCAATTAATATTAGTGGAGATATAAAGACCTCAATATTTGCACATAGACTTTATTAATTATCCATAGATAGTCATTTGTCCTTTTCTTAGAACAAAGGACAGCCTCCATATGGTTAGGTTATCACTATTTCTAGCACAAAGGCACTACCATATGTAGAACAATAGGTAGTAGTATGTGATGATCTATCCTAGTATACAGACCATTACTTTCCTGTATTTAAGGACTCATAGTCTAAGGATTAGACCTTAGACTTAACAACATCTTTTGTCATTGTCTAAACTTCACTTTTTTGAACTATTCAAGTATCAAATTACCCATCACAAATTAGTAAGTGATCTTTTGTGATATAAACATTGGACTAACTCATTAATAGACTATTGGGAAATCAAGCCAATACCATAATCTAGTGAAAGTTTTGGAAAGTTTCTAGAATTCTTTTGTTATGACTTAGCAAAACAACTAAGTTATTATTTATATTTCTTTTCTTTTTCTTTTCTTTTGGACTTACTACATATAAGAAGTATAGGAAAGTGTTATGTCACAAGTGTCACATAGTCACAGTCACATGAAATAGGATGTCACATTGTCATATCACATGACCAAGTCACATGAGGAGTGTGGGAAAATAGTGCATAGACCATGTAGTAGTTGTATAAGTAGTGTACAAAAAATAAATAAAAACTCTATTAAGTTCTCCTTGTTAACTTGGACTTAGCTAAGTTACTACACCTTTTTAGTATATAAATTTTGTGATTTATTAGATATACTGTTTGCAATGGAATATATCTTATTCCAAGTCAAACTAACATGTGACTAGGTTTCTACAATATAAACAATGACTCAATTTGTCATCTTTATTACTAGATCTATTCCAACTAGTTATTCATAGTTACTTAGAAGTACATAGTCTAGTAACTCTTGTTACAAATCTAATTAGAATGAATATAGGCCAAAAAGAGAAAAAAATAGCAAGTTCTTTTTTTCTGTGGTTTTTTCTGTAAATTCTTGTATTTGTCAGGAACATGTGGAGCAAGGACAAAGTAACCTAGAGTAGAACAGAGTTACTCTGGAGTAAAAGGGAGTTAACAACAAAAATTAGAAAATAACCTTGGCCTTAGCTTATGTGCTGTGCCTCGATCTACTGTCACATGTGTGGTTACATATTTTAGAAGGACTGAATTGTTACCAGGAGTTCAGAAGAGAAATAGTATATAGATTGATAGGAGTAAGGATAGAACATGTAAGAGACGTTAATCTATGAACTAAGGAACTAGAATGTAACTAATAGAGTACTTATACTAAGTCTGGAATAGGAGAAGTACAAGTAACTAGTTTATATCATAATCCTACAGGAGTAAACAATAGGAGTTCTAGGAGCAAAATTTAGTAATAAATAAAATATAAAAGAAATTATTTTATTAAATTATTATTTTCCATTATATGACAGTATTCTAAAAACCTCATACTCTCTATTATCTTTATCACAAAAGGCTACTTACTAATTGTGATTTGGTTGATATAAAACTCAAAAGGTACTTAGAAGCAAAGTTTAGACAATGACAAGAGATATTGTTAAGTCTGAGATTTAATCCTTAAACTTATATATAGGATTATGATAGTTTGTATACTAGAACAGGCCATTACATACTACTACCTATTGTTCTATATATGGTAGTACCTTTGTGCTTAAGAATGTAATAACTTAACCATATGGAGACTATTCTTTGTTCTAAGAAAAGACAGATGACTATCTATAGGTAATTAATTAATGTTTATATACAAATATTGAGGACCTCATATCTCCACTAATATTAATCACCTTGGGACCATTTTAAATTTATTCTGAGCTTTATAAAGAGAGCTTCTTTTGAGCCTAGAATCAAAGTATCAATCATAGTATTTTCTAAGATATTGGCAATTCAATAAATAGTACCATATGTCATGACTTGGCAAAATGGCTAAGTTATTATTTATATTTACTTTACTTTACTTTTTCTTTTGGACTCACTATATAAGAAGGAGTATGGGAAAGTATCACATCAATAAGTATCACAGTCACATGATAAGAAGTCACATCACATCACATCACATCACATGATGGTCACATGATGAGTGTGGGAAAGTAGTGCACAGACCATATAGTAGTTGTATAAGTAGTATATAGAAAATAATAGGAACTCCATCGAGTTCTTTTTGTCAACTCAGACTTGGAGGATAATTAAGTCATCTCAGACTAAGTCACTATACCTAGTTACCTACTGATCTGCCTGATATCTCAGTTAATATTGATTGCCTTGAGATATGACTAGTATCAATTAAAAGGTTTTTCAAGGGCTTTTTGTAGCTATTAAGACCATGAGAATCATCAAAGAATTGGTGAAGATAGGTCTAAATAAAGTTTATGATAGTTTGTTTAGGAGACTATAGTAGCTATTAGTTTTCTATTGCAGTTAAGTTATAAAACTTTGATTTGTGTATGTGATATAGTTATGTTGTTTATAGATGTACTAATGATTTTGATTTGTATTTCATGAGAACAGCAATGAGGGCTTAACAAATTTCTGCTTTAGATATGTTTATAATATTAGTGCTAGCTATCTTAGCTAGGTCAGTAATGTTTCAACTTGGGAAGATAATATAATATTTAGCATAGATAGGGTTATGAGCTCTACTGGTATTTTTTGTATGTTCTGCATATTTCTTAGGATATATATTCTTTTTGATAGTGTTAAATTAAATGATTATTGTACTGTGTATTATTGTAGATTAATATATAAATTGTGCTTACATAAGTATACTTGCTTTTTCATCTCAACTGCCATGTCAAAAGAACTTCTTTGCTTTCTTTGAGATCTCTATTTCTTGTTAGGCTCTCTATTAATACCTGTTGGATAACCTAGTGAGTAAGCTATCATTTGTTCCCACTGTAATTGCTGCTCTCTATCCTTTTAACAGGTTGTAGGTTCCTATTTGCCCTGACCTCCTTTGGCACTCTCAAGCTACCTTAAAAAGGACTTGACTAGCTTACCAATCTGTTAGGGATTGAGATAATCTTCTTGTTGAATTATCTCATACCCATAGGATCCTCTGCTTCTTTGCAGATGCTATAGCCTATAGCTATTTAGAATGAAGTACTGTGCATTCATTGTTGCATCTGCTCCCTGAACTAAGCTGATTTTTAATAGCTATAACAAGTTTAATATCCACTATTCCTCATCTCTTGGTTCTACTGTTTACCCATTTTGGGCAATCAGTATGCAGTCCTGTCTTGCTATGATTACTATGCCTAGTTCCTCTTATAATGCCAAGAATATACTTATTTCCTTTACTATTTCTTTTACTCAGGATCAAGATGAGCATATAAGGTACAATAGCCTTGATTCTCAGGTACTTGAGATAATAAACTTATCCCTAGCTCACAATATCCTTATGCATGGGAAAGAGAATGCAAAATTTCTCTAGAACTATTTGCACAATAAGTATGGTCCTCCTGGACTTACTTTTGTCTTTATAGACTATCAGCACACCAGACATTTCTAGATCTCTAGGAATAATGACCTTATTTCCTAGATTACAGAACTCAATACTTTCTATACTAGACTAGAGGGGAACAAATATGATGTTCCCTCTCTCATTCATGCAATGACACTTTTATCTACTATTTCTCAATCTTGGGACAACTTAGCTATCTCTATTCTTACTTTCTAGACCTTGCTCTCTTAGTTGACTTGGGATTTTATGAGCTTAGCTATTTAGTCTGAGTTCTTCCAAAGATCAACTAGTGCTCATACTACTCATTACTCAGGTGTTCCTAGTGGTGATTGTCCTCTTTCTTGAAAAAAGAACCCCCAGGATAAGCAGCAACAGTACCCTTAAGGGCAGCAGTAGTAGCAGATATAAGGGAATTCCTACCAGCAGTAAAAGAAAAAGTGTGATTAAGGAAAGCAAGATAGTGAAGTATACTAAACAGATGGTCTCTCCAAATATCTTAATAGTGATGACTACCAAGCCTCTAGTATGTCACAAACTTTATTTGGTCATATCTCCATCAATTCTTCGATAATTCTTATGGTTTCAAAGGCTACAAAAAGCTCTTAAGAAGACCTTTCGATCAATACCAGTCACGTCTCGAGGTGATCAATATTGGCCAAGATATTAAGCAGATCAACTGGTAACCACCATGTTACTGTTTATTAAATCACTAATATCTCAGAAACTGCCATGATCAATGCTTCAGTTCTAGGCTCAGCAGAAGCCTTCTTTATAACGCTCAGAATGAGCCTAGAACAATCTTGAGGCAATTAATATTAGTGGAGATATGAAGGCCTCAATGTTTGTACATGGACTTCATTAATTACCTATAAATAGTCATCTGTCCTTTTCTTAGAACAAAGGACAGCCTCCATATGGTTAGTATCACAAATGGCCACTTACTAATTTATGATTGGTTGATTTGGTATTCAAAAGGCTCAAAAAAGCGAAGTTTAGACAAGTAGCATGTTATAGAAAATATTTGCAAACTGGTTTGTCTTTGGAATGTAGGAACATTTGCAATTTATTCCTTTGCAAACCAGTGAATACATACAATAAGCTACTGAGTCTATATACTAAAAAGGTGGAACGTTCTAGAACCTTCAACAAGATTATGACGTCGACTCGATATTCCAACACAGCAAAGATGTTGTTAAGTCTGAGGTCTAATCCTCAGACTATGAGTCCTTATATATATAATTGTGATGGTCTGTGCACTAGTACAGATCATCACCTGATTACTACCTATTGTTCTACATATG
>Ga0153982_1000510_pt1 | contig 10698 bp, 9 predicted proteins | sample TSGA066MetaG_FD_104743 | JGI IMG/M metagenome (GOLD analysis project Ga0153982, IMG submission 104743) | Attine ant fungus gardens microbial communities from Georgia, USA - TSGA066 MetaG | ecosystem: Host-associated > Fungi > Mycelium > Unclassified | place: USA: Georgia, Alexander Wildlife...
ACAAATGGTCACTTACTATTTGTGATGGATGCTTTGATACTTTAAAGAGTTCAAAAATGCGAAGTTAGACAAGTGACAAAAGATGTTGTTAAGTCTGAGGTCTAATCCTCAGACTATAAGTCTTTAAATACAAAAAGATGATGGTCTGTACACTAGGACAGATTATCACATGCTACTACCTATTGTTCTACATATGGTAGTGCCTTTGTGCTATAAATAGTGATAACTTAACCATATGGAGGCTGTCCTTTGTTCTAAGAAAAGGACAAATAACTATCTATGGGTAATTAATAAAGTCTATGTGCAAACATTGAGGCCTTCATATCTCTACTAATATTAATTGCCTTGAAATCGTTCTAGTCTCATTCTGAGCATTATGAAGAAGGCTTCTGCTGAGCCTAGAACAGAAGCATCAATCACGGCAGTTTCTGAGATATTAGTGATTTAATAAATGGTAACATGGTAGTTACCAGTTAATCTGCTTAATATCTCGGCCAATATTGATTGTCTCAAAACATGACTGGCATCAATCAAAAGGTCTTTTTGAAGGCTTTTCGTAGCCTTTGAGACCATGAAAATCATTGAAGAATTGATGGAGATATGGCCAAATGAAGTTTGTGACAGACAATATGAACTAGACCCTAATAAAACTAGGGTAGATTAGGAAAGCAGAAGTATTAATGAAGGAAGGAGATTTAAAAGAAAGAATTAAAAGAGTGTAGGAAGTATAAGGCTTAGTCACATTGACCTTAATCTCACTCCTTATCTGAGTTGACAAGAAGAACTTGATAGAGTTTCCATTAGATTTAGTACACTATTTATACAATAATAGTAACCCTAACCTAACTATAATTTCCTGCACTTCTCTATGAGTCACTTTTGTCTCATGTGTCCATCAATAAGAAAAATAAAATAGAAAAGAAAAGAAAATAAATATTGACTTAGCCATTTTGCCAAGTCATGATACTATCCCCTTCTTAAGTTTTCTTATCCCAAGGAATTTTCCTACAACTCGTAGTATAGGTCAACCATGTTGCCCATCTCATCGTTGTCTTCTTCTGTCTACTCTCTTACTCCCAAATTTTCTTCCTCAATTTCTTTTTCCTCATTAATGGTTTTCATTGTTCTTTTTCTCCTGAATTTTTCTCCTTTCCATCATCTCCAATTTCTCTCTAGTCTCCCCCAATATTCTTGGTCATACCTTTTATCTGACCACCTGGATAGTTTTCTTGTTGTCAATCTCCTGGGTAATTCTCCTCTTTTAAATGTTCCCTCTTCTCTTTCTTGCCTCCTTATGTCTTCCATATCTCACTGGTATTCCTTCTTGAATTCTTCTACTGCTTCCTTTGTATTTTCTAAATTCTCTTTTTTCTCCCAGGTATTGGACAGACAAAAGTGATAACAAATGAAAATATAAAAGATCTCCAAGATGTCTCACAATTGTGCATTAAACAAGTAGGCACTAGGGAGATAATCAAATAATGAAGAGAGCTTAAGAAAAAAGGAATAGGGGGGTGAAACTCAAATAACCAAAAGAAATGATAATAAAGTTTTTATAAATCCACTTGAGGTAGATCTCACCATAATAGGCTCTCTAAGACATGTGTTTATCTCACATTGTGATACTACTACCCTTACCTAGTCTAGTAGTCTGGCTTGCTGTTGATACAGCAAAACTACCTAGAACTCCCATGCCATCATATGGGCTCTTCTTTAGCTGACCATACAACTGGAAGCCAACTCCAATAACACATAGTGAGTGATTAACTCCTAGTATAAGTGAATATCCAAGTCTGTTAGGGCTCGAATTTCCATCAAGGGAGAGGTTTGGTGGTCTTTTGAAAATTAAAGAAGAACACTCAGAAAGATAGTGTAAGAAAGCTAAACTCCAAGCTGGAATTAAGCCAACTGCTCTTTGTTCAGTAATTGACAAAGAGAACTTAATAGAGTTTTCATTAGATTTTCTATACTACTTATACAACTACTACATGGTCTGTGCATTGTTTTCCCACACCTATCATGTGACCTGTCATGTGATGTGACACTTGTAACACTTGTGATGTGACACTTTCCCACACTCCCTTCTGTGTAGTAAGTCCAAGATAAAAGAAAAAGAAAAGAAAAGAAAAAGAAATATAAATAATGACTTAGCCATTTTGCCAAGTCATGACAGATAGAGACTTAGTCACATATAATCCTGCTCCACTTCCATACTTCACTCCTGTCCATCATTCCCCAAACCCAGAACCAGCTTCCTTCTACTCCGAATACAGTCTAGAAACACATAACAGTATGTCCAAGTATCAATGATACAATCGTTGTCCATCAGCGCGTCCATTTCTTCACTGAGTCTAGCAGTGATAGGATCACTAGTCACTGATAGACTTTTGATCTACCGTCTTGATGTCATATTAGTCTAAGTCTGCTCTAGATTGAAATTATCTCACATTCCAAAGAGATCTCTGAGCCTCTGATTTTTAGAGTTTCAACACTGATAGTCTGTATCTGAGAAACCTGATGCTAGCTCATCAGTCTTGCCTCCCAAGGTATATGCTATTCTAGCATGTGGTAGCTCGTTCACTACCTAAGAGAAGTACCCAATTTTGGGTCTAGATTATGTCTGGGGCTTGTAGGAGTTCTCTAGAGTGAGTTCCAATAGTAAAATCCAGGGTTATAACTTTTATCCCATGCTACTTTTCCGCAGAAAATTCTCTAATGGCATAACAATGGCAATCTCAAGTCATCTTGCCCTTGAGTACATTATTTTCATCTGACCTCCTTTCTGCCTCTCTCTTCGACTTCCTTATTCCTCTCTCTACCTTCTCTATGTCTTCTCATTCCTGTCATGACTTGGCAAAACGGCTAAGTCATTATTTATATTTCTTTTCCTTTTCTTTTCTTATTGGACTTACAACTACAAGATGGAGCACGGGAAAGTATCACATGACTTTGTCACAATGTCACAATAGTGTGATGGATAGTCACAGATGGTCATGTCACAGTCACAGTCACAGTGTGTCACATGACTAGAGTAACATAAGGACCATGGGAGAGTAAGCGCATAGCCACAGTAGTAAAATATATAAGTAATAGAGAAATGAGCGAGAACTCCATTGAGTTCTCTTTGTCAAACTCTGAACAAAGAGACAGTTGGCTTAATTCCAGTCATCGGACTTTAGACGCTGACAATTCCTCTAGGACCCAGCTTCCTTCTCTTGCTATTGTAATGTGGCTCTGCATTGACTTGACTCTCTTGATCTTGATATAATTAGCCATCAGTAATGATAGCTCAGATCTGATCATAACTCTTTTGAAAATAGCCCCACTGGTAGCTGAGATATGATGTCACTCTAGTAGTACTAGGTCTTCAAAGCTTGCCTCTGCCCTTGAGAGCACTTCTAGAAGGGAAACCCATTAGAAATCCGATACAAGGTGTCTAGGCAAGTGTCTATGAGATATATGTAGCGGTGGTCATAGCTACTACTCTGCTACTCAAGCAAGGTACTCAAGTCCATGACTGGGCATTTAGAGAACATTTTTGGAAGGCTAAACTCTTATCTTAAGCTGGTTATTCTGTTTATTACAGTGAAAATTGTCACTTATCTTGCCTAAACTATTGTATGGCGTGACATCATTGTTTATTTAAAATTCTCTCTACTTCCTACTCCTCTTCTCCTTTGATTATTACTGGAGCTAGTTGCTCCTTTTTCTGCCTCTCTACTTGCCCTACATAGTATCGTATTCTACTAACATTTACTACTGGATGTATTTTTATTGTACTCAGTAATTCCAGTTCTACTCCATTTGAGGATACTATTTTTTTATCCTATAAGGGCTGACAAACCTCTCCATCAACTTTTCTGTCCTCCTCCTGACCATTTGGTATTTCAAGTCCTTAGTCCTGAGCATAACTAAGTTTCCTACTCTATAATCATCAGCTTTTGCTTGTTTCCTATTAACATATTTCTTTATTTCTTCTTGCACCTTTCCTAGTACTGCTTTGGCTTCCTCCTGAATTTCCTTCATTTTCTCCACAAATCTTTCTGCCCCCTCATATTTTCCCTTCTTCCTACCTTTGAACCCCATTCTTAGATCTTGCCCATAATTTGCCTTGAAAAGCAACATTCTAGTACTTGAGTGTATTTTATTGTTATATGCAAACTCTGCTGTTCCCAACCATTCTGGCCACTATTCTTGCCTATAATTAATGAACATCCTTAGGTACTGCTTTAACTCCTGGTTAATCCTCTCTGTTTGTCTGTCTGTTTGAGGGTAAAATGCTGTTGATAATTTACTTTTAATCCCCAACATTCTGTTCAACTCCCTTATTATTCCTACCACAAACTGAGGTCCCCAATCTGAAATGATGCTTTTGAGTAACCCATATAGTTTCTACATATTGTCTCTGAACAACCTAGCTAACCCTTCTGCTGATATCTTTTCCATAGTAGGAATAAAATATACTATTTTTGTTAATCTATCAACTACTACTAGGATTGAATTGTACCCTTGAGCTAATGGTAACTTTGTAATAAAGTCTGTCAAGATATGCACCCAAGGTTTTTCTGGAATTAAATTAGGCATTAGCTTGTCTGCTGGTTGCTCTGTGTGATTTTTGTTTTGCTGACAGGCATCACACTCCTCTATATATCTCTTGACCTCCTTTGTAACTCCTGGCCACCAAAAGTTCCAAGTGACCAACTCTACTGTCTTCTACTATCCCCCATGTCCTCCCACTAGCATATCATAATATAGCCTGATAATTTCTACTCTCAACTTATCATCCTTTGGCACATACACTTCATTTCCTCTATGGCTTTTATTACTTTATCATCTTTTACTTTCTAACTATCTCTAGTAGATCTACTCCATCTATTATTATTTCTACTGCTTTAGCTCTTCTCACTGCTAGCTATTCTAGTTTTACCAACGTCTCATTCTTGTTGTCTTTTTCCACCCCTACTTCCCAATCTGGTCTTCTGCTCAGACTGTCTGCCTTTCCCATTTTACTTCCTGGAATATGCTTTAGTGTAAAGTCAAATCTTGACAGGTATTGTCAAGTCATCTCCCTTGGGTTTAGGTAGGTGTGACCTCAACCTTTAGGGTTGTGTCTCCCTCTATGCTCATCCACTCAGACTCAACAAAGACAAGAGTTTATTTCAAGAGGGGAAAAGTGGAGGAAGCAAGGAAGGGGAGAGTAGACTTAGTGAATAATGAAGCTAAGGGATGATTACATTAGCTAGCTACTTATAATATGGAAAATGAGTCAGAGTGATGGGAATTTGGTTGAATTACCTAGCCAGGGTTAGAATTGGTAAAGGTTGCACTGAGGTAAGTGACTGGTTGCATGTTGGTAGTGGCAACTTGTCACAAGGTGTCACTTGAGTGTGACAGGTATAATGCCTATCTTGCTTGCCTATGATTTAGCTTTTATGCCTTCACAAAATATTCGAGATTCTTATGGTCTGTCCAGATCCTGAACTTCATCATTGCTCCTTCTAGGAAGTGCCTCTATCACAAAAGGTCACTTACTAATTTGTGATTGATGATTTGATACTTGAAAAGTTCAAAAATGCGAAGTTTAGACAATGACAAAAGATGTTGTTAAGTTTGAGGTCTAATCCTCAGACTATGAGTCCTTAAATATAGAAAAGTAATGGTCTGTACACTAGGACAGATTATCACATGCTACTACCTATTGTTCTACATATGGTAGTGCCTTTGTGCTATAAATAGTGATAACTTAACCATATTGAGGCTGTCCTTTGTTCTAAGAAAAGGACAGATGACTATCTATGGGTAATTAATGGAGTCCATGTGCAAACATTGAGGTCTTCATATCTCTACTAATATTAATTGCCTTGAAATCGTTCTAGTCTCATTCTGAGCATTATGAAGAAGGCTTCTGCTGAGCCTAGAACAGAAGCATCAATCACGGCAGTTTCCGAGATATTAGCAATTTAATAAACGGTAACATGGTGGTTACCAGTTGATCTGCTTAATATCTTGGCCATTATTGATTACCTCGAGACGTGACTGGCATCGATCGAAAGGTCTTCTTAAGGGCTTTAAGCTAGTCTTGAGACCATGGGAATCGTTGAAGAATTGGTGGAGATATGACCAAATGAAGTTTGTGACAGCCTCTATACCTCCAAACATCTAATTACCACTAACATTTCTTTGTTATGTATTTCATAGTTTCTCTCTGTATCACTTAAAGACTTTGAAATGAAAGCAACTGGTCTCCACAGGTTATCTGAGCACTTCATCAATAGCACTCTTCTAGTTGTATAATTTGAGGTATCAGTCTCTACTCTGAACTCCTTATCTAAGTCCAGTGCTGCTAATACTGGTTTTGTCATAAAGACCTGTTTTAACTTATCAAATACTTTCTGCTGCTCTTGTCTCCACTGCCACTTTACATTCTTTCTTGTTAATATGTTCATTGGCCTTGCTACTCAAGCAAAATCTTTAATAAACCTCCTATAATAATTTGTGAGGCCTAAGAATTTCCTAACATCTTTCACATTTTTGGGCTCTGGCCAATTAAGTACTCTGTTCACTTTCACTTTCACTTTCACTATCTTTATTCTATTTGGTCCTATTATAGCACCTAGAAATCCTATCTTCTTCACTTTCTATATATATTTCTCTGGTTTGATATATAAGTCGTTCTCTTCTAACCTCCTTAATATTTCTTCTACAATTTCATCATGTCTCTCCTTCATTTCTGTCCCTACTAACATGTCATCTACAATGTAGCAACTTTTCTGTTATAACTTGGCAAAATGGCTAAGTCATTTTCTATTTTTGTTTTTGTTTTGTTTTGTTTTATTTAGTTAGACTATTACTAAGGTGGAGTGTGGGAAAGTATCACATGACAGTCACATGGTCACACATCAGTCACACATTTGGTCACAGTCACAACATGTAACAAGGTAGACACATGACAGGAATAATATGAGGACTATGGGAGGATATTGCATAGCCACTATAGTAAAATGTATAAGTAGTATACAGAATCAAATAGGAACTCTATCGAGTTCTCCTTGTTAACTCTGACTTGGAGTGGGCTTAAGTTATTGTGGCTAGAGTCTTACATTTTCCCTCATTGATCAAATCCCTCAGAATCTCATTTATCATCACCTAAAATATAGCTGGTGAGTTTGTTATTCCAAAGAACATCACTGTTGGTCCACATACATTGTAAATGCTCCTTTCTACTCATCTCCTTCCTTTATCCTTATGTTATTGAACCCCTATCTTAGATCTATTTTTTTAAATACCTTCTTGCTACCCATGTTGTCTATTAAGTCTATAATTAATAGTAGTAGGTAGTTGTTCTTCACTGTCTAGTTATTCAGATTGTAATAGTCTATAACCATCCTCTTACTTCTATCCTTTTTCCCTACAAAGAATACTAGTGATATTTGTGGAGATTTGGAAGGTCTAATGTACTCCTTCCTCAGTTAGTCTCTCATGAAGTTTTGGACTTTCTCTCTCTCATTTTTGAACAAGGGATAAATTCTTTTCTTTTGCAGTTTAAATGTCTCCTTAAGATCTATAGCATGATCCCAAACTTTTCTGGTCAGCATTCTTTTGGACTTCACCTTTTCAAACACCTTTTTCCACTTTAAAAACTTTCTTGGGACCAACTCTTCAATTTTCCTGTGGTTCTCTTCAATTTCCTCTTCTTTTCCCTAGTCTTCTTTATCATCCATTGTCCATCTGATGATTCTTTCTTCCTCTAAGGTTACAACTCTTTTCCCTTTTTGATTTTCCTTTTTTCTGCCCTGCCACACAAAGGTGGGTACCTCATCATCTTGACCTCTCTAGTCTCCCAATTTATTTCTGGGTTGTGTGCCTATAACCATAGTATTCCCAGTATTACTTCTGTCTTCCCCAGGTTGCATATATCTATCTTTATTCTTTCAATATGGCCCTTATAGTACACATTCACTTCCACTTGATATATAATGACCCCTTTACTATTGTTTGTCCTATCTACATTTCTAACTGGTATTGACCTTTTTAACTTCTGCAGCTTAAACCCATTTTTAGTTGCAGTTCTTTTATTCATAAATATTCCCATTGCACTACTATCCAAGAGTACTTTGACCTTCATGTGTATCTAACTTTTCTACTCCAATATTCAACCACACTTCTCTCAACATTTTGAAGATTCTCCTGACCTCCCTTTGGCTACTTCCCTCTTTTGCTACACCTTCCAACTCTCCTGGTCATGTGCCACTTTGCTGCACTTTTCCCTCAATAGGGCATGCTACTTTCACCTCCTTCTTTTTCTGACATTTACATTATCTCTCCTTGTTTGAAATCACCTCCTACCCTCTGTTCTCCCCTACATGATATTCTTTTAACCCATACCTTTCATACTCCACATATATTACTATTATCTCCTCAGTGTACCATCCCAACTCTAATAGGCATGCCTTATTAGGTATGCCCTCCCCACAATGCTCCTGTGTCTTCTATTGTAAGATATGCACTGGGCTCCTCCTCTACTCTTCTTGCTGCACTTCTCGTGGTTTGGCCATGTATGCTGCTTCTCCTTTCTTAGCTCTCCTCAGCTCCTTTTGCTATGCCTTTTGTGGCCTTGCTACATGTGCTATCTTCTTTTCTACTCTTTCCTTTCTCACTTTCTCCCATAGGAAACATTCCCTGTATTTGTGTCCCCTCTGCCTACACTTAAAATATTCTACTCCTACTACTTCTTGTCTCCTTATTACCTTTTCCTTCACCTCACACTGCATTACCCTACTCAACAACACCTCAAATTTATTCTGGGAAATAGTAGTCTCCTATGCTCCCTCTTTCTTGTTCCTGTAATTTCGGGCCAGGTGCCTGAACTTCTTACAACATTGACACATTTTCTCTTTTCTTTTTTCTAGCTCTGCCCTTAGTTTGGCAAGAGTATGCCTTTCTCTAAGCCGGTTGCTTATGAGTGAATTATATTGAGTTTGGGACATTGTGCTAACACCTCAAGATGGGTATGGAGTTAATAATTTGATCTTACTTACTGTTATGTCTGTTGGGGCACAAGATCTTCACCTAACCAGACACCTACTGCCTTACTTACTACTGCCCTAATACTATGATTAGACTATCACCCAATAGATGGGATCTCTAATCTAGCTCCTTCAGAGATAACTGTCACTTCTCAGTATGTACCTAGTCACAATGGACCATAGCATGAGGTTTATACCAAGAAAAAAACAACTATTCTACTAAACATTACCCAATTACAAGGTCAGGTCTCAGCGATAATACCCAGGCTTGGTACTACACTTTTACCTGCAGTTCCTAACTGACTGCAAAGTCCCCTTAAGCCAAGGGCCTAGCTATATATGGAGGTAACTAGTGATCATATGTCAGGAAAGCTAACTCCAAGCCAGAATTAAGCCAACTGCTCTTTATCAGTATTAGATAAAGAGAACTCATTAGAGTCCTCACTGTATTAGGTCTATCTACTTATACTACTTTTAGTTAGTCTGTGCATTCTTTACCTGTGACCCCAACTAAACTCTGTGACATCATGTGCTGTGACATGTGACATGACTTCTTTGTGACTAATGTTACATCTTTTGTCACATAACTTTCCCATGCTATTTATAGATAAATAAATGAAAAGAAAAGGAAAAGGAAAATAAAAAATGACTTAGAGAGATAGTTTATAATAGAGAACTTAATAGTTCTTATTTCTTTCCTATACACTACTTATACAACTACTACATGATCTATGTACTGTTTTCCCACATCCATTATGTGATATAACACTGTGACATCTTATCATGTGACTGTGACTGTGACACTTTCCTGTACTCCTTTCTATGTAATAAGTCCAAAAGAAAAAGAAAAGAAAAGAAATATAAATAATGACTTAGCTGTTTAGTCAAGTCATAATAAAGTCAAGAGGATCATCTCAAACAATGCAATAGAGTTAGAAAAACCTAGGTCTATGAAAATACACTCCGTAGTCAATGTAAGTAGAGTATGACTCTATAAATCACAGATGGAGGGACAGAAGAAGATACTACCAAAACCAGTCATTATCAAAGGAGAAGAAGAATTTGAGGTAGAAAAAATACTAAACAAAAGGATAGTAAGAGGAAAGGAAAAGTTCTTGGTGAGATAAAGAGGGTACACAGCAGAAGAAAACACTTGGGAGAACAGACAAAATCTGGAGAATACAAAAGAGTTAGTAGAAGAGTTCAAGAGAAAAGACCAAAGAACTAAGGCAACAGGAGCTGGAAGAAAAAAAGAAAGAGTTTAGTTGGGAACTACCTAGGGAATTTACAGCAAAACTACTATACAGAATGGGAAAAGAAAAGATACAAAAAAGAAAGAGAAAAGGGATGGGATGAGAATTAGAAACAATAGAAAAACTCCTTGGGATGAGAAAACTATCACAAATGGTCACTTACTATTTGTGATGGATGCTTTGATACTTTAAAGAGTTCAAAAATGTGAAGTTAGACAGTGACAAGAGATGTTGTTAAGTTTGAGGTCTAATCCTCAGACTATGAGTCCTTAAATATAGAAAAGTAATGGTCTGTACACTAGGACAGATCATCACATGCTACTACCTATTGTTCTACATATGGTAGTACCTTTGTGCTAGGAATAGTGATAACTTAACCATATGGAGGCTGTCCTTTGTTCTAAGAAAAGGACAGATGA
>Ga0153982_1000515_pt1 | contig 10602 bp, 6 predicted proteins | sample TSGA066MetaG_FD_104743 | JGI IMG/M metagenome (GOLD analysis project Ga0153982, IMG submission 104743) | Attine ant fungus gardens microbial communities from Georgia, USA - TSGA066 MetaG | ecosystem: Host-associated > Fungi > Mycelium > Unclassified | place: USA: Georgia, Alexander Wildlife...
ATGGATTCTTCCAAGAAGGCGGCGGAGAAAGCTAGCGCGTCACTTTTGCCAATAGTTTCTCTGGCGTGGATGACCGGCTGATCTCCTTGTTTGGGTTGCAGTTCGAAGACCGCGCACCGATCTGGGGATATCAACGCGACCTGACCAAGCAGTACAACACCAATGGTTACTCGAATCCGGTTGCATCACGTGATTTTGTAGTGATCGATGCCTTTACATCGCGCTATTACTTTATGGATCCGAACAACTGCGCAAACACAGCCGGACAGTTCAATGGGACCACCAGGCTAAGAGATCGCCCCAATTTTGGGCAATACTGTGGATCAATGTACAGCCCCGGCTACAACACGATCCGCAATGCAAGGCAAAGCGGCCAGCTTTATTCGTACACGACGTTTGATCTGAACGACAACACCCGGCTTTACGGTGAGCTGCTCGGCAACTACGAGGAAGCCGAGTACAGTTCCGGATCCAACTACACCTGGTGGGGGACCAGACCCAAGTGGGGCGCGTACTGGGATCCGGATATCGGCAGTCTAGTTAATCTACAACGCGGGTTCTCACCTGAAGACATCGGTGGCGGCGGTTACCGCGACATCATGAACACCGACACGAACAAGGCGTACACGCTCACCCTGGGCGCCAACGGCGCGCTTGGAGATTGGGATTACGATGTCTCGATGACCCGCAACGAATATAAATTGACCGAACGCAATTGGGTTCGCTTCGCTGATCCAATCAACGATTATTTTCAGAATAAAGTACTCGGACCAGTCTTGGGCTATCACCCACAATTCGGTGTGCCGATCTTCCGACCTGACTATGCCGCGTTTTACAACACCATCTCGCCGAATGAATTCGCTTCGTTCACGGGTTTCATCAATACCCAGTCGCGTACGTGGGATAACTTCTTTCGCTTGCAGCTGACGAACACCGCGTTGTTCTCGCTTCCCGGCGGCGATGCAGGATTGGCGGTGGTCGCAGAATCAGGCAATGAAGGTTGGAAATATGCGCCAGACAGTCGTCTATTGCAGGATCCGGAAACACTGGAGTCCGAGATCTGGGGCTTGACTTCAGTAGTCGGCTCTGGCCGCCGCAGCCGGTATGCGATCACCAGCGAGTTACGTCTGCCTGTCTGGGACCCGCTGACCATCAACCTGTCGGCGCGCTATGACGCCTTTAACATCGCTTATAACACCGTCGATAAGCCCACTTATGGTCTGGGTATCGAATATCGGCCAATTGAAAGCCTGCTATTTCGCGGAAAATACGGCACCGCGTTCCGAGCGCCATCCTTATCCGACACATTTCAGGGTACGAGCGGTTACTACAGCTTCGAGACCGATTATTATCGCTGTGCGCAGGCAGGATTTCTCCCTGGCAATACCGATACGTGCACTTGGAATAACGCCCAGTTTTTTGGCACCCAATCCGGTAATCCGGATCTGGATCCAATCGAAGCGGATGTCTGGAATGCAGGGATAGTCTGGGCACCAAGCCCAACCTTTTCGTTGGCAGTCGATTATTACAATTGGGATATCACCAACGAAGTCGATCAGCTGGACCCGCAGCTAATTCTACTGGGCGAATATTACTGCCGTAGCGATCCGACCAATACGCCGGTGACTGCTTGCAGCGATATCCTAGCCTGGGTGAAACGCAACTCTAGCGGTGCGCTAGAATCGATTTACACGCCAAAAGTTAATATCGCAGGACAAACCCTCGAAGCCGTAACGGCGAGTCTGAATTATCTGCTCGATGCTGGTGCCGTCGGCAATTTCCGGTTTATTGCCAATTACACCAACAATCTGGACCGCAAATTGCTGCCAAGACCGGACGCTGAAGAGATCGATCTGCTTCGTGATGCGATAAACATGTGGGCTTATGACGCTTACGCCAAAACCAGAGGGGATGCGTCAGTTGCATGGAGCAAAGGTGATTGGACGACGACGTTATATGCGAATCGGATCGGATCGACACCCAACTATATTGCCGGTCAGCGCGGATATGGGTCTGTAACAACCGAAGGCGCAAAGGCTGGCAAGTGGGCGCCATACCTCGTCTATAACGCCAGTGTGAATTGGCGGGCGCTGGACTTTATGACGCTGTCTTTTATGGTCAATAACCTGTTGGATAAAACCCCAGATAAACAGGCGAAAGACTATCCAGGAACCTCGGGGATGCCATACAACGGCTCTCTTTACAGCTCGTACGGACGCTCTGCGTATATCGAAGCAATGTTCACTTTCTAACAGTTGCTATCCCTAGTAATCCAGACCTAGTAACCCAGCCCTAAAATCTAGTTATAAAACATAGGTCAATTCCGGAAATACATTGGGGCACCGAATTTCCAATTCGTCATCCCCGCGAACGCGGGGATGCTTCAACAACGCGAAGCGTTGGTCATCCAGTGACTTAGATTTTCAACGACTCAACCTCTATACAACCGAACATGCATGGAGACGATGATCTTGATTTTTCACCGGCATTCGATTTCGAGATAGGCTCCAATTAGATAGGCTCTAATCATTGCGTATCGCGTCCACCTATCGCAGCGACAGCCGCGCATTTTTGCGAGGCTTTTTCTGGATGACTCGAAATTGTGATGGGGCATTCCCATGAGGAGAGAAGTGATGCGTGCAAAGCTATTGACGATCGTATTTGCCATCTTGCCGCTGACGGCAATTGCACAAGATTCCTCTCCCGCCGGCCGCTGGAAAACCATCGATGACGAAACTGGCAAGGTAAAGTCGATTGTAGAAATCAGCGAGGCGGCAGATGGCACGCTGCAGGGCACTGTGGCGGAAGTTGTGCAATCCGACCGCGGACCGAATCCGGTGTGCGATAAGTGCAAAGGGGACAAGCAAGGCAACCCGATCCAGGGCATGACCATCTTGTGGGGCCTGAAAGCCGACGGTCCCGGTTGGTCAGGAGGAACGATCCTGGATCCAGCCAAGGGCAAGACCTACAAGTCCAAGGCCAAGCTGATCGATGGCAACACACTGGGTGTTTCAGGCTGCCTGGCCTTTATCTGCCGCGAGCAGACCTGGGTGCGCGAGTAATTCAGACCGCTGCCGGCACGGTCGCGCCTTCGCGCAACACCTGCGGCCGCGCTGCCGCGCGGGCGACAACGGCGCTGCGTGCCGCGATGCGATAATCCCCGGCCCTACGCCGTTGCGCCTGTTCGCCGCATGTCTCGTACGCTGATCGTCACCAGTGCCCTGCCCTACGCCAATGGCCCACTGCATCTTGGCCATCTTGTGGGTTATATCCAGGCCGACATCTGGGTGCGGGCGCGGCGCATGGCCGGGGATACCGTGCACTATGTCTGTGCCGACGATACCCATGGCACGCCGATTATGCTGGCGGCGGAAAAAGCCAAGACCACAGCGCAGGCTTTTATTGCCGGCGTTCAATCTGAGCATGAACGCGACTTTGCCGATTTCTACGTCGCTTTCGATCATTACGATTCAACCCATTCCACGCGCAATCGCCAGCTGACCGAGGCGATCTACGCCAAACTGGACAACGAAGGGCATATCGCCCGCCGCTCGGTGCAACAGCTGTTTGATCCGGACCGAGGGATGTTCTTGCCCGACCGCTACGTCAAGGGGATTTGCCCCAACTGCGGTGCGCAGGACCAATACGGCGACAACTGCGAACAATGCGGGGCGACCTACGCACCGACTGATTTGAAAGAGCCGCACTCGGTTCTGAGCGGCGCGATTCCGGAACTGCGCGAATCCGAGCATTTTTTCTTTGAACTGGGCCGGTTTACCGATTTCCTGCGCAAGTGGCTATCCGGCGATGTCGCCGCGCCGGGTGTGAAAGCCAAGCTAGCCGAGTGGATCGATGGCGATGGCGGCCTGCGGCCTTGGGATATCTCGCGCGATGCGCCCTATTTCGGTTTTGAAATTCCCGGTCATCCCGGCAAATATTTTTATGTGTGGTTGGATGCGCCGATCGGCTATCTGAGCAGTCTGCAGGCGCTTTGCGAACGCGAAGGCCTGGATTTTTACCGGCTGATCGCGCATGACGCTGATGCAGAACTGCATCATTTCATCGGCAAGGACATCATTAATTTTCATGGCTTGTTCTGGCCAGCAGTGCTCAAAGGCGCTGGCTTTAATCCGCCCACTCGGTTGCACGTCAACGGTTATCTGACGGTAAACGGCGCCAAGATGTCCAAGTCGCGCGGCACCTTTGTCATGGCGCGCGCGTATCTGGAACAGGGTCTGGACCCGGAAGCGCTGCGTTATTACTACGCCGCTAAATCGTCGGGCGGGGTCGACGATCTTGACCTCAATCTGTCCGACTTCGTCGCCCGCGTGAACAGCGATGTGGTTGGCAAATTTGTCAACCTTGCCAGCCGCTGTGCCGGCTTTATCGGCAATCATTTTGACGGCCGACTTGCCGATGGACTGCCCGAGCCTGCGCAGTACGCCCGATTCTTGGCGCAGCTGGCACCGATCGCTGACGCCTACGCTCGCAACGAGCCGGCAACCGCGCTGCGCATGACGATGACCCTGGCGGATGAGGCCAATCGCTACATCGACGAGCGCAAACCCTGGGTCATCGCGAAGCAGGCAGACGGCGATCCCGAACTGCAAGCGGTCTGTACCCAAGGCTTAAATCTGTTCCGGGTGCTGGCTCTAGCACTGGCGCCGGTGCTGCCGCGCGTGGCGCGGGATGCCGCTGCCTTCCTCAGGGCTCCACTGACTCTATGGTCGGATGCAGACACGCCACTGCTCGACCACCGCATCAGCAAATACCAGCCGTTGTTCACCCGAATCGACCCGAAGCAAATTGCCGCCATGACCGAAGCCAGCAAAGACACATTGCAGCAAACGGATGCAGCGGTCGTCGCCGCGCCACGATCCACCGGCGCTCAGACCTCCGCGCCTGGCGCGATCATTTCCATCGATGATTTTGCTCGCCTCGATCTGCGCATCGGAAAGGTCCTCGCCTGCGAATTGGTTGCAGGTTCGGACAAGCTGCTGCGTTTCGAACTGGACGCCGGCGATCTGGGCAAGCGCCAGATCTTCAGCGGTATCCGCGCCAGCTACGGCGAACCCGATGCTTTGGTCGGCCGCAATGTGGTCTTCATCGCCAACCTCGCACCACGCAAAATGCGTTTCGGCCTGAGTGAAGGGATGATTTTGTCCGCCGGCTTCGATAGCGGCGCGCTCGCGCTGCTGGACGCGGACGACAGCGCCCAACCCGGAATGCCTGTGCGCTAGGATCTGTTCACATCGGCGGGGCACGCCGCATTGTGCGTGAATGCATGCCGACGCTGTACTCTGGACACTTCTCGACTATTTTGCGTGTTTTGCGCTGACTCGGCCCTATGGATCTCGCCGAACGTCTCGACCGCATCCTGCCCCAGACCCAATGCGGACAATGCGGCTACGCTGGCTGCCGGCCCTATGCAGAAGCGATGGCATGCGGTGAGGCGGGGATCGATCGCTGCCCGCCCGGCGCCGATGCAGGCGCGCGCGCGCTGGCCAAAGTCATTGGCGTTCCCGCACGGCCTTACGATCGTGGGCGCGGGCAGCACAAGCCGGCGCGGGTCGCACTGATCATCCAAGACGAGTGCATTGGCTGCACCAAGTGCATCCAGGCCTGTCCGGTGGACGCTATCATCGGCGCGCCCAAGTTGATGCATACCGTGATCGAACCCTGGTGCACCGGCTGCGAGTTATGTATCCCTGCGTGTCCGGTCGATTGCATTTCGATATAGCCTGCAGCAAGCCGATGCACGCTGGCGAAGTTTCGTGAAAGTTAGTCGTTGAACGCCAACGCCGCTGTATCCCCGCGTTTGCGGGATGACGAGTTGACGATTCAGAGCCTCCATGTATCTCCGGTAGTGAGATAGGTTTTAGGGAGAGGGGGGAAGCAACAGTGTATGAACTCATCAGCCCGTTGCGCGGCCCGGGATGCGATCACTTGCTTGGCTCTTTTTTGTCGGAATCCTTGTCAACAGGATCGGATTCATCAAGATCATTCTCACTACCGTCATCCTCACCAAGGCCATCCTCACTCAGATCATCGAAGATGATTTCCGGTATCGCGCACGCCGAGCAAATTCGCTCCACTTTGTAGCCTTTGGCGGCAAGCTTGGCGACGATGCCGTCGTTGCCCAAGGTGTGCAGTGCGCCGACGATCAGTAGCGTGTCGTCCTTGCTCTGGTGCAAACGTTGTTCGATTTTCTGCAGCCAATTGTCATTGCGTTCGACATTGATCCGCTGATAGAGCTTCGGATACATGGCCTTCATCTCAATGGCCGCTTCGCGCCAGATGCCATCGCCGTTGCCCTGACGCCAGAGCCGATGCAGTGTTTCAATTTGCGCGCGCCCTTGCTCCGATTCGTCCAGCGCTTCTGCCAGCATCTGTAATTGTTCGACATTGTTCATCGTGTCGAGAAACGCGATCTGCTGCTCACCGGTTTCCAACCCGCCCGCTGGTTTGCCCGCCTGCTTCGCCGCGCTGGCGAAGTGCATGTCCAATCCCAACTTCGGATCCAATCCTAATTCGGTCATTTCGACGATACTGATCGTCAAGGCCACAAACCAAGCTTCAAACGATTGCAGCGCATCGATGGTAATCCCAGCCTTTTGCAGCGCCGCCTGATTGGATTTTGCCCATGCCTTCAGCCGTGCCGCCAGCGCAGGCGTCAATTCCTGATCCAGCCGGGTGCCGTCGATGCGCAGGGCGGCCTGTCCCATCTGGGTGCCCAGCGTGGGCGAGGCCATTTCCTCTGGCGCCAATTCAAAGAGCAGCTGCTCGGCGTCTGCAAACGCGGCGTATACATCCGGGGAAAGTGGATAATCGCTCGATTTGAGCAGATGGAAACTGGCCAAAATATAGACCGCATTGTCCTGATCCGACACCTTCCACAGTAGCGGCACTGGCGGCGCCGGGCTGGGCACCGCCGCAGCCGTACTGGGGGATGGCGCTGCCGGCGCAACTGCGCCAGGTGCAATCTGGCTATGCCCGACAGACGCGATCGCGAGCAAGCCGGCGAATAGCAGGAAACGAAAATTTTGCATGGATATTAAAAGGGAATATTGATAAGAGAATCGAAAATGGCCAGCATCGACTAGGAATTTGCCAGATGCTCACCCGAATCAGCGGCCGCGCAAAAACCAGCGATCGATTTCCGCCAGGCTAAATCGCGTCCAAGTCGGGCGGCCGTGATTGCATTGTCCGGAACGCTCGGTGCTTTCCATGTCACGCAGCAGCGCGTTCATTTCTGGGACGGTCAGGCGGCGATGCGCACGTACCGCTGCATGACAGGCCATCGTCGCGAACAAGGTATCGCGCGCCGCCGTAACTCGATCTGTACCGGCGGTCGGCGTCGTCCCCTGCTCACGCAGGTCCGCCAACACATCGCGCAACAGCGCTTCCACGTCGGTGCCGGCCAGCAATGCGGGCACACTGCGCAGCAGCAGCGCACCGGGTCCTGCCCGCGATAGATCGAAGCCAAGTTCGGCCAGCGCAGCGGCATGGAGCTCACCCAACTCGGCCTCCCTGTCGGACACCGCCACCGTTTGCGGGACCAACAGCGGCTGCGTGCGCAAACCCTCACGTCCATGCGCGGCCTTGAGCTTTTCGTATCCGATCCGCTCGTGGGCGGCATGCATATCGACCACGATCAGCCCATCGGCGGTTTCAGCCAAAATATAGATCCCATGCAATTGCGCGATCGCATACCCCAATGGCGGTATCTGGCCGTCGCCGCGCGGCAGCGGTTGCGGGACCGCATGCAGCGCAGCGGCGCCGGAGATGTGCCGCTGCGATCCAGGACCAGATTCGCCATCACCGCGATAAAGCGCCGCGTAGCTGGCGCGTATGTCGTTCACCCGGGCTCCGCTCAACGGCAGCGTTTGGTAACGCATCGCTGCTTGCCCGAGCGCGGATCCGCTGTTGGACGCATGGCTAGGATCACTGCTGTGAGTCTGTTCCCCAGCAGCCAACTGCGATGCCTGCAACGACGACGGCGCGACGCCGCCGGCAGCGCCCGCGCTGGTCTGAGCCAATGCCGCATGCAGCGTGCGATAAACGAAGTCGTGCACTAGACGTTGATCACGAATGCGCACTTCGCGCTTGGCGGGATGCACATTCACATCGACCGCACGCGGGTCGATGTCAAGAAATAGAACATACGCCGGATGCCGGCCATGGAACAACACATCGGCATAGGCCTGCTTCACTGCATGCGCGATACTGCGATCGCGAACCGCACGACGGTTGACGTAAAGATACTGCTGATCGGCGCTGGCGCGGTTGTAGGTGGGCTGGGCAATCCATCCGCGCAGACGCAAACCGTGCGCACCCTTGCCGGACTCGCTACTGGCATCTTCATTCCGAGCATACTCAGCCGCGTGCGCCATAGCGTGGTCGATCTCGAGCGCGTTGCGTGCAAACTCGGCGCCGAGTGCTACGATCAATCGCTCGCCTGAAAACATTGCATCGTCGCTTTGGTAACGCCGAGCCGGCCGACCGTTATGAGACACGCGCAGTTCGACATCCGGCCGCGCTAGCGCCAATGAGCGCAGCCATTCTTCGATATGTCCTAGCTCGGTGCGTTCCGCGCGCAGGAACTTGCGTCGTGCCGGCACGTTGTAGAACAGCTCATGCACCTCAACAGTAGTGCCTCGTGGATGCGCCTTGGGTGTGACCGTACCGACCCGGCCCCCATCCGTAGACAAGATCGCGCCGTGCGCGTCCGCCTCGCGCCGCGACGTCAACGAGAATCGGCTGACCGAAGCGATCGACGGCAATGCCTCGCCGCGAAAGCCTAGCGTCGCGACTGATTCCAGATCGTCAAGCGAGGCGATCTTGCTAGTGGCATGGCGCTGGATCGCTAGCGGTAAGTCATCCTGCGCAATGCCCGCGCCGTCATCGCGCACCCGGATTAGGCGCACGCCACCGGCCTCCAAATCGATATCGATCCGCCGCGCACCGGCGTCGAGCGCGTTTTCGACCAACTCCTTCACCACAGAAGCGGGCCGCTCCACCACCTCGCCTGCAGCGATCTGATTGATCAAAGTATCTGGCAATGTCCGAATCGGCATGTGCCCATTATGCGCATGCGCCGACATTTACTCATTCAGCAATCGCTCCGACGCATTTGCCGAGGTTTTCTTCTGGCTACTGCTGTCAGCGCCGAATCAAGCTGCCATCAGTGACGAATCAAGCACAGCGATCCATGGATTTCGATCGAGACTAGGATCCTGTGGTCTTTCAACCTAGGGACTGCCCCCGCCGCCGCTGGCGCCGGTTTCCGCACGCGCGGCATACAACGTCCCCGGCGGCGGTTGTCGAGTGAAATACGAGTTAACGCCTTGCAAAATAGCGCTCGCCAGGCGGCTTTGATGCGCACGATCGCGCAGTCGCCGTTCCTCCTGGGGATTGGTGATAAACGCGGTCTCCACCAACATCGACGGCACGTCGGGCGCGCGCAACACCACAAAATTGGCGCGCTCCACCTGTGGTTTGTGGGTCTTGCCCAACCGTTTGAGGCCCGACAACACATGATTGGCCATGTCTTCTGACGCTTTCATCGTTGCGCTTTGAGACAGGTCCAACAGCACAGAAGCCAGGGTGTTGTCCTTGCCCTGCAGGCGCACGCCACCAACCAGATCGGCGGCGTTTTCCTGCTTCGCCAGCCATTTCGCTGCCTGTGAAGATGCTCCACGCTGGGACAATACGAATACCGACGAACCACTCGCAGCCGGATTGGTGAAGGCATCGGCATGGATCGACACAAACAAGTCCGCTTTCTGGCTACGCGCCTTCTGATAACGCTGCGCCAGGGGAATGAAGTAATCCGCATCACGGGTGAGATAGGCCTTCAACCCAGGAGTGGCGTTGACTTGCCGCGCCAACTCCTTGGCGATTTGCAACGTTAGATCTTTTTCGCGAGTGCCGCCGGCGCCGATCGCTCCGGGGTCCTGGCCACCGTGTCCTGCGTCGACCGCGATCACCAGCGGACGCAAGCCACCGCGCCGTGTCACCTCGCGCATCGTGCGCACCGGCGCAGTGGCGGCGGCGCCTGGAGCAGTCGGAGTAGGAGCGGTCGGAGTAGAGACGGTCCGAGTAGGTACGGTCAGAGTAGGAGCGGTCGAAGTCAATGATCGCGCAGCGGCGCCGGCCGGCGCGCCGGTCGCCACCCGAGTCGGTACGCCAGTGGCGATCGTCCCACTACCTTGCCGGACCACTGGCGTCTGAGTTTGATCGGTGCGCTTAGGCGGCGCAGGCGCAGCGGTTGGCAAGCTCGCGATCAGACGCGAGGTGGCCTGTGAAGATGCAAAGGCTGGATCGACTGCGGGCGCTTGCGGCTTGGGCGCAGGTGCATCCGCTTCGCGGTCGGCCGGCGTGGTCGGCTCGGTCGCGTGTGCCGCGGCAACGCCGTCGTCCGGCCATTCCAGTACCAGATGCGGGCCATCGTCCCCCTGTTCGAACCGGGGCTTAAGCGCCACCACCGCGCTGGCCAGGTCAAAAACGATTCGGGTTGCGCCGGGCACCGGCTTGCCACTGCGTACCGCCTTGACCAAACCTTTGCCTTCAGGCATCGCGACATCCGCGCCGATTGCGGTA
>Ga0153982_1000516_pt1 | contig 10599 bp, 11 predicted proteins | sample TSGA066MetaG_FD_104743 | JGI IMG/M metagenome (GOLD analysis project Ga0153982, IMG submission 104743) | Attine ant fungus gardens microbial communities from Georgia, USA - TSGA066 MetaG | ecosystem: Host-associated > Fungi > Mycelium > Unclassified | place: USA: Georgia, Alexander Wildlife...
CCATGATTCGCTGGTGAACGACTTTGGTTTCCGAATCTCCGACCTGATCGAGGATCGGATCGTGTTCATGCGCTGCCATCCAAATCCCTTCCATCACACGTTCGCCGTGGGGCCGGCCAGTGCCAGCCACTTCCATCATGTGAACTTCATGGTCAGCGACATCGATGACATCGGCAAAGCGCTTTATCGGATCAAGAAAAACGACATCAAGGTTGTGTTCGGTCCCGGACGTCATCCGCCGTCTGACAGCGTGTTCTTCTATTTCCTTGATCCGGACGGGATGACGGTCGAATACAGCTTCGGGATGGAAGAATTCGCCGAGCATGGCGCGCGTGCGCCGCGTTTCCTGGAGCCGGTGCCCGAATCGCTCGATGTCTGGGGCGCGGTTCCAGACGGCCAGTTCGGACGCAGCGGTCCGATTGAACAAGCGTCGATTGAACAAGCGTCGGTCGCTGCCGCGCAGAAGATGCAGGCGGTCGGTTGAACGCGGATACTCGCGGTTTTTCCGATCTGGCCGGCCAGGTCGCGGTGGTCACTGGCGGCGCGCACGGCATCGGCCTTGGCATCGCCAAAAAGCTGTTGCAGCTCGGCGCGCAGGTGATGGTATCCGATGCCGACAAAGTGACCTTGGGCAGCGCTGCCGCGGATCTGACACGAACCTATGGTGGCGCGATCGCAGCGCATTCTGTGGATCTGTCCAAGGAGCATGGCGCGGTTGCGTTGCACCGGTTCGCGATGAAGCGGTTCGGATCGGTCGGAATACTGGTCAACTGCGCAGGTGGCGGAGTGATTCTGCCGTTTCTTGAGCACACGCCGCAGACGTTGAAGGCGACGATCGATCGTAATCTGTGGACTGCGATTTGGTGTAGCCGGGTTTTTCTTCCCGGGATGGTCGCGGCAAAGTACGGCCGCATCATCAACATCGGCGCGGATTCCGTGCGCAATGGTCTTGCCGACCACGCAGGATACAACGCCGCGAAAGGCGGCATGCATGGCCTGACAACCGGGTTAGCGCGCGAATTTGCCCAGCAGGGTATTACGGTCAATACCGTCGCGCCCTGTGTCGTCAGCACCGATGCCTTCGTCAGGATCAAGAAGCAGAATCCGCAGCTCGCGCAACGTTTCATCGACGCGGTACCGATGGCGCGCGCGGGAGAGGTCGATGAGGTCGCTTCGATGGTGGCCTATTTGGCGCTGCCTGAAGCGGCGTTCGTCACCGGGCAGGTGATCAGCGTCAACGGCGGCAGCACGATGTTATGAGGTCTCGCGTATGAGTATCGTTAGTGAGCAAGTCGATCTGTGCGCAACGCAGGACGTGGCCGACGGCGAAATCCTGCGCGGCGAATTGCCCGACGGTCACGCCGTGGCGATCTACAACGTCGACGGACAGTTCTTCGTTACCGATGATCTGTGTTCGCACGGGGAAGCGTCGTTGTCGGAAGATGGCACGCTTGATGGCTATGAGGTGGAGTGCAGCTGGCATTTCGGCCGGTTTGATGTCCGCAGCGGCGAGCCATGCGCCATGCCGTGCGAGCTGCCGCTGCGCTGCTGGCCGGTGAAGGTCGAAAACGGCCGGGTGTTCATCAGTCCCGCGGCGAGTGCGGTGTGAGCGACAACGATCTGGAACTGGAGAGTCTGCAACGGCGCGTGCGGGTCGCGGCACGGGCACTGGCACGCCATGACTTGGTCCAGGCGTGGGGGCATTGCAGCGCGCGAATCAACGAAGCGTCATTCCTGGTCTGTGCGCCGCGGCCGATGGGCCGGATCGGAATAGGCGAGCCTGGAACGGTGGTGGAGATCGATGCGCCGCTGCCGCCAGGTGTGCTGGGCGAAGTGCGCATCCACCAGCAGGTGTACAAATTGCGTGCTGATGTCGGCGGTATTTGCCGTGTGTTTCCGCCAAACACAGTGGCGTTGTCGGCGTTGCGCGCGGTGCCTAGACCGCGTCATGGCGTAGGTGCATTCAACGCGGCTTGCAAATTCTGGGAGGATCCGCGTCTGCTGCGCGACGATGGCCTTGCCGCCGAGTTGGCAGCACATCTGGGCGATGCACCGTCGATGGTGCTGCGCGGCAACGGCGCGGTGGCGGTTGGGCCGAGTATTGAACTGGCAGTTGGCTTCGCCTGGTGCTTGGAAGATGCAGCGCGGGTGGAGCGTTGGGTCCGATCAATGGCCAACGGCGCAGCGCTGGACAATGCCTGTTTGGCGCGGGATGAAATCGGTCTGCGCCAAGTGAGTTCTGGCAGCGTATTTGAACGACTGTGGGACTACCTGGCCGGTGGCGATCCAGAAGCGCTTGCGCAGGACAGCGAATTCCCGGCGCCGAAGTGGGGTGAACGTCCATGAGCTCGCGGCAGACCCGCAGCCACCGCCTTGCATTGGGCATCTCGAACGCGGCTTGCCGCCACAGTGGTGTGCAGGGTACCGTAGCAGCGGTTCCCGACTTTCCATTGATTCTTTATGGCAAAAGCGCCGGTTCGACGTCGGACTCAGGCCGAAAGGCGCGAGGAAACGCGAGCGAGAATATTGACTGCCGCCGTCAACGAGCTGAAGAAAAACAGCTACGGCGGCTTTCGCGTCGACAAAGTTGCAGTGGCAGCCAAGGTATCCAGGGGCGCGCAAACGCATCATTTTCCGACCAAGGAAAGTCTGGCCCTGGCGGCCTTGGAGACGATTTACCAGGACAGCGTAGCAGTCAGTTTGAGCCTGATTTCCAGGCTAGGGGCCAAGGACGATTTACTCGGCATGCTGTTGGAGGACACATCGCAGTTTTTTTTGGGGCACAACTTTGCGATCTCCATGTCGATGCTGAACTTGGGAGAGCAAGAGCAGGCGCTTCGAAAAAAGGTGCGGGCAATGTCACGCAAATATCGGTTTCCGATCGAGAAAGCATGGCTAGAGGCCCTGATGCGCTCCGGATTAGCCGAGGAGCATGCGCGCACCATTTTGAACCTTACCCAGAGCATCTATCGAGGGATGATGGTGCGAAAGTTTCTGGTCAACGACCCTGCATACATTCGTTTCACCATCGCGCAGTGGTCCAAGATCGCGCGGGCGTACGTGGATTTGAACACCGATCCGATTTGATGTTCGCTTCCCCGCAAGGGGACTGCTTTCGCCAACCTGTTTCCATCCATCGCGCCCGACGTGTATCCACTGTTGGAGTGGACGCGCTTTTGGCGTATTCGCTATTTATCGAGGACGTATCGCAATGAGTCTATGGTTAGATCTGTTTGGCGCGGAAATCCGTTTCGTGGAGACCAAAAACTTCGGCAGCATCCGCGTTGCCGAAGCTGGAAAATCGAACGACCAAACGATCATCTTCCAGCATGGCCTGAATGGCCATCTGGAAGCCTACGCAAAAAACATCATGCCACTGTCCGCAGACTTCCACGTCGTTGCATTCGATTACGTAGGGCACGGATTATCGAGCAAACCGGTGCGCGACTACTCCCCGATCATGTTGGCCGAGCAACTGGGTGAATTGATGGATGCGCTTGCAATCGACAAAGCGCATCTATCCGGAGAATCTCTTGGCGGCTGGGTCAGTGGTCACTTCGCCGCGATGTACCCTGACCGGGTTGGTCGGTTGATGCTCAACACCGCCGGCGGGATTCCGATCGTGACCGAAAAAGGCCAGCAGGATCTGCAGACCTTCATCGGCCTCAACAAGCGCAACATCGACAACACACCAACTTATGAGTCGGTTCAGGCACGGATGCATTGGCTGATGCATCCAAACAATCGTCATTTGGTCGACGATGAATTGGTCGACCTGCGTCTTGGCATTTACCTGCGGCCTGACAGCCGTGCGGTGCTGTCGAAGCTCAACGAGATCATAGAGAATCACGATGACTACCTGATTCCATTGGAAAAATTACCAGGTGGAACACTATTTCTTTGGACCAACGATAACCCGATCCACGATACGCCATCGGTAACAGCAGCGCAGGCCAAGGTGCCGGGAAGTCTGTTGTATTTCATGCGCGGTGATGCCGCGCATTGGCCGCAATATGAGGCGATCGATGAGTTCAACGCTGTTGCCACAGCGTTCTTTAACACCGGCGAGATTCAAGACCGGCAGGTGCAGTAGGATCATTGCGATGAGCGAAGCGAGTGAGCAGGCGCATCGGCAGACACGTCAGCAGGTGAAACGTCAGCAGGTGAATGAAATCGCGCAACTGCTATGGGACGCACAGCAAGCCGGCAGGCCCTGTGCACCGGTTAGGGATCGGTTCGACGCAGACGAACGCGATCAGGCTGCGCTGGCTTACGCGGTGCAGCAAGTCAATATCGAACGCCAGCTTGCCGATGGCCGGCGCATCGTTGGCCGCAAGATCGGTCTGACCTCGCCAGCAGTACAGATGCAACTCGGTGTCGATCGGCCGGATTTCGGCACCTTGTTGGACGATATGGCGATGATCGATGGCGAACCCATCACGACTGCTGGTCTATTGCAGCCCAAAGCCGAGGCCGAGATTGCACTGGTGCTCGAGCGCGATCTGAAACAAGAGCGGCACACGGCAGCCGATTTGCTTTCCGCCAGCGCCTATGTGCTGGCTGCGATTGAGGTAGTCGCCAGCCGTATTGCCGATTGGAACATCCGTTTCGTCGATACCGTTGCTGACAATGCTTCCTCTGGTCTGTTTGTGCTCGGCACTCAGCCGGTTGCGCTGACCAAGTTGGATCTTGCTGGCGTATCGATGCAGATGACCAGAGGCGAGGATGTAGTCTCCCAAGGTGTCGGCGCGGGCTGTCTTGGCAACCCACTGAATGCCGCTTGTTGGCTAGCCAACACGCTGGTTCAAGTCGGAACACCTTTGCGCGCTGGTGATATTGTGCTTACCGGTGCACTCGGCCCGATGGTCGCGGTGCAGCCGGACCAGACCTACACCGCGAAGATCGATGGATTCGCGCCGGTCCGTGCGGTTTTTACTTGAGAAGTTTGCACATGAGCGGTAACGAAAACAATCGTACAGTCGACAATCGTACATTTGACAATCGTGCGGTTGACCATCGTGCGGTTGACAATTGTGCGGTTGACCATCATGCAGTCGCCATTATTGGATCGGGCAATATCGGTACCGATCTGATGATCAAGATTCTGCGCCGTGGTCAACACTTGAGGATGGCCGCCTTCGTCGGTATCGATCCTGAGTCGGACGGCCTCAAGCGGGCGGCAGAACTGGGCGTGGCGACGGTGGCGACCGGCATCGACGGCTTGTTGGCGCATCCGGAGTTTGCATCGATCCGCTATGTGTTTGACGCGACCAGTGCCGGCGCGCACGCTAGGCACGAGGCACTATTACGGCCGCATGGGGTGCGCTTGATCGACCTCACTCCGGCAGCGATCGGCCCATTCGTGGTCCCAGAGGTCAATCTCGACCAACATCTGGAGTCGCCCAACCTCAACATGGTGACCTGCGGCGGTCAGGCGACCATTCCTATCGTCGCCGCGGTTGCACGCGCCGCGCCGGTAGAGTACGCCGAGATCGTCGCCTCGATTTCCAGTCGCTCCGCCGGTCCCGGTACCCGTGCCAATATCGACGAGTTCACCGAAACCACAGCCAGCGCCATCGTTCGGGTCGGTGGTGCAAAACGCGGCAAGGCGATCATCATCCTCAATCCGGCCGAGCCCCCGCTGATCATGCGTGACACCATCTACTGTCTGGTGCCTAGCGATGCAGACCGTGACGCGATCTGCGATTCCGTCGAGCGCATGATCACCGCAGTGGCGAGCTATGTGCCGGGCTATCGACTCAAGCAGGCGGTCCAATTTGACCCATTCGAAGGACGGATGCCGCAGGAATCACGCTCGACCACTGCGCCGCGCCTGAAGGTGGCGGTATTCCTGGAGGTGGAAGGTGCTGGCCATTATCTGCCCAGCTATGCCGGAAATCTGGACATCATGACCAGCGCAGCGCTGGCAACGGCCGAGCGGATCGCAGCGCGCCAGCCAATGGTGGTCTAAAGGAGCACCGCTCATGTTCGACAAGACCAAGAAAATTTACGTCTCCGATGTGACCTTGCGCGATGGCATGCACGCGATCCGCCACCGATACAGCCTGCAAGATGCGGAACGCATTGCGCGGGCGTTGGATGAGGCCGGTGTGGACAGCATTGAGGTGGCGCACGGCGACGGCTTGCAGGGTTCCTCGTTCAATTACGGATTTGGCGCCCATACCGATTTAGAATGGATCGAGCGCGTTGTCAGCGTAGTCAAACAGGCGAGGATCGCCACGTTGCTGCTGCCAGGCATCGGTACCGTCCACGATCTGGAAGCGGCCCACGCCGCAGGAGCCAGCGTTGTGCGGGTGGCGACGCATTGCACAGAGGCGGACATTTCCAGGCAACACATCGAACACGCCAGGAAGCTCGGCATGGATACCGTCGGGTTCTTGATGATGAGCCACATGAGCACGCCCACAGCGCTCGCTGGCGAGGCCAAAAAGATGGAGAGCTACGGCGCGCAGACTGTATATGTGGTCGATTCGGGCGGTGCGATGAATATGTATGACGTCGCCGAACGGATCAAGGCATTCAAGGACCTGCTCGATCCAGCGACTGCGACCGGCATACACGCGCATCACAACCTCAGTCTCGGCGTCGCCAATTCGATCGTCGCGCTCGAACACGGTTGCGACCGAGTCGACGCGAGCTTGACCGGGATGGGCGCGGGCGCCGGCAACGCGCCGCTGGAGGTGTTCATCGCCGCAGTCGATCGCATGGGCATGAACCACGGCTGCCGGGTGCGCCAGTTGATTGATGCGGCGGAAGACATCGTCCGTCCGCTGCAGGAACGGCCGGTTCGGGTCGACCGAGAAACATTGGCGCTGGGCTATGCCGGCGTGTACTCGAGTTTCCTGCGCCATACCGAAACGGCGGCGGCGCGGTATGGTCTGGACGCGTTCGATATCTTGGTCGAACTGGGGAAGAGGCGCATGGTCGGCGGCCAGGAGGACATGATCGTCGACGTGGCGCTGGATCTGGCAAAAGCCACCGGGGCGGCCGAATAGTAGCGCCGTCAGTTGCGTGTGCCAGCGGCCGACGATGAAGGACAGTCAGTGCAATGCTGATCCAGTGGCGTTTGCTTATTAGTGCCGCGGCTGCGTCAGCACCGACGAAGCCGGCCAAGCAGACGCGGATTTCAGCGGCGTAGATTTCAATGGCGTGGATTTCAGCGGCGCGGATTTCAATGGCGCGTTTTCTAACGGCGCGCATTTCAACGCCGTGGATTTCAACGGCGCGCATTTCAACACGTGAAGCGCTGGTCACTGATGGTTTGGGTTGCGATGGGTTGACGCCCATGGACTGCCGTACACGAGCGGGGGACGGCGACAACTGATCAATCTGCATGGAATCGGCAGCCGGCGAGACATCGGCATAGAATGAGGTTAACCCTGGGCGCATTGCGCGGGATCGGCGTAGAGGACGCAGACCGGTGGTGTCAGCGGGATGTGTGCTTTGCGCGTTGCTGCAACCCTTGTTCTTTGCCATTTACTGCAATCGTCTGCGCGAATTCATCGGATACGCAATTCATGTCAACAATCTTGATGATCGACAACTACGATAGTTTCACCTACAACCTCGTGCAGTATTTACAGATGTTGGGCGCGCAGGTGACGGTGCGGCGCAACGATGCGATATCAGTCGATGCGATCCGGGCGCTGGCACCGACCGGCATCGTACTCTCGCCTGGGCCTTGCACACCGGACCAAGCGGGGGTGTGTATGCCCTTGATCGAGCAGCTCGGTGCGCGTATTCCTATCCTGGGGGTGTGCCTAGGACATCAGAGCATCGGTCAGGCTTATGGCGGGCGAGTGGTCCGCGCCGGACGGATCATGCACGGCAAGACCTCGCCGATCCGGCATCGCGGGCAAGGTGTTTTCTCCGGCTTACCGGATGCATATGAAGCGACGCGCTACCACTCACTGGTGGTTGAAAAGACCACCCTGCCTGACTGCCTGGAAGTGACCGCCTGGACCGAGCACGAGGATGGCTCGATCGAGGAGATCATGGGCGTACGCCACCGCGAATATCCGGTGCATGGGGTGCAGTTTCATCCTGAGTCGATCCTAACCGAGCACGGACACGCACTGCTGCAAAATTTTCTGGCGCAGTAAGCAAACATCATCATCTAACCCCGGCTTTCAGCCTTGCCTATGCCCATCACCGCGCAACAAGCCTTGCAACGGACCATCGAGCATCGCGAGATCTTTCGCGATGAAATGGTGGATTTGATGCGTCAGATCATGCGCGGCGAAGTGTCACCGGTGATGACTGCCGCGATCTTGACCGGACTGCGGGTAAAAAAGGAGACGGTGGACGAGCTCTCAGGCGCCGCTCAGGTGATGCGCGAACTCGCGCTGCCGGTGCCGGTTGCTGATCGCGGCCATCTCGTGGACATCGTGGGCACCGGAGGCGATGGCGCGAATAGCTTCAATATTTCCACCTGTGCGATGTTTGTTGCGGCGGCGGCTGGCGCCAAGGTAGCCAAACACGGTAACCGCAGCGTGTCCTCGAAATCCGGCAGTGCTGACGTGCTCGAGGCATTGGGTGCCGCGGTCGAACTGCAGCCAGCTCAGGTTGCGCGTTGTATCGAACGCTGCGGGGTCGGCTTTATGTACGCACCGATACACCATCCCGCAATGAAGGCGGTAGCGGCGGTGCGGCGCGAGATAGGTGTGCGCACCTTGTTCAATATTCTCGGTCCGCTTACCAATCCAGCCGCTGCGCCAAATATCCTGATGGGCGTGTTTCATCCCGATTTAGTCGGAATCCAGGTGCGCGTGTTACAGGATCTTGGCGCTGAACATGCCATGGTGGTCTGGGGTCGAGACGGGATGGATGAGATCTCCCTAGGCGCCGCGACCTTGGTGGGCGAACTGCGCGCTGGAAAAGTGTGCGAATACGACATCCATCCGGAAGATTTCGGTATCGCCATGGCGGCCAGCCGCAATTTCCGGGTGGATAGCCCAGAACAGTCACGCACGTTGCTATTGCAAGTACTGGACAATCAGCCAGGTCTGGCACGCGATGTCGTGGTACTCAATGCCGGCGCCGCGCTGTACGTTGCGAATCTTGCCGATTCGATTGAAACCGGCCTGGAGATGGCGCGCGCGGCAATCGCCAGCGGCGCGGCGCGTGTCAAATTGCAGGAGTTCGTGGCTGCGACCCAAGCTTGATCCACATCGCCGAAGCTGTTATGCAACCAGCGTAGCGGCTGGATCGCGCGGCTACTGACGTTTTGTCATGCTATGTTGGATGCTACCGAAACATTGCGAAGGGTTTGTGGCTGCATGTGTCCAAGCAAGGTCCCCGAGGGTGAGCAGCGGGGCTGGATCGTTCCAATCGGCGGAGCAGAAGACAAGGAGAGTCGGCGACGGATCCTGAAGCGATTCGTGCAGATCTGCGGTGGCCGTGACGCGGGCATCGTCATCATTCCTACCGCAAGCCGGCTTGCCGATACGGGTGCCCGCTATGAAGACTTGTTCGACCGGCTTGAAACCGGCTGGGCGAAATCGATCGACTTCCAGACCCGCGCCGACGGCGAGCGCGAAGATTATCTAGACGCCATCGAACAAGCCAGCGGGGTGTTCTTCACTGGCGGCAACCAGTTGCGCATTTCCACCATCGTCGGTGGCACGTCGGCGGCCCAGTTGATCCGTGCGCGCAATGCCAGTGGGATGCATGTCGCCGGGACCAGCGCTGGCGCCAGCATACTGAGCGAACATATGATCGCCTTCGGTAGAGAGGGCGCGTCTCCTCGTGCCGGCAGTGTGCGTCTGGCGCCAGGCTTGGGTCTGACCAACCGCTTCATCATCGACCAGCACTTTCGACAGCGCGATCGACTTGGGCGTTTGATCGCGTCATTGGCGTTCAACCCTTACGCTGTCGGCATTGGCCTTGACGAAGACACCGCTGCATTTATCGGTCCGGACAATTCGGTGGAAGTCGAAGGCAGCGGCGGCATCACCGTGATCGACGCTGGCGACTTACAGTTTTCTTCGATGGCCGAGGCGCGTCAGAGCGAACCGATCTGCCTGATTGGATTGGTCGTACATGTGCTCACCACTGGCGCGACTTTCAATCTTGAAACCCGCAAAGCTTCGCCGGGAACGCTGGAATCCCCCAAGACTTAAGTCAACTTGCACTGGCGATACTGGATTTTCATCTGTATTCGATTTTGAGAGAGAGACCGACTCAAGCCATCTCTATTCAAACCATCTCTATTTAAACCGTTCTCATTCAAACCATTGCCAACCAAGCGGCTTAACGGAGGCCCGGTGCGCGTACTCAATCGTGATGTCTATGTTGGCCCCTCGCGGTATGCCCATTTTCCGGTGATCCGACTGGAACTGGACCTGGGTGAGCTTGAGGGTTGGCCGACTGCGAAACTTGGGGATGTGTTTATTGACGGGCTGTTGGCGGCGCTGCCTGGTCTGAGCGAGCACGGCTGTTCTTACCGCGAGCCGGGTGGTTTCGTACGGCGCATGCGCGAGGGCGAGGGCACTTGGCTGGGTCATGTGCTCGAACACGTCGCATTGGAGTTACAAAACGTGGCCGGCGAGGATGTCACCTTCGGCAAAACCCGCAGTA
>Ga0153982_1000517_pt1 | contig 10587 bp, 5 predicted proteins | sample TSGA066MetaG_FD_104743 | JGI IMG/M metagenome (GOLD analysis project Ga0153982, IMG submission 104743) | Attine ant fungus gardens microbial communities from Georgia, USA - TSGA066 MetaG | ecosystem: Host-associated > Fungi > Mycelium > Unclassified | place: USA: Georgia, Alexander Wildlife...
GCACACCTGAGTAACGCCGCCAGCGTGCTGTTAATCTGGCAGCTTTTTCTGGTTGACGAGTCCGAAGAGAATATTGCTTTCTGGCGCGGCGTACTGCGTGAAGCCTGGCTTCCCACCGAGCTTTCCGGCGAGCATGTTCGTCTGGCGCTTAGCTTCCTGCGTGAACTGGAACCGGATGCACAGGAAATGCATGCGTTTCGCCTGCGTTATAACGCCCGCTTTGCGCCGCTGGCGGCTAATGAATCATCTGCGCAAAATAATGTTGTCTCTATCCATTCTCATTCTCATCACCACTGAATAATTTTTCCCGTCTGTTCAGCGCTGGCATTATCACCGGTTTGAATTATCTGCAACGTATTACAGGGGAAATGTACATTTATTCGGCAGAAAAGTAATGTATACGCGCAATTTGCAATCAAAACATTTTAATATCAATTTAATTTCAAATTTATAACAAAGTTATAAAACTTAACTAAAAATAAAATCACGTCAATTCTTACATTTAGACATAAATGTTATCCATAACATTACTGACTTTCTGGTCGATAACAAAATTTATTAAACCAAATTACATTTTATTATCACGTGAGAGTCGTAATGATATGTTGCTACAAAAAGAAACTACCCGGCGTAAGTTTTTACTGGGATCGCTATTAGCTTTACCGCTAGGCGAACTGGTCTTCAAAGGATTGACTGCGGCCCAGGCTGCGGAAATGGCCGCTCCCGATCTACTCGACTACAAACCCATTTTCTTCTCCGCCAGTGAATGGCAGTTTATTATGGCAGCCTGCGATCGCCTTATTCCCGCTGGCGGCAAAGGCAAGGCGCCTGGCGCACTTGAAACCAACGTACCGATTTTTATCGATCAGCAAATGCACGGCGATCTCGGCAGCGAAATTTATATGCAGGGACCGTTCGAGCCACACGCGCCCGCCACGATGGGTTATCAGATTCCATTTCGTCCACAACAGATTCTGCAAACCGGTATCCGCCTGATTGACGGCTGGTGCCAGCAACAGCATCAGAAAGCCTTTCACCAGCTGGCGACAGCGGATCAGGAAGCCGTGCTCAACCAGGTGCAAAAAAATCAGATCAGCTTCGCCGATCTTGGCGAAAGCGCGCTACAGGGATCGCAATTCTTCAGTGAGCTGCTCTCAAATACCAAACATGGCTATCTCTCCGATCCTATGTATGGCGGCAATAAAGGGATGAAGGCCTGGATAGCTATCGGCTTTCCCGGCGCGCGCGCCAGCTATATGGAGTGGGTAAAACAGCACAATGTGCCGTACCCGCTTGGCCCGATAAGCATCAAAGGCGAGCAGGCCTGAATTTTTCTCTGATTGCAGACTGACAGGATCAAAAATGGCAACGGTAAATAAAGAAGAAGTCGACGTCGTCGTCGTCGGCCTGGGCTGGGCTGGCTCGCTGATGAGCATTGAGCTGGCGATGGCCGGATTAAAAGTACGCGCGCTGGAACGCGGTGGCGACCGTGGATATGAAGAGTTTGCTTATCCTAAACCGGCAGATGAGTACGCTTACGGCGTACGTAATAAAGTAATGGCGACCCCGGCAGAAGCTGCTGTGACCGTCCGTTATAACATGAGTCAAACCGCATTACCGACCCGCAAATGGGGCGCCTTCGCACCCGGCACGGGCGTAGGCGGTTCCGGCCTGCACTGGACGGCGGTGCTTATTCGCCCCACGCCAACCGATTTAAAATTAAAAACCTATGCAGATCAGGCTTACAAGCCGGGTATCCTGCAGGAAGATATGCGTATCATGGATTTCCCGTTCAGCTGGGATGAAATTGAGCCGTACTATACTAAGTTCGAGCATATTTGCGGGCAGTCTGGCAATACCGGCAATCTGCGTGGGCAAATACTGGAAGGCGGGGATCCGTTTGAAGGGCCACGTTCAGAACCTTATCCGCTCCCGGCACTGGAAGATACGCTAAACAATACAATGTTTGTTAAAGCGGCCAAAAAGCTGGGTTATCACCCCTTTCCGAATCCTTCCGCCTGTGTGTCGCGCGCCTGGACTAACCCTTATGGCAACCAGATTGCGCCATGCAACTACTGTGGCTATTGCAGTAAATATCCTTGCCTGAACTACTCTAAAGCATCGCCACAGACCGCCGTAATGGATGCGCTTAAGCGTATGGATAACTTTTCCTACGAAGTGCATGCCAACGTGATGAAAGTCGTGCTACATGACGATAAAAAAACGGCAAAAGGCGTAATTTATATTGATGCGCAAGGTAATGAGTGCTTCCAGCCGGCAAAAATTGTTGTGTTGAGCAGCTTCCAGTTTTGTAACGTACGCCTGATGCTGCTTTCCGGCATTGGCAAGCCTTACAATCCTGTTACCGAAGAGGGAGTGGTTGGCCGTAACTATGCCTTCCTGAGCAATGGCGGCTCGACGCTGTTCTTCAAAGACAAAAACTTCAATCCTTTTGCGACCGCAGGCGCCACTGGCCAGATGTTTAATGACATTTCGCCCGGCAACTTTGACGGTCCATCGCTGGGCTTTATTGGCGGCGCAAAAATCCATAGCTCGCAGGCAACCGGCACGCCAATCAGTACTGCGCTGCCAAAGGGCACGCCAGCGTGGGGAACCGGCTGGAAGGAAGGGCTGGAAGAGTGGTACGGCCATTCAATGAAAATCAGCATCACCACGACCTGCCAGTCTTATCGCGATATCTATCTCGACCTGGACCCGAACTATAAAGATGAATATGGCTATCCGCTGCTGCGTATGACTTTCGACTGGAAACAGAACGAGCTGAAACTGCAACAGTATCTGAAGGGGATAGTCAGTAATATCACCAAAGAGCTAAATCCGGACAGCTACAGCGAAAGTTTCCTGCCGATGGATGCGCACTTTGACCTGACCAAATATGTCTCTACCCACAACGTGGGCGGCGCGGTCATGGGCGACAACCCCAGAACGTCAGCGCTGAATAAATATTTGCAAAGCTGGGATGTCCATAACGTGTTTGTGCCGGGCGGTAATGCTTTTCCACAAAATTTCCAGGCTAACCCTACCGATACCATTGGCGCAATAACGCTGATGGCGGCGCAGGCTATTAAAGATATTTATTTGAAAAACCCCGGTCCAATGGTACAGGCGTAAGCGATGATGAAAATTAAATATTTAATCGCCGGAGCCGGGCTGCTGAGCGCCGGTTCCGTACTGGCGGCAACGGCCGATAACAGCGAACTGCAACAGGGCGAATATCTTTCCCGGCTGGGCGACTGTAGCGCCTGCCATTCACTGCCAGGTAAAGCGCCATTCTCCGGCGGTCTGGCTATTGAATCTAATTTAGGTACGATTTATTCAACCAATATTACGCCGGATAAAGAGCACGGTATTGGCAATTACAGCGAACAGCAGTTTTCTGATGCGGTAAGAAAAGGCGTATTGCCGGATGGCTCACGGCTTTATCCGGCTATGCCTTATCCGGATTACGCCAAAATCAGCGATAAAGATATGCACGCGCTGTACACCTGGTTTATGCAGGGCGTAAAACCGAGTGCGGAAGCGCCGCCTGAAACCAGCCTGAGTTTTCCGTTCAGCCAGCGCTGGGGCATGCGCTTCTGGAACTGGGCGTTTGTTTCCGATAAGCCTTTCCAGCCTGTTGGCGGTGCATCGGCAGAGGTAAACCGTGGTGCCTATCTGGTGGAAAGCCTGGGACACTGCGGCAGCTGCCATACGCCTCGCGGTTTGGGAATGAATGAAAAAGCGCTGGACAGCGGCGATAAAACATTCCTTTCCGGCGGTAGCCTCAACGGTTGGGAAGTCCCTTCGCTGCGCGGTCTGCCGCGCTGGACGGAGCAGGAAACCGTTGATTACCTGGCGACGGGCCGTAACGATAAGGCGGCAGTAGGCGGCGAAATGACTTCGGTGGTAGAACACAGTACTTCTTATATGAGCGACGCCGACTTGAAGGCGATTACGGCATATCTGAAGTTTCTGGGCGGTAATCCCGCCGTTATTGCCAGCGATGACAAAGCAGCCAGCGCGACGGAAACCAGGCTAACGGCAGCCAAAAACCTGACTTCCGGCGAACGTCTCTATCTGGACAACTGTGGGGCCTGTCACTTTGTCACGGGCAAGGGCGCGCCTGGCGTGTTCCCACAGCTGGACGGGGCCACTATTGTTAACGCAGGCGATCCAACAGGGTTAATCCACACTATCCTTGCGGGCGCGCAGCAGCCTTCTACGGCGAAAGCGCCCTCCACGTTGGCCATGCCCGGTTTTGCTTCTCGCCTGAGTGATGAACAGGTCGCGCAGCTGGCAACCTTTATTCGCCAGGGCTGGGGTAATAAAGCGTCGGCGGTCAACGCGGGCGACGTGAAAAAGGTCAGAGAAACACTGAAGCATTAATGTCATAACGGAGAGGTGCAATGCCTCTCCGCAATTGTTTATAGTGGTTAGCCCTCATAAAAGGCGCACGCCTTTTTCCTCCACTTTCCGATAGTTTCACTCGTTACATCTTGTTTTCTGGAGAGATGCCGCATTTTGGTAAAGCTTTTGCCGTTGCGCTTTGAAAGAGGGAGGCGTACCGTTTGTTTATTGTTTCGCCGCTTATGACAGGAGTCACCGCATGGAAAGCCGCATGGAAAAAGTTGAAAACCAAAGTAGCCTGATGCAGCAGGATATTGCCACATTAAAAACCGATGTCTCAGTGCTGAAAACGGATGTATCGGTGCTGAAAACGGATGTATCGGTGTTGAAAACGGATGTATCGATGTTGAAAGCGGACGTATCGGTACTGAAAACGGACGTATCAGTGCTGCAAAAAGATGTTTGCGAGTTGAAAATTGACGTTTCAGTCTTAAAAACTGATGTCTCAGTGCTGAAAACCGATGTTTCCCAGTTAAAGCAGGACGTATCGCTTTTGCAGCTGGACGTAGGCGTGATCAAATCTAATTACGCTACCAAAGAAGATATTCTCGGCCTCGATCTCAAAATAGAAGGGCTGAAGAGCGAACTGTATAAGGCTATTTCCGCCCAAACCTACTGGTTTGTCTCTGCGCTCTTTGGTCTCTTAGTCACCGGACTCGGGTTAGCTAAAATCCTTTTTTAGCCTGAACCGCGTCGTTAAACATTCACGCCGCTCGCGTTTTTTACTAATAAGAACAATCTATGACAGTGGGAACCGGGCCGGGTTTTCTACCACTTAGCTGAAGTTTTGGGTGTTTCAGTTAAGGAGATATTGCGTGCTATCGGGTATTAAAACAGCTTTTGCATCAGGCCTGAGCGGTATTGAGCGGCAGACATCAAAACAGCACGGCCAGGGTACGGCCCGTCAGCAGGATGCGGCTCCCACCCAACGCGGCGGCGGCACGTTGCAAAGCGTTGTCGGCGGACAGACTACGCTGTCAGGCCAGAATATACAGCAGAGCAATGCGGCGAGGACAACGGAACGGGGCCGTTTCCGCGCGTTTAGCCAGCTATCGCTCTTTCGTAAAAGCACCTCCTCGCAGCGGGGAGCGGCAGGAAAGCCACAGCGGGCAGAGGCGCCAACACCGCTGAATCGATTAGATGTGGCAATTCCGACCACGGCAGAAGGCTCGCTGGAGCACGAAATCAGTGCCCTCCTGGCAGAGCGGCAGGCGTATCAGGCTGAAGAGCAAGCTTCGTTAGGGATACAGCTCAACGAGCAGCGCAACGCTACCGTCGCCGCGCCACAGGGGCGAGATGCCCAGCGCGCTTTGTTAAAGCAAACCATCGGCCATGAAAAAATGCGCTATCAGAGCGTGGTGGCCAGCAAAAATCATCAGCAACATACTTTGCTCGACGAGGGGGGGCGATTGCTGTCACTCCATTCATCGCGGGATGCACTGATTGGCGTGGCGCACAGCAGATCAGCGTGGGCAAAAGAAGAAACGCCCGGTAGCGCTTTTCCACGTCGAAAGGCAGCAGAAACTATTGAGCATGCGCTGACGTTAAACGCCGATGGAAGCGCCGTGCAGATCCGGCGCAGCAATAGCCCCGGGGTGCAAACAGCAGAGGAAAAGCTTCCCGATGCCGCCGTGCTCAGCCAGCTTTCCGGCATCTGGCATCAGCCCGCGCCCGAAGGTAGCCACGCATTTCGGCTCAGCAACGACAAGCTTTATCAGCTAACTTCGCATACCGAAGGCTGGCAAAAGGCGACGCTGGCTGGCGGTGACAAAGACCAGGCAAAGCTATCGCGCCAGGCGGATAACGCGCTTTATCTGGTACATGACGATTACCATTTATACAATTTGCAGACGCAGAGCCAGAGCGTGCGTTTTGCGGACAAGATAAGCAACGCGTCCGTGGCCGCTGACGGGCAAACGCTGGTGGTGTTGACCAACAATGAGAACAAGCAGCAAAGCGTCAGGCTGCTGCCGCGTTTTGACAGTTCGGCAGCCAGCCAGCGCACGCTACAGCTGATACCCGGCAAAACTTCGCTGGCGGCGCTGGCCCAGACCGATAGTCTGGTTATTGCGGCCGATCATCAGGGACGTTTGCTGGTGGCTAATCGTCCTGGCGAAGCAGACGAGCTGAATTTTGGCGATGCGCATAGCCTTACTCTGCGTGACAGGCTGCACCAGCAGATTGCAGAGGTAACGGGCGATCGCTTTCACGTGCTGAGCCTGCTTAATGGAGAAAACAATCAGCTGCATGCGGTAGTAAAAGACAGTATGGATCGGCAGCATGCTATCGCACTGAATCCGGATCCGGCCCGGCCGCAGGTCTCGTCCAGCTGGAACCTGAGCGACAGCCTGGTGATGGACTACCAGAAAGGGTTACCACAGCCTGCGCCTGAACGTAAAGATATTGTCGATATTGGCGCTAACGGCAAGCTGATGCTGCATGACGGAAAAGTGCATTTTTTTAATGAGTTGACTAACGGCTGGGAAGCCAGCGAGGTCAAAGCCGATCGACTACGCGCCGGTCAGGACGGCCAGGCGTGGGTGCTCAAAGATAACCAATTAAAAAGACTGAAAGTTAACGTTGCCAGCAACAAAATAAATTTTCAGCAGAACGCGTTTGCCCTGCATCAGGTAAAAAAAAGCGTCAGCGAAGAGCTGGCCATGCCGGGCCTGGATAAGAATCAGGCCACGGTAGCTGCCAGCGTGCTGGACAACGGGCGTTTCGCTACGCTGGAAGAGAAAGGTGATATTCACTTTCATCACGTCGATACGGAAAGCCGCCGAAACAGACGACTGCCGCAAACGCTGACGCGTCAGGCGTTAAGCGAGGCGATGAACCGGGCTTCTGCCGCGCTAAGCCTGATCCCTGACGATCGAGTGGATCATAAGGTTACAGATATCGTTATCGGGCCAGAGAGTCAGCTGTTTATTCTCAGCGACAAGGGCAAAGTATTCAGCCTGCCTGCACAAAGCTGGCAGCAGGGCAAACTGGACAAAATGCAGCTGGAGAAATTACCCGCGCAAATTAAGGATGAAGCAGACGAAACGCCCGATGCGCTTCCCGCCAGATTTTACGGTAATCAAAAGGAGGCGCTGCTGCTGGAGATGGATAACTCGCGGCTGCTGGCCAGAAGCGAGCATGGCTGGCATCCGGTTCCCTCCGCCTTTTCACCGGGCGACCGGGACGCTGAAAACATGGCCGATCGGCATTATGACAGGCTAAGCAGCGCTACACGTGATGCCAGACTGGGGAAAACCGGCATTACCTGGAAACGCGAAATCAATACGTTTGGTCAGTCCGGGCATGACGGTCATAAGGTTCATACGCCTTTCCGCACCCGACTGAGCACCTTCGTCTTTCGCCCCACGCTGGAAACGCCGCGACCGCTGAAAAATTTAGGCAGTCTTGTCCAGCACACTTACGGCGGCCGTCAGGGGTTGACGGCAATTTACCAGCAGCAAACTCATCAGCTGGCGGAACTGACCCGGCACCTCAAGCGGCAGCAAACCGGAAAACCGCAGGAGCCGCTTAGCCTGAGGTTAAAAGCGCTGGCCTCACAGGATAATTTGCCGAACTGGTTCAGCGAGATGCAGAGCTTTAACGCCGTTCTGGCAGACAGTGCAGCACTGCAGGCCGGGCTGCTTCAGCAGCACTATGGCGCTCAGAGCGGTGCCGTGCGGCAGATGGCAAAATTAACGAACGGCCTCAATCCCGCCAGCACGCGCAGCGACGAGTTGCTGGACAAGCTGCACCAGCTGTTCTCATCACAGCCGAGCGGCAAAGGTAATCATGCTCAGCTTACGCTAAACGCGCTAAAAAACGCGGGCGTAACGCTTTCTCACCAGAAACCTGCGGAGGCCATTCCGGCTGGCCTGCATCGTGATACGCACGATCCGCTGGGGCTGATTAAGTCGCGCCTGATTCTGGACGGCCTGACCAATGTGAAAATGCACGATTTGACCACGCGCCTTAGCAGAGCATTGGATCTACAGGGCGAACCGCGTGACAAAGCGCTGCGGGCGCTGGGCAATGAATTTCGTGCTTTGCGTGATGAAGAATGGGAAGGCAATCCGCTAAAGCAGGTAACCAGCCAGGGGTTTACCGGTAACGACCGGCTGGAAGCGAACTACGATGCCATTAAATCGATGACTAAAGCCTTTAGCAAAGCGAATCACGCCATGAACGTGACCACCCGAACGGTGATGCAGGCTGAAGATCAGCAGATGCTGGCCCGCAGAATGGGAGAAACGGTGCTGGCGATGGAGAAAGGTGAAAGCATCGCCTTTAGCCGGGCCTATGGTGCAGCGACCACGATGAGCGTGCTGCCCGGTTCACAGGTGATTGCCGGGGTTGGCGGCAGAGGCAGCCTGGACCGGGGTTACAATATGAGCCTGACGCGTAGCGAGGGCGGCGTAAACGTTAGTTTTGGCCGGGATGGCGGCGGTTCGCTGACGGCTTTTACCGGCATAGGTTATAACCTGCTAACGGGTTATATGAAAGATCCAGCGCATGACGTTGCTGTCGATCACCAGCGTAATCTGGCACCGGCTGTTCGCGTGGGCGGGGTGTTTTCCGCCACGCCGCTGGACGTCAAAAAACAGAACAGTATCAGCTTTGAAATTACCGAAGCTGAACTGCCCACCTTTATTAAAGGGCTAATGGAAGGCACGCTGGAGCCGCTAACGTTACTCAATCGCGGCATCAATCACAGCGTCAAAAAGGGGGAGGTATTGAACGTTAGCCTGGATGCCAATGCGGCCGCGCTGGCTTCGGCCGGTATTCCCGTGACCAACAAACATGAAAAAGAGACGCCTGCCAGCTTCCGCGTGGGCGGCGGAGCCTATGCTGGCGTTAATTTGCTTTCCGGCACGCGCGAAAGAGGCAGTACCAGCAAAGAGGGCAGCAGTACGGAAAGCCGCAGTAACAATCGTCCGCGCGGCCTGAACAAGGCCAGCGTGGGCGTTAACTTTGCTTTACCGACGGGAGTATTGATCAAGGGCGCGGAGGGACGTGTGCCGCTGTTTGCCGGGCCGGCCGCCAGCGTACAGCTTTCCATTGATAATCGTACAAAGCAAAGTCTGACGATAGAAACCAAAATGGCCCAGCCGCTGGAAGCGGTACATATCGATAAGCTAATGGAAACGCTGGGTAAGAAATTCAGCGATCCGGCAACGGCAGCGCTTATGGCCGCGTTAAAAGATAAAGAAGATGACGAAACACCGTTAACACCCGCGCAGAAACTGGACAAAATCGATGCCCATTTTACGCCGCGTAATCTCCGGCAAAAAAGTAATGAGCAGCAGGCGGCGCTACGCGATCTTGATAAGCACCTCCGTCAGCAAAGCGCGGCGGAAAAGGGCCAGAAACTGCTGCAAAACGGTGAGTATCAGACTACCTATGCCAATCTGAGCAAGGTAGACAGTAACGGCATCTGGCATCAGCTTTCTCATCTGCTGGACGGCAGCCTCAATGCCAGCAACGCCAATAAAATGCGCGAGCTAATGAAAGATGACCGTCAGCTACAAACGCTGATTGCCGCGCTTCAGGATAACGTCAGTACGGAGGCGACCGTAACGCTGGAGTTAAAGGATGACGTACGCGAAAAGCTGGAAAAACGCTGGCTGGAGCAGGGCAATAGTCCGGAAGAGATGAGGGCGGAACTTACCAGGCGCGATAATCTGCGGCTTAAGTCTATTGCCTTCAGCAAATCACAGGTCAAAACGGATGGCTTCGCCACGCCTGCTTTTTTGCTCGGCGGCTCTAACAGCGCGTCGGTTTCTATGAAGCGTAATCTGGGCAAGATCAGCTTCAGCTATGGCGAAAACCAGGATAACCCTGTGAATTACGCGCTGGAAGGGCGTATTGCAAAAGCGACAGCGGAGCTGGCCGGCGCTTTGCAGCAGGGGCAGCAGCAACACTATGTACTTAAAAGTTAACAGGAGTTTTTATGTCCGCAGCGCAACAGCTCAACCACTATCTGGCCTACTACGGCCGACGTTTAAACCTGAATCTTGGCCTGAAAAACGGCGTCTGTGCGCTGGTTGAACACCAGCGTGAAATAGCAGTTATCGAACTGCCGCCCGACAGCGACTGCATTATTTTTCACTGTAAAATAGGCAGTCTAATTGGCACATCAGAGCCATACTTACGTATGCTGCTGGCATTAAATTTTGAGATGGA
>Ga0153982_1000519_pt1 | contig 10568 bp, 7 predicted proteins | sample TSGA066MetaG_FD_104743 | JGI IMG/M metagenome (GOLD analysis project Ga0153982, IMG submission 104743) | Attine ant fungus gardens microbial communities from Georgia, USA - TSGA066 MetaG | ecosystem: Host-associated > Fungi > Mycelium > Unclassified | place: USA: Georgia, Alexander Wildlife...
AGGATCGCCTATATAGGCAACTGCAGACACTGCCGTTGAGCTTCTTCTCGCAGAAGCATTCGACTTATCTGCAATCGCGGGTTTCGTGCTTTGGTACGGCCTGCATCAGGTCGCTTTGGGAGCGATGTCTCTTGGACAGGTGGTTGGCATCTTGTCGCTTCTGAACTTCCTCTATGGTCCCATCAATAGTCTCGTTGCTGCCAACAAAAGAGACGAGTGCTACGCATGTTTAGATATTATCTAAGCTTGGCCCTGCGCAGTTTTAGGCGCAACAAGCCGCTCGTCGGGTTGATGATCCTGGCGATCAGCTTGGGTATCGGCGGGTCAATGACTGCACTGACGATATTCACGGTGCTCTCCGGCGATCCCATTCCGCAAAAGAGTGACAGACTTTTCTATCCACAACTCGACCCTCGTCCGATGAACGGCTACGTTCCCGGTGGCGATCCCGAAGACCAAATGACGCGTTTCGACGTTGAGATGTTGTTACGCGACAGACGTGGCGATCGTCAGGCAATAATGGTCGGTGGCAGCGTATCGGTCGAATCGAAAGGGGGCGACCGTCCCTTCATAGTTACTGCCCGGTACACCACTGCGGATTTTTTCGCTATGTTCAATACACCTTTCCGCCATGGTGCTGGTTGGGCAATAGACGACGACGAAGGACGTGCCCAGGTCGCGGTCATTTCCAAGACACTCAATGACAAGCTCTTCGGCGGCGGGAATAGCGTGGGAAAGACCTTGTTAGTCAGCGATCAGAGCTTTCGTGTATTGGGCGTGCTTGACGAATGGCGTCCATTGCCGAAGTTCTACGATTTGACCAACGATCGATTCAGCGAGGTGGAGCAGGTATTTATTCCCTTCTGGACTTCGCAGTCGCTCACTCTGGGCATCAAAGGCAACATGAGCTGTTGGGGGGACGTTCGTTCCGATCCCGAGGGGAGCCGGGCCGTCAACGCTCCGTGCTCGTGGTTGCAATACTGGGTCGAACTTGACTCGCTGGAAAAGGTCGAGTCGTACAAGCAGTATCTGACCAGCTATTCAGAGCAGCAGCATCGGGCTGGGCGTTTCGAACGGCCTACCAATGTCAGGTTAAACGGCGTCATGGAATGGCTGGACAGAAAGGGCGTCGTGCCGAGCGATGTCCGTCTGCAGCTGTGGGTGGCGTTTGGCTTCCTTTTGGTATGCCTGCTTAATACCGTTGGATTGTTAATGGCAACGTTCATGCGTCGCTCTTCCGAGATAGGCGTGCGCCGAGCGCTTGGTGCATCAAGGGGCGCAATCTTTACGCAGTTCCTTATCGAGGCTGGAGCGATAGGGCTGATTGGTGGCTTCGCGGGCCTCATCCTGGCGCAGTTTGGCGTATGGATCGTACGCCAGCAGGCAGATAGCTATGCCTCGGAGGTGCATTTAGGCGCGTCCATGCTGTTGACGACCTTCCTTCTAGCTATTTCCGTTAGTGTCATAGCTGGATTGCTTCCGGCTTGGAGGGCGATGCAGGTAAGCCCATCACTTCAGCTGAAGATGCAGTGATACTCGTTTGTCAAATAAGCACCGAATGAAGCCGATTGGAACCGGCTCAGTCGCCTGAGCACTGACATTGCGGAGACCTCATGGAGATTTACCCAATTCTGGCAAGTTTGAAGCGCAACAAGATCCAGGCGCTGCTAATCGTGCTGGAGATCGCGCTTGGTTGCGCGATTGTATCCAACGCGGTTTTCATGATTGGCCAGCGCATGGAGCGTATGAACCGACCGACTGGCATGGCCAATGAAGAGATTATACGGATCAATGTCGGAGGATTAGCAGAGGGTAGCAATCCGGGTTCTGTCGTGCGGCAAGACTTGGCAAACCTAAGGTCGATACCCGGAGTAAAAGCAGCAACCAGTCTCAATCACGTTCCAATGGACGGTGCATCATGGGATAGCTCGATCAATATCAGTAACGATCAGACAACGCCAAGTCTAAGTGCGGGTGTTTATCTTGGGGAAGATATAGTCAATACGTTGGGACTGAACATCGCTGAAGGGCGCAACTTTATAGCGGAAGACTATGTCGATTGGGAGGGGTTCAACGCGCAGGCGACGGATTTACGGATATCATCCGTGATCATCACCCGGGAAATGGCGCAGAGACTGTTTCCAGGAGAGAGTGCGATCGGGAAGCAGATTTATAGCTGGAATCCGGATAACTCTCCCCATCGCGTAGTGGGTGTGGTGGAGCGACTAATCCGTCCAAACGACAATGGGGGCTCGTCCGCTGTGGGTTATTCGATGCTCCTTCCAATGAAAGATGTGACCATGGGGAGATTCGCCCTCCGCACTGATCCGGGTCGGCGTAAGGAGGTGGAACAGGCTGCGATAGCGCTGTTGGAGAGTGCAAGCTCGCGGCGAATTATCTTGCAGCATGCGTCATTTTCCGACGTGATGCGCGACTACTACCGGAAGGATCGCTCCATGGCATGGTTGCTGGGAGTATTGATGATTCTTCTGTTAACAGTGACCTCGCTGGGCATATTCGGCTTGGTCAGCTTCTGGGTTTCGCAGCGTACCAAGCAGATCGGCATCCGACGCGCACTCGGCGCCACCCGCATGCAGGTGCTTCGCTACTTCCAGTTGGAGAATTTCATCCTTGCAACATTCGGCATCGTCGTCGGGATGATAGGCGCGTACGGTATCAATCTGTTACTGATGAATCACTATGAACTGGAGCGTCTGCCGATGCTATATCTCCCGTTTGGTGCCATCACGCTATGGATCATTGGTCAATTGGCGGTATATTCACCTGCCCGGCGCGCCACGTTAGTTTCGCCTGCAGTTGCGACACAGAGTATCTGATCAGCTAAGACGCGGTGCAGACGTGAGCTGGATGGAGGTGACCTTTAGCGCGTGCGTAGCAATGTTGCTGCGCGACATTGAACTGGCAATGATCAGCTACGTCTTTTTTGGGTTGTTCTCTACACGAATCGTTGTCGATTTTGGGATCCGCAATGATGACGGCATCCCGGATTGAGTCAGTGCGCAAAAATCATTTGATGTCATATGTCATAGGGTAACGTGTCATAGGGTCACGGTTGGAGGGGCGGCTCATGAGCATGTCGTGCCCGTTGCATTTTTTGTAGAAAGGTCGAATTCCATTCAAATAACGAGCCCTAAAATCCCTATGATCCGCGACACATCAGGGCAGGACCAGCCCCTCAGCAAATCTACTTCTCGTCCGCTGCCGCGCTGGGCTATTCCAGCCGGTGTCGGCGCGCTGGTGCTGCTGATCATCGGCTGGATCGGCATGCAATGGCTGGGCGGGACACGATCATTCGATGCCGACCGCGTGCGCATCGCCAAAGTCAAGCGCGGCGACCTGGTCCGCGACATCAGCGCCGACGGCCGGGTGATCGCCGCCAACAGCCCGACCCTGTATGCGATTTCCGCCGGCACGGTGGCGCTGAAGGTCGTCGCCGGCGACGTGGTCAAGCACGGCCAGGAATTGGCGGTGATCGACAGCCCTGAACTGCGCAGCAAGCTGGTGCAGGAGGAATCCACCCTGGCCAGCCTCGAAGCCGAAGCCGGCCGCGCCGTGCTCGATGTGCAGGTCGCGCGACTCAACGCGCGCAAGGCGCTGGACCAAGCCGAAATCGACCACACCGCCGCGCAACGCGACCTGGAGCGCTACCAGCGCGCCTATGCCGGCGGCGCGGTGTCGCACAACGACGTGACCCGCGCCCAGGACCAACTGCGCAAGGCTGAGATCGGCCTGGCCACCGCGCGCAACGATTTCGTGCTGCAGGGCGAAGGTGCCGGGCTGGACGCGCGCAACAAGCGCCTGCTGGCCGAGCGCCAGCGCGCGGTGGTCGCCGAACAACGCCGTCAGGTGGACGCGCTAACCCTACGCGCGCCGTTCGACGGTCAGGTCGGCCAGGTCCAGGTCGCCCAAGGCACCAGCGTCGTCGCCAACGGCCCGGTGCTGGGCGTGGTCGACCTGAGCAAGTTCGAAGTCGAGATCAAAGTACCGGAAAGCTTCGCCCGCGAGCTCGCCATCGGCATGCCGGCGCAGCTGACCAGCAACAACACGAACTATCCGGGCGAGATCTCCGCGGTGTCGCCGGAAGTGGTCAAAGGCGAGGTCAACGCGCGCATCCGCTTCAGCAAGCAACAGCCGCCGGGCCTGCGCCAGAGCCAGCGCCTGTCCGCGCGCATCCTGATGGACACGCGCCGCAACGTCCTGATGGTCGAACGCGGGCCGTTCGTCGAACAGAACGATGGTCGTGCCGCATACGTGATGGACGGTTCCACGGCGGTACGCCGTCCGGTGCGCCTGGGCGTCAGCAGCCTGAGCGCGGTGGAAGTGCTGGATGGCCTGCAACCAGGCGACCGCATCGTGGTCAGCGGCAGCGACCAATTCGGCGATGCGGAGAAAGTGAAAGTCAATTGAGTCATGGGAAAGGAGTAAGGAGTCAGTAACAGCTGCTATTACTCACTCCTGACTCCTCACTCCTTACCGTCTTATCAACCCGGGGAACCTGCCATGCTGGAAATGCACCAAGTCACCAAGGTCTACCGCACCGAACTGGTCGAGACCCACGCCCTGCGTTCGCTCGACCTGCACGTACGCGGCGGGGAGTTCGTCGCGGTCACCGGTCCTTCCGGCTCGGGCAAGACCACCTTCCTCAACATCGCTGGCCTGCTGGAAACCTTCAGCGGCGGCGCCTATAGGCTCGACGGCGAGGACGTCAGCGGATTGTCGGACAACGCGCGCAGCCGGCTGCGCAACCAGAAGATCGGCTTCATCTTCCAGAGCTTCAACCTGATCCCCGACCTCAACCTGTTCGACAACGCCGACGTGCCGCTGCGCTACCGCGGCATGCCCGCGGCCGAGCGCAAGCAGCGCATCGAAGAAGCGATGGCCAAGGTCGGCCTGGGTTCGCGGATGAAGCACTACCCGGCCGAACTGTCCGGCGGCCAGCAACAACGCGCCGCGATCGCCCGCGCCCTCGCCGGCGGCCCGAAGCTGTTGCTGGCCGACGAACCCACCGGCAACCTCGACACGCAGATGGCGCGCGGCGTGCTTGAGCTGCTCGAGGAGATCAACCAGCAGGGCGCCACTATCGTGATGGTGACTCACGATCCGGAATTGGCCGCGCGCGCGCAGCGCAACGTGCACATTGTCGACGGTACCGCGACTGATCTAAATATAGTCGCTGGAATTGTTGAAAATAATCGCGACGAATTCATGGCAGGCCATAGCCTGTAGCCATATTCGATTGGTTACCGCATGATTCCAGTCGCCTCACTGCCGAATTCGCTCAAGAACATGAGTCCCAAGCGACTCCGCAAGTACCGAGGAAGTGATCTCCTTCCGTTAATTCGAACCAGCGAGGAATAGAGGATTCGGCGACACTCAGTCCCAAGGAGGCCGGTCGCCACGAAGAAGTCGAAGTTCACCCAAAGAGCAGATTGCGTTTGCCATAAAGCAGGCTGAGAGCGGCACGACGATGGACGAGATCTGCCGCAAGATGGGGATCAGCCAAGCCATGTTCTACGCCTGGCGCAAAAAGTTCGGAGGGCTGTGCGTGGCCAAGTTGCGTCGACTGCGCCAGTTCGAGGAGGAAAACCGCAAGCTCAAGCAATTGGTCGCGAACCTAAGCCTGGACAAAGCCATGCTGCAGGACGTGCATGGGACAGATGGATTTGTACGGGGCACATATGTTCGTAAGGGGCACATGTGCGTGAAGCAGATGCCGAATAAAGAGCATCTGCTAAGTCGCTGAAATCAATTGGTAATTGTTTAGGCGGCCAGCACGCTGCTCTACTTCCTGTTCAGTCACGCCTAAAGCCCCTGTACGGGCGGTTTGCCGGGTCAGACGAAACGTTAACCCCATGAAATAGTAAGTTAATTACTATCTGCGCTGTTTGTCTTGCGAGTTCCTAAGCCGTGACACAGTGCCGGGTATTGACGTTTGCCTTCACCTATGCTTGCGCCCCCGTTGGCGGGCATCTGGTCTCCTGTCCCTGGAGCGCTGCTGCAACTCGCGGCGATCGGATCGTGTGGGATTTGCATGCGCATGATGGCCACCGGTGCAGTTTGATGACCTCAGGAGGCAGCCGTCGTGCAACGCTCCGTCTCTAGCGCTACATCCACTACCCGTGGACCTGATCGCGGCATCTCGCAAGCGTCCGCGACTTCCTCCCCCAACAGCTGGCTAATCTCTGCGCGATCCAGATCGCTGATCGCATTGGGAGTCGCAGCCTTGGTCTTGATCGCGGTGTCTATTCCCGCGCTGTTTTCCAGGCCAAACCCGGCACCGGATCACAATGACGCAGGGCGTTCGCTGATCATTGCGCCGCTAGCCGCGTCAAATGCTTCGTCGCACGCTGTTACATCGCACGCAGTTACGTCGCACGCAGTAAATGCCATGGATGGATCAGTGCGCGCTTTAGCGGATGATGTTCGATTGGCTCAGGCTCCATTGAAACCTACGTTATCTGCGGTTGCACGCCAAGCTCGCGGAGTTGCCCGTGATCAGATGCGTGAGTTACGGACATTGGTGCTGCGTTCGCAACAACCAGCGGGGCCGTCGTCCATAGGGGCTTCCACACGCGCTGCGGTAGCGACATGGTGGCGCGGTGTGCAGAAAGCTGCCGGAATTGACGTCGCAGCCGCCAACGTGAAACTGCTGGCGCAGCTGGCATCGCCAGGCCGTCATCGAGCAGGCGCTAATCAAGTTGATCGCAGTCCAGCCGAGCTTAATCCAGCAGATCTAAATCAATTGGACAAATCGCAAGGCGAGCCATTAGCGAATCGTGACCAACCAACTAATGGCCAGCAAACGCCGCCACCAGACCCAGCTGCTGACCCCATCATCGAGTTGGAGCCAAACGCGCAAACACAGCCATCAAACACCGCGGTATCAAGCTCCAAGGCCAAACTGGTTCGGCTCACGATCAACCTATCGGGGGTGGACCGATCGTCAGAGGCCTACAGCCGATTCAAGACTTGGGTGGACAGGGCGGCCAATGGCGATCCTGGCTGGGATTTTCGCGCCAGCGACGCCGTGATTCTGTTTCTAATTACCCGCCAGACACGTTACTGCACACTGGCTGTGGAATTGGTGGAGGCTAAAGTCGTCGCCGCTGAAACTGCCATCGCCAAAGGCGAACGCCCCCCGGTTGCAGGCAATTCTTATCTCGAGATCGGACCGATGCTGTCCGATTTGGCGCATGTCTATCAGGACTGTCAGGCACAGACCACCACCGCTCAGCGCCGGCGCTGGGCGAATTACGCCGAACAGGCGGTCTGGAATGTCTGGAACTATGAAGATGCGCAATGGGGCGGCCGATCACATCCATGGACTGGCTGGTCGGTAGACAACCCAGGCAACAATTATCACTTTAGTTTTCTGAAAGCGACCATGTACTGGGCGTTGGCATCGGGTAGTCGCAACTGGTATGTGTTCCTGCGCGACAACAAGCTGCCCAAGCTGCAAGCGTATTACGCGCGTATTCCTGGTGGCGGTAGCCTGGAAGGGACAGGATACGGAACCGCACAGCGACGCCTGTTGGAAATTTACCGAGTGTGGCGGGATTCGACCGGTCAGAATTTGGCGATTTCCAATACCCACGCGCGCAAAACGATTGACTATTGGGTACATGCCACGCTGCCGACGCGTAATTATTTCGCGCCAATCGGTGATCAGTCTCGAGTCGCCGTGCCCGAACTGTACGACTACCATCGGCATCTGATGCTTGCCGCGCGTGATCTCACCTCGGATGTCACCGGACGTAATATCGCCAGCTGGTGGCTGGGCAAGATTTCGGTTCCACGAATGAATCACGGGACCAGTATGCGCCACGACATGCTGCTAACCGCGGGAACCTATAACGAACCACCGGCGGCGTTGCATTACATCGCCCAGGGCACCGGGCATGTCTTCGCCCGAACCGACTGGGGCACCGACGCCATGTGGATGGCATTCGCGGCTGGCCCTTTCAATGAGAGCCACGCGCATCAGGACCAGGGCTCATTTACGTTATTTTCGCGCGGAAAATGGCTGGCGGTCACCCAGAACATCTGGAGTCGAAACGGTTTGCAGCAAGGCACCAGCGTGCATAATGTGGTGCGCTTCGAGCGCAGCAACGCCGATATCAGGCAATGCACCGCACCGATGAATGATCGGATCGTGCATCAGTGTCGGATGACCGCTTCTTCGATGACAGTGACTCCGATCAGCAATGGCGCACTTTCGATCAACGCTGATCTGACCCCAGTCTATGGCAGCAATCCAGCAATGAATCGCTGGAACCGGAAGGTCAACTTCGCTGGCCGTAAACTCATCGTGCTGGACCAATTTTCGATCCCTGCTGGCACTAGCGCGACATTCCAGCTCAATGTCCCCACGAAACCGACTATCGTTGATTCGCGAACCGTCATTGCGGGCGATCTGCGCATGCGCGTACTGCAGCCGGCGAATGCAGCCATTCGAGTATTGGATTGGAGCACAGTGAACACTGACGAGTCTGGCCGCGGTTGGCGCATCGATGTGTCCGGCAGCCGATCGACTTACCAGGTCGAGCTGAGTGAGCGTTAGAACGAGAGGACTTTTTCAGTTTCAGTCGGCTCAATCCGGTCCATGGCCGCGATATCGTTAGCGATTCAACGGCGTTTGAGAAAGGCATTGCCTGCGTATTGGGCGAAATACCAGCCTGCACGCAACCGATCCATCCGTTCCAGTTCACGGTAGATGCGCCATTGCCAGCGGGCTGCACGGAATTTGTCACCCGATAGAGATCCGCGGCGAACAAAATAATCCGCGATCGGTGCTGGATCCGGCAGGCGTAGGGCGTGTCCAGCGTTGCGCACCTGCTGCAACCAGAAGACGTAGTCTTCGTGTCCTAGGCGCTGAAAACGTGCGTCGCCGATACGGCGGTCGTAGATTCCGGTCAAGTTGCCAATCCAATTGCTGCGCAACATGCTTGGGTAGTCGACCCGCGCTGGTGGGCAAATCACCGAAAGCAAACGTCCGTGCTCATCCACGCGTCGATAGGAGGCGTATCCAATCGCCGCACCAGTGCCATGGAGATGGACAAGCTGGCGTCGGAGTTTGTCTGGATGCCAGGTGTCGTCACTATCGAGAAATGCGATGTACTGGCCACTAGCTGCGTCAATACCGGCGTTGCGCGCGGCTGCTACGCCCTGGTTGGCGGTTTGCCGAATCGCGACGACGCGCGGATCGCTTTCGCGTGCAGCCAGGACCAGATCCCAGGTTGCATCGCGTGAACGATCATCCACCACGACCAGTTCCAGCTCACGATGTGACTGGGTGAGCACCGAGGCGATCGAATGTCCGATGGTGGCAGCAGCATCGAACGCCGGCATGATCACGCTGACGCGCGCATTGATTTTGGACGACGACACGGTGCTCATGGGTAATCCCGCAAGTGCACGCCGTTCCACGACGCGCGCGGCGCCGGCAGTCGGTAGTCACGGTAGAGATTCGGATCCCCTGTTTGTCCCGCCTCTGCGGCCTTGATGATGTTGTAGCACTCGCGTGCCGTCACGTAATGCAGGACGTAGCGTCGACCATCGTTGTAAGCGCTTTCCAGATAACTGTGCATTGCATCCATCGGCGCACCCAGCAGAGTATCCATGTCCTGCTCCTGGGTGCCATGGGTATGAACTTTGACGAATACCCACTCTGGCCGGCCTTGAACATGGATCCCGGTGCGCACCCAGGCGTCGACACGCGCAGCAGTGGGCGGACATCCGCTGCGCACATCGGAGTTCTCGATCCGCGGCAGCAAACCATGTCGGCGCTCGCGCCAGTTCAAACCAAGCGGCCCCTGAATGATCATCAGATCGCCGCTTGCGCTGCCCCCGACCTGCACCGGCGTGCCGCGATCATGCGATTTCGGCGCCTGCGGATCGTCGGTAGCGTAGTAGATCGCATTGCTGATATCGGTCTGGGTATCGCTAGGCGCGGATGGCAGAGTGAAGTCGGCGTAGCAGCCCAATTCCCGCAGTAACACCAGCTCGTTATTCAGACCACACCAGCGACCGTCTGGTCGGGAATTGTCCAAACTCCAATTGCCATGGATAAATCCGAATTTCAGCTGTCCATCGTCCGGGTCCCGCGGCAATGCACCATGCCGCTGGTGCAAAATCTGGCAAAAACGGCTGATCGACTCGCGGAAATTCGCTTCCGTGTCGTTGTCGTGATGCAGGTGGACCTCGATCTCGCCGAAGCCGTCTGCGCACAACGCCGAGAGTTTGTCCAAATGTTCGGGAGAGTATTCTTCTTCAGGATAAAAAAAACTGTGCTGCGGCGGCCGCCCGTCTGCGTCTCGGTGAGCGCCAGCCATGGCGCGGTAATCCCGGCACCAGCGGTCCACGCGGGCGCGTTGGACCGATAAATCCGCGCCGCGCCACATGGGCTCGAAATGGTCGACAAAACAGAACATGACATGCACCGGCCCTTCCGCTGGCGACGGACGACGACGCAGCAGATAGCCCGGCAGCCACAAATGCAAATTGCGACTGCGCAGCAAGCGCCAAAGCACAGCAGCGCCGACCAGGCA
>Ga0153982_1000520_pt1 | contig 10568 bp, 9 predicted proteins | sample TSGA066MetaG_FD_104743 | JGI IMG/M metagenome (GOLD analysis project Ga0153982, IMG submission 104743) | Attine ant fungus gardens microbial communities from Georgia, USA - TSGA066 MetaG | ecosystem: Host-associated > Fungi > Mycelium > Unclassified | place: USA: Georgia, Alexander Wildlife...
TAAGTCCAGAATAGGAGGAGTACAAGTAACTAGTCTACATCGTGATCCTATAGGAGTAGACAACAGGAGTTTAGGAGCGAAAAATTAGTAATAATATAAAATAAAAAGAAAATTATATTATTAAATGGGTATTTTCTGTCATATAACAATCTACACACTATTTCTTGGACTTAGCTTGTGCTCGTAAACATTCCCTGCCTACTATTGCTACTCCTCCTATAGAACTATGTCTGTTTGATGGAATCTCAAATAATATTATCTCTGAGGTAGTATTATTGCCTGTAAAATTCCCCTCCAGTGAATGTATGACTCTTGACTTCTATATCACTCTACTTGATTCTTGTTGTTCTCTAGTCTTAGGTTATTCTTGGCTCACCTGCTACAATCTGTTAATTGACTGGGTCTCTGGGTCAACATCTTTTTGACTACCATCTTTACTTCAAAATCTGGCTTTTATTCCTCCTATTGAAACCTTGGTAAATCCTCTATTCCCTTTAGCAGAAAACCCTCTGCAGTTTACCACATCTGAGACATTTCTGTTTAATACTAAGTGACCTCACATTGCAATTATCAATGTGCCAGCCCTACTTTGGGTCTTGTACCTCTCAGGCTTGACAATATTTTTCCTTTAATTCTGTTCTACAATATAGGCCAAATTCACCACAATCTCTGAAAAAATTGATCTCTCTTCTATTCTGGAGGAGTACCATGAGTATGCTAATGTGTTTAGCAAATCCAAAGTAGAAACACTTGCTCTCCATTGCCCTTACAACCTATGGATTGAACTAGAGAAAGATTCCCATCCTCTAATAGGAACCATCTACTTCTTGTCTAAGTTTGAACAAGAAACATTAAAAGAATTCATTGATGAAAACCTCACCAATGGATTCATCTATTCAACATTGTCTTCTTATGGAGCCCCAGTTCTATTTGTAAAGAAAAAGGACAGTTCTCTCTAGCTTTATGTAGATTTCTGTGGACTTAACAAGATTATGAAAAAGGACTGATACCCACTTCTCCTCATCTCCAACCTCCTAGATTCTTCCCATAAAGCTTGTATTTACACCAAAATTAACCTTTGATATGCATATTATCTGGTCTATATTGCTAAAGGAGATGAATGGAAAACTGTCTTCTGAACTCGCTATGAAGCTTTCAAATAGTCAGTAATACTATTTGGATTAACTAATGCTCTAGTTGTCTTCCAATGCTTCATGAACAACGTGTTCTCCAATCTCCTTAACATGTGCATAGTAATTTACTTGGACAACATCTTAATCTACTCCAATGATATCACACAATACTGAAATCACATCAAAGAAGTACTAAAATGACTTTGAAAATTAGGCTTATATGCAAAGACAGAAAAATATGAATTCTATTTAGATTTTGTAGAGTACCTAAGCTATGTTCTATCACCATTGGGCTTAACTGTGTTTAATGCTAAAGTGAAAACTATTCAGGAATAGCCAGAACCAAAGAAAGTAAAGGATATTTTCAATTACTCAGACATAGTTATACTGCTCACTTATCTTACTAGAAAAGACACTCCATGGAATTTTGACGACAAATGTAAAGAGGCATTTAATACCTTGAAACAAGTCTTCATCTCAGCACCTATCCTTATGCACTGGGTTCCAAACATATAACTTATTGTGGAAACCAATGCCTTAAACTATGTCCTTGCTGCTATCCTCTTCATTATGACTAAAGATAATCAAATTCACCCTGTAACCTTTTACTCCTAAATGTTTTCTGTCCTAGAACTCAATTATGACATCCACAACAAAAAATTACTTGTGATATTCAAAGTTTTTAAAATTTGGTGACACTACTTAGAGAGGTCTGCTTCACCAATTGACATTGTAATAGATTACAAGAACTTGGAATATTTCTCGACGACCAAGGTTCTAATTTGCTTCTGTCCAGACGCCTTGGCATCAAACTGGATGCACTCACTAGATAATGGGATGTCTACCCAAAAGGGAAAGATAATGGCTATGCTTTAGTGAACCCTTATAATTTCTGTCCAGTCTTTATTCATAAACAAATTACAGCATCTCTCTGAGCAACTATTCTTACCACTCCAATATCATTTACTCCATCTGGAAGGATGCTGGTCAAAAGACAATACAGGGTTTCTCAGACTTGATAACAAAATGTATATTCTAGATAATGCTAACTTATGCCTTAGGGTTCTCCAGTATCACCACAACTATGTTCTGGTAGGACATCTAGGCCAAAATAAAATACTAGAACTTGTACAGAGATACTATACTTGGCCAAATATCTGCAATGATATACAAAGGTTCTGTAAGTCTTGCGTTACCTGTATAAGAACCAAACCATAACAGCACAGACTATATGGATCTCTCCAACAACTCTCTATTCCAGAACATCCATGGAATTCAATTTCTATGAACTTCATTAAAAAACTCCCTCCTCTAGATTCAACACTATCCTGGTTATAGTAGATCACTTGTCAAAACAAGCCATATTTATTCCTACTCATGATACTATTACTTCAGCGGAATTAGCACACCTCTTTGTTGTCCATGTCTTTTCAAAACATAAAGTTCTGTCCCATGTTACATCTGACTATGGCTCTGAGTTTATTTCACACTTCTTTCACTCCCTAGGTACCGTCCTAGACATGAGACTCTACTTTACTAGTGGTTATCATCCAGAGGCAAACGGTCAAGTAGAATGGACCAATCAAACATTGGAACAGTATCTCTATGTATATTGTAACTATTAACAGAACAACTGGTCTGAACTGTTACCTTTGGCTGAGTTCTCGTACAACAATGCCCCTAGTGCTACCACTGGAATATCCCCATTCTTTACCAACAAAGGCTACTATCCTAACCTCGATGTATACCCAGAACAAGATATAGCCTCCTCTTGTGCCTGCAACTTCATAATTAATATTGATGACTTACAATACACACTCAAGAGAGAAATTGCCAAAGCCTAACAATAATATCAACCCTCCGCTGACTCTTGCCAAAACTAACTACCGGACTTCCAAGTTGGTCAATCAGTATTTATTAGAGCACAGTACTTCTATATGACTCGCCTATCAAAGAAACTCTTCAAAAAGTACCTTGGACCATACAAAATAATTGCTCAACCCAGTTTGCAGTCCTTCATACTTCATCTTCTAGACACCATGAGAGCCATGTATCCTGTGTTCCATGTCTCTATGCTGTAACCAGCCATACCTAATACCTTTCCAGAGCATTTTGAGCCCTTGCCAGCACTCATAATCATCGATGGAGAACCAGAATACAAAATCTCTAGAATAGTTGACTCCAAGATTGACCGCCAGAGGGCATACAAGCTACTCTATAAGGTTATATGGCTGGGATACAAAAATACTGACAATGACTCTGAATGGTTACTAGTGACAAAGTTAGAACATGCAAAGGAACTACTGAACAATTTTCATCTCAAGTACCTCTCTAAACTGAGACCATTATGACCTTAAAGAACTCTCTATTCCATTTCTTGACACCACTAATCTGCACTCACTCCTGCTTTAAAAAAAAAAGAATTTGAGTACTTACACACATCTCAGAGTGCAGTTTCCATTGCACTGACTTGCTTACTTGTATTCTGTTCTACAGTTTCCATTGCAGTCTAATACTTGTATTCAAAAGCAGTCTCTGTTGTAAGGTCTATACACTTGTATCCTCACAAAGATCTCTCTTGCAAACGTCCAATATTTGTATTCTTGGTTCATCAACTATTTTCACTTACATCCATTTTCTAACCACAGAAAATAAATGAAATTCAAAAGAAAAATATTACAAGATTCTGGTACTAACAGAATATGCAACCGGAGAGAAACTACTGCTCCCTTCTTCCATATCCTCTGCTCCAGCTATCTTTTTCTCCCTCTATTTTCCTTTTTCTCTGCTTTTCTGTACTTCTGTCTCCTCTCTCTTGGACTCCAGCCACAAAATCTATTTTTCCTCAGAATCCTGGCTCTCTATACTAGCCAACTTCTCCAATGCCACCACAATCCTACAAATATTTAACTTGCTTAACTTATTTAACTTCCTTGAGATGTCTGCCTTCTACTCTGTGTTTATTTGTTGTTTTGTCTTCCTCATTCTTGACCTCCAGACTACTTCTGTCCTTGCTTTTGCTCATGCCTTATTTGCATCAAAAGGCTTATAAGTAGCCTTAGCCTTGGCACAGGGAGCACAGGACATTGCATGCCTAAAAAAGTTAACAAAGTAGTAAAAGAAATTAAATGAACTCATAGCAAATGTTGAGGAATACACAAGATCCTAAAGTCTGTGTACCTCTTACAGGGACTTTCTCCACCTATAGCTGCTATCCCCATTTCCTTTGCCAACTCCTCACATTGTTGACAAGCCTCCAGAGTTTTCTTGGGCAAATAATGAACATATTGCCTCTTAGTTAGAGGCAGAAGGTCGATGAGACTCATCTTCTCATTAGAAGGAAAATTTATAGGAGGCAAAAATGTCTTGGACCAGTTTGTATGATGTTGCTGTTTGATAGCAGTGATGCAATCCACCTCAAGGCAATGAGCCAGATCTCTCTGGCATTTTTGCTCTGCTTTTTGCAATTGTTTTTCCTGCTCCTATTTTTACCATGCTTTTTCTTCCTCTTGTTTTCTTCTGGTCTCTTTCTCTAATTATTTCCATTCTGCCAATTTTGCATCTTTTTGGGCTTAGTGTTTAGACTACTCCTTTTCTTCTTGCTGTCAAAGCAAGGTTTCTACCTCAGTACGTCTTTTGGTAAGTTCAACTTTATATTGTTCATTGTCAGAGTCAGAGAGATGGATGTTTGAGGATAGGTTGAGGGACATGGTGGTAAAGTTTCAGGTTAAGAGTCCACAGAAAAGGATTTTTAAAAAAGCAAATCAGGTGATATTTAAATTGCTTATGCATAGTAGCTTTGAGGGCTCAGTCTTAAAGGAGAGGTACTGTCATATTCTGGAAATCTGACAATTATGTAATTTATTTCTCCTAATAATTCTCCTAAAGAATTAATAATAGTAGGATAGCATAGTAGACTACTCTCCTCTTATTCTGAAACTACCTATAAGTACTAAGTAGTTACAGTGTAATTTCTTAGTTTGTAAATTAATGTCATTTGGTCCTAATCCTATCCTCATTCATTTTAGTCTCTATCCTATATTCCTAGGACCTCTACTCTGTTGACTTGCTCTCATTCCAAAATAAGCAACTGACCTCATGACTAGAGACCAGGGTGCAACACATAAGTTGAAGCCAAGGTTGTTCATCAAAAGTTATACTCTACTCTAACATTTTATCCTGTGCACCAGAGCCTATCTTTGTAGGTTCCTTATCATTGCTAAGTACTATCTATTTTCCAAAGTAGTACTATATATCTATCCCAGAGTATAATTCTATTTATAACTCCTCCACTCCGTTATCCGTCTCTTGTATTTGATATATTTATACCTTAGTTTTGTTTATTTACCAAGTAGAACTACTTCCAATCCAAAAAATATATCTCAGAGCTACTAAGTCTCTAGATTTCCTAGAAGAAAGCCAATACAAGGGTAACTAGTACTCTTTGTGACAGTCAGATGCATCAAGATGCTTTTCTAGAAAATAGTAGTTTACTAACTATTCTGCTAGTGAGTTTGTCACAGTATGTAAAGGTGTTCACCTTAGAAACACTAGGTGAGAAGAATCTAAATTGAACTCACTATCATTTTGTTTATTTTTATATTATAGATAAGCTGCACTTTACATTTTAATTTCTTTTTGACACCTCCACTTTTTTTTTCTTCTCATAAACTCTTTAGTACATAATTGAGGATTATCACTATCTTTTCTACTTGCTTATCATAGTAAATACCTCTTTTGTCCCTTTTACTGCTGAACTAGGAATGTTGTGCTCACTTTTGCCCCCAAACTATACCTATTATCAGAAATACCATACAAAAGCTTTTTTTCTCTATAACTACCATCATAGTTAAATCAAATATTCAGAATAAATCATCTGTTAGTAATGCTTATCCCTGTAGTTCCCAGGCTATTCTTTCTAGTATTAGTAAGTCTCCAGACTCACTCAATCTTATTTCTTAGACTAGCTCTAGGGCTAGTAAATGCATTCATCCTAGAGGATACTCTTATACTCATTGTATTGTCAGATGTTTCTCTAGAAGTGTCTCAGCTACTAAGGACTCTAGAAAAGCCCACTTCTTTCTCTAAGAAGGAGAAAAGTAATGAGGAAAAGGTTACTTTTAGTTCTAGAACACCTACTACCTCTAGGATTTTTTTTTTGTTCAAAAATTTATAATGCAGTACTCAATTGCAGTTTGTGGCAGACTCACTACAACAAGTAGCCTATATGAGCCTCAAGAGCCAAGATAGTTCTATTACCAGAAAGAGACACTATTAGTATTAAAGGAGAGATTTAACCTAAGAGAGAAGAAAAAACTAAATACAGGTTACTCATAACCAACCTTTGAATAACATGTCCAAGTCTATAGTGTTAGATGTGCTCTAGACAATCCTTCAGTAATATTTTGGTAATTAATTATTTAGTAGGTTACCTGACTTGATATACAATTCCCTATGAACTTGAAGTTGACACTCTATTACTTATAGTTGTCTATAGTATTACTGAGTTGCTAGGACCTCACAGCTGTCACTATTGCCTAGCTAATAGTGAGATAGAAAGGTCGACTAGTAAAGGAGCATGGTCTGAGGGTCATTTGAAATTAGGCTTAATGCGATGTAGGACTTGAGTACAGCTTATACCTAAAAGATAAGGTTAATAACTGAGTTAGCATATTTTTTTTTTTCTCTAACCACTACCATAGTTAAATCAAATATTTAGAATAAATCATCTACTACTAATGCTTGTTCTCTTGGTCCCTAGGCCATTTCTTCTAGTATTAGTAAGTTTTTAGACTCACTTAATCTTATTTCTCAGGCTAGCTCTAGGGCTGGTAAACACATTAAAAGGGGCAAAAGAGATGATTACTGTGACAAGCAAGTAGAAAAGGCGGTAACAGCTCTCAATTGCGTGCTAAAGGGTTTGTAGGAAGAAGTAGGAAGTGGAGGTATCAAAAAGAAATTAAAAAGTGAATATGTAGCTTATTTGGAATCTAAATATAGAAGGAATGATGGGAGCTCAATCTAGATCCTATCTGCATGGTGTCCCTAAGATGTTCATCTTTACACACTGTAACAAGCTTACTAGTAGAATAGTCAGTAAACCACTCATGGGCCTTACCACACTCAATCAAGTCCTCATCCGCACCCCTACACCAAACCTTATGGGTGTGATACAATCTGAGTTGATGATTAGCCAGGCTTTTCAGGCCTGCTACTCCATAGAAGATTGTCTGAGCGACCGCTGTGTCTTGTCTTATGAAAGAGTAGGGTATATAGTAGAAAACATACACCAACTCAACCTCTCACTAAGATCACCCCTTACACACTCAAGAGAATTGCATTTACAACCTCAAGAGCTTCTGAGATGAAGGCAAGGGCCAAGGAGGCTCTCCCTCTCAATCTCTACTCTGAGAAATATATTATAATCTTACAAATATTAGAGACTCAATTAAAAAGAAATAGAAAAGAAAACTCTCTATTCTACTACTCTCTCTCGTATCTCTCTTCTATGATACTACCATGCAGCTATGACAGCCATCACCTTCCTGTCCTCCATACCTTTTGGATATAACTATGTGATCTTACTTCACCTCCATACTTCACTCCTGCCTATTGTTTCCCGAACCCCAAACCAGCTTTCTTCTACTCTGAATACAGTCTAGAAATACATGACAGTGTGTCCGAGCATCAGCAATACAATTGTTATCTGGCAGCACATCTATTTCTTCACTGAGTCTAGCAGTGATGGGATTACTAGTCACTGATAGACTTTTGATCTATCATCTTGATGTCATATTAGTCTAAGTCCACTCTAGATCAAAATTATCTTACATTCCAAAGATATCTCTGAGCCTCTGATTTTTAGAGTTTCAACATTAATAGTCTATATCTGAGAAATCTGATGCTAGCTCATCAGTCTTGTCTCCCAAGGTATATGCTATTCTAGCATGTGGCAGCTCAGTCACTACCTAAGAGAAGTACCCAATTTTGGGTCTAGATTATGTTTGGGGCTTGTAGAAAGTCTCTAGAGTGGGTTCCAATAGTGAAATCCAGGGTTATAACTTTTATTCCATGTTACTTTTCTGCAAAAAATTCTCTAGCAGCATAACAGTGTTCATCCCAAAGGATGCTCTTGTACTTGTCACACTGTCAGATGCTCCTCTAGGAGTGTCTTAGTTGCTGAGGACTCTAGAAAGGCATTTCCTGAGCCCTTTTTTCCTTTGAGGAGGAGAATATTGATAAGAAAGAGATTAGTTCTGGTCCTAAGACACCTACTACCTCAAGAATCATTACAAGTAAGCTTTCTCATAGAATTGCCCCTCTCTAGCTCCCTATTGCTCCCTTTTCCTTTGTTCTTAAAGAGAAAACATATTCTATGAGTTGGGATGACCAAGTTTCTGCTAAGAAGAGCAGGAGCCTTGCCTCTAGGGTAGTTTTTGTTCCCTAGGCTCCTTTGTTAACTAGTTTGATGCCTCATGGCCCAAACCATGAAACAGCTGAGTCATTTTTCCAAGTAAAGAGTGGTAGTACAAAGTTAGGCACCTATGACATGACAAGTGACTATGACACATTAGTCATTTATAAAAGTGACAGCTTACCTCAGGTATCACAACTAGTAACAAGTGACATTGTCACATATGATATCACACATGATAGTAACTTATAGGATAGTGAACACTATATCATATCTTTGTTTGGTCACTTTGGTTATTTAGAGAATGATGCCAAAGCCCTTGCCTCATCTGTATTGTATATTGCATGCTTTATTCAAAAGCATCCTATTAGAAGCTGTCCTATTGAACAGTTTTCTCCTATTTTAGGAACAGGTTCTATTATGTGACACCTGTTCCAAACTGTGTCTGTAGCAGGGTGGAATCATTTCAAGGTTTTATCCCAAGCTTGATGTTCTCTCATGTGTGGAGGCTATGAGGACTCTTTATACTAACTTGCCAATGAAGAGTAGCCAGTCCCCACCTTTTGTTAGAACCTGGACAGTGGTAACAGCTGTGAGGTCCTAGCAACTTAGTAACACTGTGGACAACTGTAAGTGACAAAGTGCCAACTTCAAGTCCATAGGGAATTACACATCAAGTTAGGTAACCTACTAAATAATTAATCACCTAAATATTACTAAAGGACTGTCTAGAGCACATCTAACATAAGGATGTTCATTGACCATAGGCAAGAACAGTAGCCAGATTAAGTAGGAATGGTGGAGTTTGCCTACAACAATAAAGCACACTCAAGTACCAAAACATTGCCTTTCAAGGCAAATTACAAACAAGACCCAAGAATGGGATTTGAAACAAGAAAAAAAGAGAAATCTGAAGGGGCAAAAAAATTTGTAACTAAAATAAAAGAGATTCAGAAAGAAGCAAAAGTAGCACTAGGAAAAGCATAAGAAGAAATGAAGAGATATGTAGATAGAAAGTAAGTAAAAGTCAATGAATATAGAGTAGAAAACTTGGTAATGCTTAGTACTAAGGATCTGAAATATCAAATGGTTAGAAGGAGAACAGAAAAGCTGATAGAGAGATTTGTTGGCCCTTATAAAATAAAGAAAATCATATTATTGAACACAGTAGAATTAGAGCTACCTAGTACAATAAAAATACATTTAGTAGTTAATGTTAGTAGAATATAGAGAGATATAGGACAAGTAAAAGAGCAAAGAAAAGAGCAACTAGCTCCAGTTATTATAAAAGGAGAAGAGGAGTGAAAAGTTAAAAGAATTCTGAATAAACAATGAGTAAGAGAGAAAGACAAGTACTTGGTAAAGTAGAAAGGATTTACAGCAGAGTTTGATACTTGGAAAAGAAGAGAGAATTTAGAAAACACAAAAGAGGTGATTGAAGAATTTGAGAAAGAATATCAGCAAGATATAAAAGAAGTAAATTGGTAAAAAAGAAAGAAAAGAATATTTAAGAGAGGAGAATTGCCAAGAAGGTTTATGGCAAAGAAATTATTTAGATGAACAGATAAGAGGTATGATGAAGAATACTAGAAAAGGCTGAAGAGAAACTGAAGGTGCTGGAAAGGAGAATAAGTAAAAAGAACCTTGAAAACAGTCAAGAAAAAAAAAAAGAAACTAAGTAGAAAAATTTGGGAGTTAGAGAATAAACAAAAGAAGACAAGGATAAAATAGGCAATATAGTTGACTCATACTATATATCACAAATAGTCACTTACTATTTGTGATGGGTGCTTTAATACTTTAAAGAGTTCAAAAATGTGAAGTTAGACAAGTGACAAAAGATATTGTTAAGTCTGAGGTCTAATCCTTAAACTATGAGTTCTTATATACATAATTGTGATGGTCTGTGCACTAGGATAGATCATCACATGCTACTACCTATTGTTCTACATATGGTAGTGCCTTTGTGTTAGAAATAGTGATAACCTAACCATATGGAGGCTGTCTTTTGTTCTAAGAAA
>Ga0153982_1000521_pt1 | contig 10563 bp, 10 predicted proteins | sample TSGA066MetaG_FD_104743 | JGI IMG/M metagenome (GOLD analysis project Ga0153982, IMG submission 104743) | Attine ant fungus gardens microbial communities from Georgia, USA - TSGA066 MetaG | ecosystem: Host-associated > Fungi > Mycelium > Unclassified | place: USA: Georgia, Alexander Wildlife...
ATTAACACTGAAAAAGAACACTTGTTTTTTTAAAATCTAGTAGAAATAATTTTTTTATTGTGTTATAATGAAAACAAATGAATTATAAATTCTTAACAAAAGGAAAAGGACTAAAAAAAAATTTAAAAAATAATTATAAGGAGGGAAAGTTATGTTTAGTTATCTACAAAAAATAGGTAAAGCACTTATGGTGCCAGTTGCTGTTTTACCTGCAGCGGCAATATTGTTAGGTTTAGGATATTGGATTGACCCTGTAGGATGGGGAGGAGAAAGTGTACTAGCTGCTTTCTTTATTAAATCAGGAGGGGCAATAATTGATAATATGCCTATTCTGTTTGCTATTGGTGTAGCTTTTGGTATGTCTAAGGATAAAAATGGATCAGCAGCTCTTGCTGGATTAGTTTCTTTCTTGGTTGTAACTACATTATTATCTCCAGGTGCAGTAGGAATGATTAAAGGAATTCCTGCTAATGAAGTTCCTGCTGGATTTGCTAAAATAAATAACCAATTTACTGGTATTCTTTGTGGAGTTATATCTTCAGCACTTTATAATAGATTCAGTGAAGTAGAACTGCCTAAATTTTTATCTTTCTTTAGTGGAAAAAGACTTGTTCCAATTATTTCATCATTTGTTATGATGTTAGTTTCTTTTATACTTATGTATATCTGGCCAGCAGTTTATTCTGGACTTGTATCATTTGGAGAGGGAATCAGTAAACTAGGACCAGTTGGAGCTGGAATTTATGGATTCTTCAACAGATTATTAATACCTGTTGGATTACACCATGCATTAAATTCAGTATTCTGGTTTGATGTTGCTGGAATAAATGATATTCCAAATTTCTTAGGTGGAGCAAAATCAATAGCTGAAGGAACTGCTGTAATAGGAAAAACTGGAATGTATCAAGCTGGATTCTTCCCAATCATGATGTTTGGATTATTAGGAGCTTGTCTTGCATTTGTTAGAACTGCAAAACCTCAAAATAGAGCTAAAATATCTTCTATCATGTTAGCTGCTGGATTCGCAAGTTTCTTTACTGGAGTTACAGAACCAATTGAATTCGCATTTATGTTTGTTGCTCCTGGATTATACTTGTTACATGCACTCTTGACTGGAATATCAGTATTCATTGCAGCTTCTATGCACTGGATGGCTGGATTTGGATTCTCAGCTGGATTTATTGACTTAGTTCTATCAACAAGAAATCCACTTGCTCAAGGTTGGTATATGCTTGTAATACAAGGATTAGTATTCTTTGTAATCTATTATGTGGTATTTAAATTTGCTATTGAAAAATTCAATCTTAAAACTCCTGGTAGAGAAGATGATGATACAGCAGAAGAAGTAGGAACAGAAAAAGTAAAAGTTACTTCTAATACTGAATTAGCAACAGCTCTATTACCACTTTTAGGTGGAAAAGCTAATATAACTAATATTGATTACTGTACTACTAGATTAAGACTTGATGTGGCAGATAGTTCTGTAATAAAAGAAGGAGAAATCAAAAAATTAGTTCCTGGTGTATTGAAACCAAGTAAAACAGCTGTTCAAGTAATAGTTGGACCAGAAGTTGAATTCGTTGCAACAGAATTAAAGAAATTAGTATAAAATTAAAAAGATAAATTAAAAAATGGTGTAGAGAACTGCACCATTTTTTTATATATTAAGAAATATATATTTGTAGATAAAGAAATTATTAAATTCAGAGGGGTATAGAGTTATAATTTCAAAGAATATAGCTATTTGAGATATTATATAATAATCAACAGAAAAAAATAAGTATTAAAATTAAGACATAGATTTGTTTAATCAATAAAAAAAGTTTTAGAATTTCTCAAATATAAATCTTGAAATTCTAAAACTTAATTTGTTTTTACATAGTTTTATGATTTTGGTTCAAAAATAAATTCTTTTTGGAAATAAACACTTATAACTTTTCCATTATACACAATTGGTGAAAATTTCCATTTTCCTAAAGCATCTATTACAGCCTGATCAAATCCTAAGTTACTATGAGATTTAACTATAGAAATATTTTTAACATTACCTGATTGATCTACTAGAAATTTTGCTTTTACCATTACTTTTTTTCTATATCTGATATTTTCAGCTTGCTTAGGATATGTAGGAGTTATTTCTTTAACTATTTTATATTTTATTCCATGATTAGATACTGCATTATAAGTACCATCACCATTAGCTGTCAACAAATTATCTATACCAGGCATAGAAGAACCACTAGAGCTGTTGCCAGAACCACCACTAGTAGAAGTAGTAGTTGAAGTTTCTGTAACTTCTGAAGTCTTTTTTACTTCTATTTCAGGTTCTTTAACTACTTCTTTTTTAGGCTCAGTTTTTTTAGGTATTGTTTTCTTTGGAACAGGCTTTGGTGTCTTAGGTTTAACTACCTCTTTTTTAGGTATTTCTTTTGGCTTAGGAGCTTCCACAACAGGTTGAGGAGCCGCAGCAGCCATAGGGGCAGCATTACTCATTTGAGTAAAAGTAACTGGGACACTTTGTTTCAATAAATTATCTTTGGTGTCTAAATCTTTTGTAACAGTAGGAAGACTCAATTGCAGAAAGAGCATTCCATGTAATAGAAGTGCTATAATAAAGTATCTCTTCATATTAAACCTCTTATTCCTTTACTCATAAAAATTTATTCCTAAATTCTCTATGCCATGTTTTTTGACTTTAGTTATGATATCAATAATATTCTGATATTTCAGCTCCTTATCTCCAGTAACAGAAACACTTTTTGCTCCACTGAGATAACCGTCTATCTCATCAAAAGTGACCTCTACATTTTTCTTATCCCCAAAAGTAATGAAATATCTATTATCTTTATCAATAATAATTTCCAGATTTTTATCTTCATTCTCTTCACTAGCTAATGCAGAAGTTGGAAGATCAATATTGATATTACCATATTTGTTAAATGTTGTAGAAACTATGAAGAATATTAAAAGTAAAAACACCACATCTATAAGCGGTGTTAGATCAGGAGTAAGAAGAGCTCTTTTTTTCTTATATCTAGCCATCTTTATCCCCTCACAATATTAATAACATTAGTTGTTATTTTATCTATTTCCTCTTCAATTTCTTCAATTCTTCTATTTAACAAATTATATACTACTAGAGCAGGTATAGCAATAGAAAGACCAGCTGCTGTAGTTATCAAAGCCTTTGAAATACTATCAGCTACAATAGTAGGGTCTCCTGCACCAAATTTAGAAAGATCTTTAAAAGCATCTATCATTCCAGTAACAGTTCCTAAAAGTCCAAGCATAGGAGCTACATGAGCTATTATTCCTAAAATATGAAGTCTTTTTTCCAGCGGACTGATTTCATCCATCTCAATTTCTTTTATTATCTGATCAAATTGATGAAAATCTTTTAGGTTAGTATCACATATATTACATCTGCAAAGAAATTTTTTAACTGTACACCCAACAGAATTTCTTTCCTTATCACAAATTTCAATTATTCTACACATATCTCTATTAGAAACAGCCATTATTACTTCTTTTCTAAAATTTCTATTCATTGTTTTTTCTTTTCTAAAGAAAAAGAATAATCTTTCAATTATAACAGTTGTAGAGATAAGAGATAGTATGAAAAGTATCCACATCAGTGGACCTCCTACTTTAAAATAGTACATCATTTCAGTATGTTCCTCCTAAAAATTTAATTAAAGTTTTCCAACAAGTTCTTTAAAATATACATATGCATTATTCAAATCTGTTTCATCAGGATGAAGGCTTGCATCTGCCCATCTTTTGATTCTTTCAGGATTAGGTCCATGAGGATGATCAGGTCCTAATTTAGTTTTCATCATTTCTATAAGTTTAGGATCTACAGCACCTTGACATAGGAAATGCCCTAGAACTTTATTTTCATTATCAGTAAAAAGTTTTGTTATATTCTCAACACAATCTGAAGCATGTTTCGAATCTGGATATGCACCCAATGTAAAGAAAAATGCAGTATTTTTATTTTCAATAGTTTTTATAAAGTTTAAAGCTTTTGCATCTGCAGTTCCTTTATCTATCCATGTACCTACAACAATTAAGTCATAATCCAGATTTTTAACTTCTGAAATATCCATTATTTCAGAATTCTCTATAGCTTTGGCAATAGATTCTGCCACCTTTTTAGTATTACCAGTTTTTGTGGAATAAGTAACAAGTGTTTTCATTAAAAAAACCTCCTAAAATTTTATCATTATAATAAGTTATACCAAAAAATACTTTTAAAGTCAAATAATTTCAAAAACTATAATTTTGTATTAAATAATTTTTTGCTTGACAATAAAACAAATTAATATTAATATAAAAACGTTAAAAGAAAATTAGGATTGAAGAAAATAAAGATTGCAGAGAACAAAGTGCAGTAAAATTATCAAGGAGGAACACATGGAAAGAAATTTACTACTGTTTGATAAAAGACTAAAATCTCATCATGACAGTAATAGTTTGATTAACAAATATATTAAAAGTGAAAGAGCTGATAAAGAAAGCTTTGAACTGATGTTACAAGAGGAGCCTGACAACAGAAAAAAAGCAATTTATGTACATACACCATATTGTGATAAAATATGTTCTTTTTGTAATCTTAACAGGAAGCAAATAGATGGCAGCCTTGATTCATATGCACAATATTTAGCTGATGAATTTGATAAATATGGACAGACTAATTATTTTAAAAGAAGTGAGTTTGAAGTAGTATTTTTTGGTGGAGGAACACCAACTGTGTATAAACCACAGCAGCTTGAAATAATACTTGCAAGTATAAAAAGAAATGTTGTTTTAGCAAAAGATTATGAGTTCACATTTGAAACTACTCTGCATAATTTGACTGAAGAAAAATTGGAAGTTATGATGAAATATGGAGTAAATAGATTAAGTGTGGGAATACAAACATTTTCAAGCAGAGGAAGAGAGTTCTATAATAGGACTTATGGGAAGAAAGAAGTTATTGAAAGACTTAAAAAATTAAAAGAATTTTTCAAAGGAGATGTTTGTCTAGATATTATATATAACTTTCCTGATGAAACAATAGAAGAAGTAATTGAAGATGCAAGGCTTGTAAAAGAATTAGAATTGAGCAGTGCAAGTTTCTATTCCCTTATGGTGCATGAAGGTTCAAAATTGTCTAAGGATATAGAAGCTGAAAGAGTGAAACTGGAAGAGGATATGAAAAAGGACTATCTTCTATACCAGCACTTTGTAGATGAAATGTTAAGAGAAAATAAATATCATGTTCTTGAATTGACTAAAATAGCTAAGAACAATGGAGATAATTATAAATATATAAAAGTTAGAAATACAGGTGGAGATACTTTCCCAATTGGAGTAGGAGCTGGAGGATCAGTTCATGGGATTGGAGTTTATAGAATGAGTAAAGAGATGTCATTCTTCTCAAAACAAACTGATTATCATGAAAGATTTTCAAGACTTTCTGGATTTATGCAGTTTCCAATAATAAATAAGGCAGATGTAAAAAATATTTTATCTGAAGCAGAGTATGAGCATTTTGCAGAAAAAATGAGAGATTATGAAAGCAAAGGACTGCTTAATGAAAAAGAGGATTCATTTGTACTTACACAGGATGGAGTATTCTGGGGAAACAATATTTCAAGTGATATCATAATTTATGTGATGGAACAGCTTTTCAATAAATAGTTTTTTAATAAAAAAATATATAAAACAGACTTGAAAGGAGAACAAAATGAGCAAGAAATCAATTGGTTTAATCTGGGCGGCTCTAGCAGTTGCAGCATATGGACAACAGGAGATAGACTTAGGGAAAAGTGTTGTTTACTCAACAACTGGATTTGAAACAGAAATGAGAAAAACAGCAAGTAATCCAAGTATAGTTACAGCTAAAGAGATTGAAGAAAAAAATTACAAAACAGTGGATGAAATATTAGCTGATATTCCTAGTGTTAACATTGTAAAACAAGGAAAGGATTCAATAATTGACTTGAGAGGACAAGGAGATAAGGCTAAGCAGAATGTACAGATACTTGTAGATGGAGTACAGATGAATTCACTTGATACTTCAATGACAGCTACTCCTATCAATACAATATCACCTGATAGTATTGAAAGAATAGAAGTACTGCCAGGAGGAGGATCAGTTCTTTATGGAAGTGGGACTTCAGGAGGAATAGTAAATATTATTACTAAAAAAGGAACTGGGAGAAAGGCAACAGTTGGATTTGACCATGGACAATATGGAAGTAATAAAACTAATGTAGCTGTAGGAGAAAGCTTTGGAAACTTTGATGCAAATCTTGCTTATACTAAAAATAACGCAAAGGGATACAGAGATTATGATGAATCTGATTCTGATTATTTTCAAGGGGATATTAGATACAGAATATCTGAGACACAAAATATTGGATTTAAATATTTAAAATATAAAGCAGAAGAAAGTTATCCTGGAATGTTAACTAAGGAACAGGTAAATGAAGATAGAAAACAAACTGGAATGTATTCAGGGAAATTAGGAAAAGAAATAGGAACAACAGATACTGATAAAGATGAATATGTTTTAACTTATAGTAATGAATTAACAACAAATCTTGATTTTAATCTAACTGGATTTTATCAAAAAACAACTATGGATACAAAAATGTCCTCATTTGCAGAAAATCCAGTAATGGATGTGTCTGTATGGCAAGATGGGAAATTTGAAGATAAAAAATGGGGAATAAAACCAAAATTTAGATACTCATATGGAGAAGGAAGTAGTCTTATTTTTGGAATGGATTATATAAATAATAAAGCAACAAGATATAGTGGAACAACAACTCGTATGAGAGGGAGTACTTCTTTAAGTGAAACAACTAATGATTTAGAAAAAGAAACTATTAGTGGATATCTAATGAATAATTATGTATGGGGAAATTTTGAATTTGCTCAAGGAATAAGATATGAAAGAGCTAACTATGATGTTAGTAGAAAAACAATAAGAAGTAGTGGAAAAAATGAGGGAGTTTCAGTAACAAGTGATGAAGATAATTTTGCTTATGAATTGTCTGCTAACTATCTTTATTCAGATACAGGGAAAACATATATCAGATATGAAAGAGGATTTACTTCTCCTCCTCCAGCTTTATTGACAAATAAGGTTACAGAAGCTGGTGTTGCGGAATATTACTTGAATGATTTAAAATCAGAAAAATATGATAACTTTGAAATTGGAGTATCAGATTATATAGGATTTACAAGTTTTAATGCTTCTGTATTCTATACAATAACTAAAGATGAAATAACAAATGAAATGGCTTCTGGAATGCCACCAACATGGATAAATAACTACAACTTAGGAAAAACAGAAAGACTTGGATTTGAATTAAAAGCTGAACAATATCTTGGAAAATTAACTTTATCTCAATCTTATGCATATATTAATGCAAAAATTAAAGATGGAGAAAAAGGTATATATGATAGTGATGGAAATAAAACAGGAGCAGCAGATTTATCAGGTAACAGAATAGCTAATGTACCAAGAAATAAATTTAATATTGGAGCTAATTATAGATTTACTGATAATTTCAATTTAGGTGCAGAAGTAGTATATGTAGATGATGTATACTTAAATAACCAAAACTTGGGAGGAAAAACTAACTCTCATACTGTAGCAAATATCAGAGCAAACTATAACTTTAACTTTGGTTTAAGTCTATATGCTGGAATTAACAACTTATTTGATAAAAAATATTATGAAGATGTAGATTATAGTGCATCTACAGGATACACATACGACCCAGCAACTGAAAGAAACTATTATGTAGGATTCAGATATAGTTTATAAAATAAAATTGTGAGGAATAAAAATGGAAAAAGTTTTACCGTTATTGTTAATAATAGGAACTTTGGCAGCAGGAATACTCTCTATACCTTTAGGGAGTGTTCCAATTCCTCTGGAATATATATTTAATCCAGAGAAAGCTCCTGAATATATAAAAATTATAATCTTTAATTTAAGACTGCCTAGAATAATGATGTCAATTCTTGTGGGAATGATGCTTTCTTCCAGTGGAGTAGTAGTTCAGACAGTATTTCAAAATCCATTAGCTGACCCATATATTATTGGAATAGCAGCAAGTGCTACATTTGGTGCTGTTATAGCTTTTGTTTTTAATCTGCCTGACTATATGTATGGGGTTATTGCATTTTTTACCTGCCTGTCAAGCACACTTCTCATCTTCAAAATGGCAAAAAAAGGTAATAAAGTCAATGTAGCTACTCTCCTCATAGTGGGTATAGCAGTATCTTCATTTCTAGGAGCATTTACATCTTTTGCCATGTATTTGATAGGAGAGGACTCTTTTAAAATAACTATGTGGATGATGGGATATTTAGGAAATGCTACATGGAATAGAGTGATATTTTTAGCAATACCTCTTGTTTTTTCTGTGAGTTATTTTTATTTAAAAAGAAATCAACTGGATGCTTTGCTCTCTGGAGATGAGGAAGCACATTCATTAGGAATAGATGTTAATAAACTAAAAGTAAGAACTTTAACTGTGGCAGCCCTAGTAGTGGCATTTTCTGTAGCTTTTTCAGGGATGATAGGTTTTGTAGGACTGATAGTACCTCATACAATGAGAATGCTTTTAGGCCCTTCTAATTCAAAGCTTCTTCCAAGTACCATACTGGCAGGAGGTTTTTTTCTGCTCATATGTGATACATTTGGAAGATTAGTACTGGCTCCTACAGAAGTTCCAATAGGAGTTATCACAGCATTTTTTGGTGCACCATTCTTTTTATATTTAGCACTTAGAAACAAAAGGAGAGATTTCTAATGGAAGTAATAAGAATAGAAAAACTTAATTTTTCTTATGGTGAGAGAAAAATATTGAATGATGTAGATTTGAAGATAACTGATAAAAAGCTTACAGGTATTCTTGGACCTAATGGCTGTGGAAAAACTACACTTTTAAAGAATATACTTGGATATTTACATAATAATTCTGGAAATATTGAAATATTGGATAAAAACAGCAGAGAGTATACACAAAAGGAAAAATCAAAATGTATATCTTTAGTTCCACAAAAATCACAGCTTATGTCTGCAATGGATGTAGAAGATTTTGTTCTTATGGGGAGACTGCCACATTTAGAAAATAATTGGAGCGGATATACTAAAAAAGATAGAGAAATAGCAGAAGATTCTCTTAAAGAACTTGGGCTTGAAAAATTTTGTAAAAGAACAGCAGTAACATTGTCTGGTGGAGAATTTCAGAGAGTACTTCTAGCAAGAGCTATTACACAGGATACAGATATAATTTTATTAGATGAACCAACATCTGCCCTTGATTTGAATCATGCTTTGGAATTGATGGAAAAAGTAAAAGAAATAATACATAAAAAGGAAAAAACAGCAGTTGCTGTCCTTCATGACCTTAATCTTGCAGCTATGTTTTGTGATGAAATAATAATGCTGAAAAATGGAAAAGTATATTGCAAAGGAACACCTAAAGAAACTATGACTAAAGAGAATTTGAAAAATATTTATGATTTGGAAAGTGAAATATTTTATACTGATGAAGGAATACCTTATATAATTCCAAAACTTAAAAAGGAGAAAAAATGAAAAGAATGAGAAAAAGTATTATAGTGCTATTCATTTTAATATTAGGATTAAATGTTTATTCGATGGAAATAAAAGATAAAAAAATAATAGATAATTATGGAAATAGTGTTGAATATAAAGAATATAATAGAATAGTGATACTTGATCCAGCAGTAGTGGAAACATTTTACATGCTTGGAGGAGAAAATAAAATCACAGCTATTGGAAAAACTGCTATGAGTGAAATACATCCTGTAGAGAAAACAAAGGATTTAGCAAGTGTAGGAACTATAACTAAACCAAGTATAGAAAAGATACTTTCATATACTCCTGATTTAGTTATTCTTAATGGAATGGCAGCATCTACTGGAGAAAATTTAAAAGCTTTAAAAATACCATTTATAATAAATACAGCTGGAAATATTTCAGATATATTATCAAACATAAAGATATATAGAGAGATAACAGGAAAAAAAGCAGAAGCTGAAAAGCTTTATACTGACAGTAAAGAAAAATTAAATAATTTAAAGGAAAAAGTAAAGGAAAATCCTTTGAATTTAAAAGGAACAGTGTTGTATACAGTATCTCCAATGATGGGATTTAATAACAAATCTCTTCCTGGTGAAATATTAGATATACTGGGAGTAGAAAATATAGCTGATAATCTTATAGGGGATAAACCTATAATATCACAAGAGCTATTATTAAAGAAAAATCCGGATTTTTTAGCTGGAGCTATGAGTATAAAATCTGCTGGTGATATAGCAAACAGTAATCCTGCAGTAAAAGAAACAACAGCAGGGAAGAAAGGAAATTTCTTTATTGTAGATTCAAGCAAAATATTGAGAGGTTCTCCAAGAATATTTGAAGCAGTTGAAGAATTTTATCTAGAATTATTAAAAATAAATAAATAGACAGAAGCAGATGAAAATTTGAATTATTACAGATTTCATCTGTTTTTGTCTATTTATTTA
>Ga0153982_1000522_pt1 | contig 10554 bp, 12 predicted proteins | sample TSGA066MetaG_FD_104743 | JGI IMG/M metagenome (GOLD analysis project Ga0153982, IMG submission 104743) | Attine ant fungus gardens microbial communities from Georgia, USA - TSGA066 MetaG | ecosystem: Host-associated > Fungi > Mycelium > Unclassified | place: USA: Georgia, Alexander Wildlife...
CCCAACTAACTCAATCATGATCCACGCATACCCGAGTATGGAACGTGTAGCAGAAATTAGGGACGCACATGATTCAAGAGTGTTGTTCAGTTGTGTTGGTCCGGCTGGAGACGTTGTGTGCACGGGCGCTGGGGACGAGAATTTGAAGTTTTGGAGAGTTTGGGATTTGGCTGCGGAGAGGTCTTTAGGGAAGAAGAAGAGGAGTAAGAGTGTGATGTCTAGCGGGTTTGTCACAGGGGAAGAGGTGGGTGGTGGGAGGATGAATTCGACGAAGGAAGGTATCTTGAGTATCCGATGATTCGAGGTAGTTTTGTGTGTTCTTTCTTAGTTTTGTATCTTTCGTGTTGGTGACTTTCAACGGAAGAAGTTTCCAATGGCATTTTTATTTCTGAGGATATTTCCAGAGTCGTTTATTCTGGATATTAATAATTCAACGTCTGAGCTGAGCTCCCTATTTTACAGCAATGAATAACGTTGGGGTCTCTGATTCTTTGTGGTTTAATGCTGGTTAAAATCAGCGGAAGATGACTACTAGTCTGACCACAGTGGATGTCGTGTAATTCGGTCTCGCGATCAAGATTCCTCGTCATCTGGACTGATTGTAGAATTTCTGAGCAAGTACGGGCCATGTCCTAACAGCGGAAGAAGCACAGGTTACGTCCTCAGATGCTGAAAAAGGGGTTGGACTAAAAGCCAACAGAACGACTTGACTTGACTAGACTGATTGTTTAGGTACTTTATATATGAAGATCAATATACTAGTATCTACACGGTGGAGGAGCAATTTGGAGCCTATGCGTCGCTAAAGGAATAACAGCGATAAGCGGAGCTGAGAGCAGTGAGCAGAATGATGACAAGACGAATAACTTAGATGATGTCATACTTCGTCATGTCCTCCTCTACAGAGACCACCGATACATCCTAGAGGAGATCTCACCCTTCATATACCCCCTTGACATCCTCGGCACCCATGAAGGGATCCAAGCTCAAATTCAATGCATTTACCAGGTCAGGAACAGGCCCACCCACAAAGCACAAACCCACCATCGACGATAGACTGCCAGAGGACCACTTCAATGAGGAACTCGAGGACAGCCACCCAACACATAACACATACTTTATTTCTTTACTCTCTTCTTATTACAGCCATAACATCACCTACAATCCTCCCCTTCCACCAGTTAATTTCACTCACACCATACTCCTTTCTCCCATAGACATGCCCCGGACATTGGGCTCTTTGTAAAAAATGCAAGAGCTCAGGCATCACCCAAATGGTAAACAACTGATGAGATATACTATGTTGTAATGTGAGGTTAATATAGAGGTTGTAGTCCAAGTTTTTATAGTCTACAGTCAGTACATCGGATGCTGTAGAGTTCTGGAGGGCTATGTAGCTAGCAGACTAACAATACATGTTACAAATGTCCGATGATGAAGATCTGAAGTTGTTATCTAAAATTATCACAACACTCCCCCTCAACAAGGATCTATGTGGTTCTAGTCATGCCAAGAAGTTTGGCAAAATGTTCATGTTTTGCTTTTGGAAGTGCCTTGGTAAATATATCAGCAAGATTATCATCAGTTGCACAGTATTGTACTGAAACTTCGTTAGAAGCAATGTGCTCTTGGATGAAATGGTGATGAATGTCAATATGTTTTGATTGAGCATGGAACTGTGAGTTTTCTGTGAATTTTATTGCAGCTTGATTGTCAACATTGATGATAGTGGATCCGTTAGGTGGTATTCCGAGTTTAGTGAGTAATTCTTGTTAGAAGGATGGAGTTAAAGAAAGTAAACTCAGTGACAACGAGATTACAGTTGTTCACTATATGTATTTACCTAAAGAAAGTAAACTATTTACAAGTGAGTAATAAGTACGTAGTCAATATAAGATAGATAGAGACTCACCTCAGTGATAACGAGATTACAGTTGTTCACTGAGGTGAAAATTTATGGTGGCTGTAGATAAAGGTCCTCGGCATGAGTGGCATATAAAAACTATATAGTAGAAGAAGTTAAACTATATAGTTGAGTTAACAATGGAATGTAGAAGAGATGGAAATATAGAGGAGGAAAGTAAAAATAGAGATTGCCATGACACCATAGTATAGCATCACCTGAAGCCCCTTCAATAGGAGTGTTAAATTAAATTATTATTGTACCATGTATTACTGTAGTCTAATATACAAGCTGTGCTTACATAAGCAGGCTTGCTTCTTCATCTCAACTGCCATGTCATGGAACTGCTCTGCTTCTCTTGAGATCTCTCTTTCCTATCAGGCTGTCTATCAATACTTATAGAACATGAAATCATTGACCCTAAAGACAGGACAACCAGAACTGCTATCTCTAAACTATAGCTAGTATACTGTGTTTCTAGTATGACCATGCACCTCCTCTTCACTAGACAGTTACTCCAATCTGGATTGAGTATAGAAGGCACAATGGATGGTTTAACCTTCCATGATTTATCTGGTGATACTGTTCTTTCTGCCCTACCTAATCTTTGGGGAAGCATCCAGGTTGTCAAAACATGTATCATTAAGAACAATATTCCTAGTCTTGTTACAAGGCACCTAGATTATGAGACAATTCATTGTTGACTTGGGCACATCTCTGATGAAGCTATGAGACATATTTCAAACAATGTTGAAGGTACTAAAAAGATCTGCTTTCCTAACAAGAAGCATGTATGCCATGGTTGCGCTTTAGGAAAGCTGCACTAGTGCAGTTTCCCTAAGAACCCTAAACATTCTAGTGAGACTCTTGGATTGATCCATTCAGATCTCCTTGAGCTCCTCACTTTATCATACTCAAAGTATAAGTGGGTGATTACATTCCTTGATGACTATTCCTCCTATTGTAGAGTTGCTTTCTTGCACAAAAAATCAGATACTGCAAAAGCAATTAAAGCTATTTTCCAGCTATGGTTGAATACTACTTCCCACTCTGTTAAATATCTGCATACTGATAATGGGGGGGAGTATATGACATCAGAATTACAATCCTTTTTATGTGAACAAGGAATTATCCATAAGACAAGTACACCGTATGTACATCAACAAAATAGTTGAATAGAATGGTTGAATCAGACATTGCTAGAAAAGGCACAATCTGTGCAACTTGAAGCATGTTTACCTGATTCCTGGTGGGAGTTTGCTTTTGCAACTGCTACCCATGTCTATAACCGTACTCCCATTAAACATCTCAAATGGAAAACACCTCAAGAGATCTTCACAGGTGAAAAACCTAAAATATCACATCTCCATATCTTTGGCTATAGAGCATATGTGTATCTCCCCAATGAAGTTTATACAAATAAACTTACACCGTGCTCTGAACTAATGATATTTATTGGGTATAAGGATAATGGCTACAGATTTATTCACCACATACAAGGGAATGTTATATTCCACTTTACCCAAGCTATCTTTGATGAAGGACACTTCCCTAGATGTCCATCTTCTCACTCCAGAGAGCAAATACCTCCTGGTAGACTAACCCTAGAGATAGAGTCGTCAGTACCTAGACCTTTTGGTGTAGATGAACCTGCTCCAACACCCTTTCCACCAACACCTGCACATCCTAGACCCTTTACTCCTTCAATCCCTCCTAATTTGCCAACTCACTCAAAATCTCCATCTCTCTCTTCTCTACTGACACTACCTAAATGGTTCTCAGTAAAAATTAAAGAGGTTGAAGATATTGAAGATGAAAATGTTGAGATGAATTCCCCAAGCCCTTTTTCTCCTAAAGCTAGTCTTTCACAGTATACTCCTTCTCAGGTTCCAACTGTAATACCTCAAAAACAAGGTAGTGACCTGCAGCTAGGAGAAGATGTTCCTTCTCTGAGATATGGCTTGAGGAGATCAACCTGTGAGACTAGAGTCTCTCACAGAGAAGGCAATATATATAAAGAGGATCACTATCCCACAAATGTCTTGAGGCGTCTTGAGTGACAACAACATCCTGGTGAGGCTGATCCAGATATAGTGCGCAGAATGCTTGAGAATGCTTACAGACATATTCAAGCACAGCCTAACACTATTCCAATTGAAGGAGTATACTATCTATATAGTCAATGGAATAATACCATTGAAATAAATAGAATCCACTATGAAATTGATTGGGTAGAACAACAACCTATTATAATTGACATAGAGGGGAATAGGATAGATGCCCCACCTCTAGCAAGCAAGTCAGCTACCATAGCTATTACCAATCATATGGTATATCTTGCAAGAGAAGGGGGAACAGGGCATATTTGCTTTCTCTTGGTACTCAGAGCAACTGAGACTCATTTTCTACCAAAAACCTTTAAAGATGTTACTAAACTACCAGCTGACTCTAAGAAAAGGTAGCTTGAATCTTGCCTTGAGAAGCTGAAATTGCTCAAAGATAGAGATGTTTATGAAATTGTAGACCTTCCTAAGGGAAAAAAAGTGGTCAAGAACTGCTAGGTGTTTAACATCAAGCCTGATGGTCATTATCAATCTCATCTTGTTGCCAAAGGATTTTCTCAAGTTGAAGGCATTGACTTTAATGAATTATTCTCTCCAGTTATCTGCTATGAAACTGCACGACTGCTTCTTGCTGTTGCTGTACTTGAGGATTTAGATATCCAAAGTGTTGACATCAAAATAGCCTACTTATATGGTGACCTGGATAAGGAAATCTATATGGAGCAGTCAGAAGGTTTTAAACTACCTGGGAAAGAAAACAAAGTCTGGCAACTTTGCAAAGCATTGTATGGCCTTAAGCAAGCTGGCTTGTCCTGGTAACGTATAATGACTAAGTCAATGCTTATTCTAAGATTTAAGAAATGCAAATCCAATGCTGTCATATACTACTATCATGACAAAAAGACTAAAGCACTTGTTATAGCAATTGTCTATGTCGATGATATTTGCTTTATGGGTACTAAAGACTCTCTGCTCCTCAATGAGTTAAAGCAGAAATTTATAGCTAGATGGGAATGTCGTGACCTTAGTAAAACCACAGAGTTTCTAGGCATGTACATAAGCCATGATTGTAAAAATTGAAAGATATTTATTGATCAATGTGAGTATTTGGAGAAGGTGCTGGTGCACTTTAATATTGTGACTAATCCTACTCATACTTTACTGCTATCTGAGTTTAGCTTTAAACCAAATAAAAAGCAATGTGACCCCAAATTTTGCCAAAAGTACTAACAACTGGTTGGTTCTCTAATGTACTTAATGATTGGCTTGAGACCAAATATTGGCTTCGCAGTTGTCAAGTTAGCTTAATAGATGGCAAACCCTTTCAACAATCATTATTGAGTTGGGTTACACCTCTGTAGATACTTGCTTGCTACTCACAGATATTAGTTTGTCTATAATGGATCAAGCAACGAATTGCTTGTAGCATACTCTGATTCTGATTGGGGCCAAGACTATGAGCATTGCAAGTCAACTATTGGCTATTTTACTATGCTGGCTCAAGGAATCACTTCCTGGTTAAGTCGCAAACAGAAATCAGTAGCCCTCTCCTCTACTAAGGCCAAGTATATAGTGCTTTCTGATTGTAGTTGCTAACTCATCTAGACATCAAATCTCCTGTGTGAGATTGGCTTTAATATTCTTGTCCCTTACCTCTATGGTAATAACCTTAGATCACTCTTCTGGAGCACTAACCCAGTGCAAGAAAACAGGTCCAAACATATTAACATCTGGTATTACTATGTCAGGGATACAATAGAGGATAACAAAATCAAACCATACTACATTGATAGAGCTAAGAATCCTGCTGATATCTTGACCAAGAATCTTGGCCAAGTACTATTTCATTAGTTCCATCTACTTCTTGGTTTGGAGGTTCTATGACCTCTCCTTTTAATTTATATTGTTACTCAATGACTATTGCTTTGAGTGAGAAGGAGTGTTAAATTAAATTATTATTGTACTATGTATTACTGTAGGTTAATATACAATACAATAATTATTTAATTTAACAATTCTCAGATCCAGAGGCATTCACGAGTTGTATTGCTGAGCACCATGTATTCAGCTTCCATTGTAGATAGTGTGACTGTAGGCTATTTCTTCAAGTACCAAGAGATAGCTCCTCCTCTAAACATGATAGCATAGCCTAATACTAATCTTCTATCAGTCAGGTTTGTTCCCCAATTTGCATCTAAATAACTATGAGGATCAAGATTAAAAAGTAAGTAGGTGATGTCTAAGTTGAGTGTGTCTTTGATGTAGTGAAGGGCATATTTGGCTGCTGTCCAATAGATTGGTGAGGGATTATTCATGAACTGAGATAGTTCATGGACCATGTATTTAAGATCTGGTCTGGTGATAATAGTAGTGAAGTTGAGTGAGCCAATGACAGCAGAATATTTATGCACTAGCTGAGATAATGTAGGCTCGGCATCATCAGAGGTCTTGTTAAGTTTGATATTAGGATCAAGTAGAGTAGTAACAGGGTAGCATTTGGTTATCTAAAATCTCTTGAGGATCTTCTTGAGATATTGAGTTTGGGTAATTGTGATGGAGCTGGTGGTCTTGTCTTGGGTTATTTCCATGCCTAATATTTGTTTGACTGGACCTAAGTCTTGGGTATCAAACTTTGAGTTGAGGTCAGATTTGACCTGTGACATAAGAGTATTAGAGGATGCTAAGATGGTCATATTGTCAACATGTATAGCAATAATGACAATACCATCTATGTTCTATTGAATATAAACACATTGGTCTGCAATGAGTTGAGTGAATCCTAGAGAAATAAATTCAGAATTTAGCTTCTTGTTCCAGATGGCACCAGACTGTTTGAGTCTATAGAGTAGGCGATGTAATCTGTAAATGTGATTGGTTCTATCTTCATAGCCAGGTGGCTGTTCCATGTAGATTGTTTTATTGAGTTTATCATTTAGATAAGCCCCAACTACATCCATAGTATGAATATCAAGCTTGTAGTAGACAGCAATGGCTATAAGGGTCTAGAAAGTTTCAAGTTGAACTACAAGTGCAAAAGTTTTTGTAAAATCAATACCAGGGATCTAAGAAAATCCCTTAGTGACTAGGCAGCCTTTATAACATGTAATGGCACCAGTGTAGTCTCATTTGACTTTGAGAACCTATTTATATTTGATGGGTTTGTGATCTGCTAGTAAGTTCCTAGGTACCAGTGTTTTTTAGTTGGGTGATTTTTTTGTCCATTGCATCTTGCCATTGTGCTATATTGTGTTGGAATATGGCTTCATAATAGGATGAGGGCTTGTCTGAAGTAGTAGGGTTACTTGAGGGAAGTGCAAACTTGTTGGTGGGTTTTTGATTAGGGCTGAGTGAGATAACAGTTTCCCAACCTAAGGGTTTGTTCCTAGCTTGAGGATTGTTAAGGATACAATAGTCTATTGATGGTTGAAATGCAATATGGGCAGAGCATTTGCAAGGTAGTGGTGCTGGTTTTGGGATATGTGACTTTGATGGTGCATTGGGTGGTTGGACAGAATAGTTTGTAATTGTTTTCTTTGGGGTTTTGGAAGATTCTAAGTCAAATTTTGAATTAAGTTGTGAACCCAAAATTTTCCTGGATATTTCCTACTCTCTCTCAAGCAATGGAGGGTTCAAAGTATCAGTGACATTGTTAGAGCTAACAGGATTTGGGATAGTGTAGTGACACTCATGTGTTTGATTCTCAAAAATCATGTTCCAGGATATCTGAATCTAGTGTGAGTGGGGGTTCCAGTATCTCCAAGCTTTGCTATGATCTGATAAGTCAACAAAGATAAATTCTCAGGATTTTGGGTTGAGTTTGGAGTTTTGGCCATCTTGTTGAAGGACCCAGCATTTGATTCCAAATTCTTGAAACATCAAAATATTAGGCTTTTTTCCTTTAAAAGCTTCTTCTGGGGTAATGAGTTCTTTGAGAGCTCATATTAGTGATCTGTTCTTAAGATAGTAGGCATAAGTGACTACTTCTGGCCAGAGAAAGTAGGGGATGTTGTGTTCAAGCATTATAGCACACATGTGCTCAATTAGGGTACAATTGAGATGTTCAGCAATGCCATTTTGGGCAGGTGAGTGGACAGCTGTAATTTCATATTATATTCCACAAGATTTGAGGTAGTCAATTACCTCATGATCAATATATTCTCCTTCACTATTAAATCATATAGTTTTGAGGTTTTTGCTAGTTTGGTTCTTGATAAAGACTTGGTAATCTTTGATGTGTCTAAGAATGTTCTTTTTCCTCATGAAGTGGATCTGAGTATGTTGTGTTGTACCAGCTGTTAAGCTGACATAGTAACATTCTTCTTTAATTCCAGTAGTTCAAGCTAGCTCCTAGACATCAGTAAATGTCATGTCATCAATTTCTTTGTATTTAGTCTTGGATTATTGTGGGAATGGTACAATGTGGGATTTGGCCTTGATACATGATATACACTAAGGTAGCAGAATATTTAGGTTAACCTTCATTCTCTTGACCATGTCCTTTTCCTTTAGCATCTTAACTGATCCCATATAGATATGTCCTATGATTTTATGCCAGTCATGCCATGTATGGTTTTGTGAGGTTTGGGTAGCACAGGCATGGTGAGAGATAATTGGAGTAATATCGAGTATATATAAGCTATTCAGTTTTGGTCCTGACATAATGATTTCATTCTGGTTATTTAGTGACATGATAATAATCCCCTTCTGATATAAATTGACCCCACAGTTCATGTTTGTGATGCAGCTGATGGATACTAAATTGAATGGAGTAGTGGGGCAGTAGATAGTATCGTATAGTAGTATAGGATAAGATCGGTTCCCTACTATAGTAGTAAGTTTGACATCTCCTTTGCCTATGTCTTTGGTAATACTACTGATACCCTGAATTGGGTGATCTTGTAGTTCTGTGTAGGTAACAAAGGCAGAATAGTCTCAAACAAGATATGATATAGTACCTAAATCAGTGATCTAGGTAGTAGAAGTGAGTGTAATTGCTGAGAGAGCTATATCTTGTGTAATAAATAAAAATTCTAACTGCACTAAGTAGGCAGTATTGGAAAAATTCTGAAAATTTCTCCTATGACCATGAGAATTGTTGTTATTATTAGAATTATTTCCAGGTTTTTCTCCATTCTGAAGATCTTGTTTCTTGGTCCAACACTCCTTCTGAATATGGCCAACATGTTTACAGTAGTAACAAGTGACATTGGCATTATATTTTGACCTGTGAGAATGATTGTTAATTGTTGATGGGCCTTGATAATTGTGATTACCATAGGCTGAGAGTACAATTTCAGAAGAGGTATTTTTGGATTTCTTGCACAGGTCTTCTTCCAGGATCTTAGATATAAGTTTAGATAAGTCAAGATCAGCAATATCCAAGATAGTAGACTTGTCAATAGTGGACACAAAAAGGTCCCAAGAGCCAGGTAGTAATGTGAGAAGTATGGTAAAGAATTCTAATCCTAGCATGGCTTGTCCTTGGCTGGCAAGTTATTGATGAAGTCCACAGAGAGTATGAATATGCTCTTCAATGTCAGCTCCTTCTGGGCAATGTGTTCTAAAAAGTTTTCAGTGAGTAGCAATAATACTTATAGTACTTGCATTCTCTTGAGTGTATCCCAAGCTTCCTTTGATGCTTTTGCACCTACAATGTAGACAAGAGCACTGTCATCTATATGCAAACTGATAGTGGAGAGGACCTTATGATCCTTCTCATTCCAAATTTTGATAACAGATTCATTATATTTGTCATCAGCAAGAGGGAGTACCATAGATTCAATGTATTTGAATAAGCTGAGATTTATCAAGATATGCCTCATCTTAATATGCCAGACATTATAGTTGACCACACTGTACAGGGGTTCAATCTAATAGGTAGATGTTGAATTTGTACTATGATATGGGTACAATGAGGAAGTGTATGTAGTTATGTGAGGTTGTTTTTGAAAGAGAGAGATAGGCAGCAGGGACAGAAGTAGGATAGTGAGCAATTTCAGTAAGGGCTGGGGCCCATAACCTATTGTAATGTGAGGTTAATATATTATATTATAGAGGTTGTAGTCTGAGATTTTATAGTCTACAGTCAGTACATCAGATACTATAGAGTTCTGGAGGGCTATGTAGCTAGTAGACTAACAATGAGTAATAAGGTATATATGTTACAAATGTCCGATGATGAAGATCCAAAGTGTCACAAACTTCATTTGGTCATATCTCCACCAATTCTTTGACGATCCACACAGTCTCAAGGCCAGCTTAAAGCCCTTAAGAAGACCTTTCGATCAATGCCAGTCACGTCTCGAGGCGATCAATAATGGCCGAGATATTAAGCAGATCAACTGGTAACTACCATGTTACCATTTATTAAATCACTAATATCTCAGAAACTGCTGAGATCAATGCTTCGGTTCTAGGCTCAGTAGAAGCCTTCTTCATAACGCTCAGAATGAGCCTAGAACGACATCAAGGCAATTAATATTAGTGGAGATATGAAGACCTCAATGTTTGCACATAGACTTCATTAATTACCCATAGATAGTCATCTGTCCTTTTCTTAGAACAAAGGACAGCCTCCATATGGTTAGG
>Ga0153982_1000524_pt1 | contig 10518 bp, 8 predicted proteins | sample TSGA066MetaG_FD_104743 | JGI IMG/M metagenome (GOLD analysis project Ga0153982, IMG submission 104743) | Attine ant fungus gardens microbial communities from Georgia, USA - TSGA066 MetaG | ecosystem: Host-associated > Fungi > Mycelium > Unclassified | place: USA: Georgia, Alexander Wildlife...
ATAGTTTAATACTTAAACTATTTTCAAGGAGGAATTAATATGGAAAAAGAAAAATTTTTAAAAGAAAATTGTCCAGATCGTCATAATACCAATTGTTCAAAATGGGATATCTTAAAAGATAAATATGGAGATTCTAACTTGATATCTATGTGGGTAGCAGATATGGATTTTAAAGCTCCAAAAGAAGTTATAGAGGCACTTCGCAATAAGATTGATTTTGGAATATTTGGTTATTCACTTACTAGAAATGAATATTATGAATCTTTTATAAACTGGGAAAAAAAATATCACAATTGGGAATTAAAAAAAGATTGGATTCGTTTTACTCCTGGAGTTGTAACTGGTATTTTCTGGTGTGTTAATATGCTGACAAAAAAAGATGATGCTATAATTATAAACATGCCAGTATATTATCCATTTCATCATGCAATAGAAGATGTTGGAAGAAAATTGATATATAGTGAATTAGTAAATACTGATGGGATTTATACAATTGATTTTGATGATTTTGAAAGAAAAATTATTGAAAATAATGTTAAGTTATATATTTTATGCAGTCCTCATAATCCAGTTGGACGTGTTTGGAAAGAAGAAGAATTAGATAAGCTTTTTACTATTTGTAAAAAACATAATGTTAAAGTTATAAGTGATGAAATACATCATGATCTAATTATAGGTAATCATCCTCATATTCCTTCTGCAATAGTATCAAAAGGAAAATATGCTGATATTATGATTGTTTTAACAGCTGCTTCAAAAACATTTAATTTAGCTGGAATGAAAAATTCTTTTGTTATTATACCTGGAGAAGAACTTCGTAAACAATTTGATGAATTAATAGTTACTCTTCATGAAGATACAGGAAATATGTTGGGATATTATGCTATAGAAGCTGCCTATACACATGGAAGAGAATGGCTTGATACTGTTATAGAAATTATCAGGGATAATTATAAATATATAAAAACTCGTTTATCTAAAGAATTACCAAAAGCTAAATTAAGTCCATTAGAAGGAACTTATCTGGCATGGTTGGATTTAAGTGCATATACAGGAAAGACTAATGAAAATGGGATGAAGGAGTTTGTACAAACTAAGGCTAGACTAGCAGTAGATTATGGAGACTGGTTTGGAAAAGGTGGAGAAGGATTTATCAGACTTAATTTAGCAACAACTCCAGAATGGGTGGAAAAAGCAGTTAATGGGTTAGTTTCTGCTATGGCTATTAAATAATTTAAAATTTGAAAGAGGGGATTAAAATGAGTAATTCAAATATTATCAGCAGTACAAAGGATCTTGACAGAGTTTTAGGTAAAAAGGATTTTTTTGCAATTGCTGTGGGACAGATTATTGGAGCTGGGATTTTTTCACTTTTGCCACAAGCAATAGGATTAACTGGACGTTCTGCAAGTTTTGCATTTGCAATAGCAGCAGTTCTCACACTATTAAAGCTGGCTCCCAGACTTTTTGTATTAGGCTCTGTTCGTATGCGTGGAGGTAGTTATACCTATATTGCATTATTATCTACTAATGTACTTGCTGGAGCTTATTTAATCATTCATATTTTAAGTAATATTTCTTTGTCTATGTATGCTCTATCAATTGGACAGTATTTTGGCCAGGCTGTTCATGGAATAAATATTCAAATTGTTGCAATAGTAGTTTTAACAATAGTAACAGCAGTTAATCTTGTTGGAGTTAAAAATGCAGCTAGAGTACAGCAGTTATTAGTTGTATGTCTGATGTTAGCTTTAGCTATTTTTACAGCATTTGGAATATTTAAAGTTAATTATGTAGAGTATATGAAGCCAGAAGGAATGTTTACAGATGGTCCATTAGGATTCTGTAGTGCAGCAGCGATATTAACTTTTGCATGTGGTGGAGCTCAAAATATTATCAATTTTTCTGCTGAAGCAAAAGATCCAACAAAAGATATGCCATTTGTTATAATTGTTTCTACAGTGGTTGTAGCTGTATTCTATGCTTTTATGGCAATAGTTGCAACAGGGATTCTTCCTATAGGTGATGTTATGGGACAACCTTTATCTTTAGTAGCATCTAAGATTTTGCCAGGTCCATTATACGTATTTTTCTTGATTGGAGGAGCAATGTTTGCCCTTTTAACTACTTTAAATGCTCAAATGGGCTGGTGTACAAAACCATTACTTCAAGGTTGTATAGATGGGTGGCTTCCTAAAAAATTAGGAGCTATAAATTCTAAATATAAAACTCCTCATAATTTAATATTATTTTTCTACTTAGTGGGATTATTACCTTTAATTTTTAGCTTCAATATGAATACTATTTCAGGAACAGCAGTTTTTGCTTCTAATGTGATGGATGTATTACTAGCAGTATTTGTATTTCGTCTGCCACAGGTTATACCTAACGAATGGAGCAAATCACGTTGGCATACAACAACTGGAGTATTATGGTTCTGGACAATTGTTGGAACTTTAGCAAGCATATTTGGTGCTTATATGAGTCTTCGTACTATGACATGGTCAAAAATGGGATTGAATTTGTTAGTATGTGTTATTGCGCTTCTTTTCGGATATTTTCGTGAAAAAAGCGGTAAAGTTGACATGGAAATAAGTTATGAAGAACAATAGAGGAGAATTAATATAAAAAAGTATGTGAATATAAAAGAGGTTAAAATGATAAAGAAAGAAAATTTTTATCTACTGGGGGCAACATTTTTTTGGGCTTTAGGTTTAATTGTAGGTAAATTTTGTTCAGCAGAAATGCCACCTATGACATTGACTTCAATAAGATATTTATTGGCAGGTCTTGGAATGGGAATAATACACTATTTTAAGGAAAAAGAATTTGCCATTGAAAGCAGAGATATATTATATCTTTTATTCTTATCATTTTTAGGAATAGTTTTAAATGGAGTATTATTCTTTAAAGGAATAGGAATGACTTCTCCAGTTAATACTGCAATAATATCTAGTACTACTCCTATAATAGTTTATTTAATAAGTGTATTATTTTTTAAAGAAAAGATAAATATTAAAAATATTGTAGCAATGGGACTCTCAATTAGTGGCATAATACTTTTGCTAACTAATGGAAATATTGATTTTCTTTTATCTATTCATCTTAATGCAGGAGATTTAATAATACTAGGAGCAGTAATATCAAATAGTGTATATATAATAGGCTCAAAAAAGGTTTTAAAAAAATATTCACCAACTAAAATATTAACATTTTTATTTATTTTTACAGCTTTAATTCTATCACCAGCCTTATATATAGAAAGGGATATGTATGAAATAAGCAAAGTGTCTTTAAAAGCAATAGTATCACTGATATATATGGGAATATTTTCATCATTAGCTGCTTTTATGCTGCAGCAGCAGGGAATAAAAAAAATAGGTCCAATAAAAGCTTCTATGTACACTAATTTAATTCCAATTTTTTCGATAATACTTTCATTCTTAATATTGAAAGAAAAAATTACACTTATTCAAATGACAGCTATGTTTTTAGTGATAGTATCTCTTGCAATAAGTCAAAAAAAAAATATAAATTAAAAAAAGTACACCTTAAATATTCAAGGTGTACTTTAATTTTTGTTAGAAAACTAAATATTATATTATTTTTCTTTTACACAAAGAACATGATAAACTCCATCAATTACATGAGTTCCTTCAGTTTCATGCTCAAATCCTGGGAATGCTTTATCCCAAAGAGATAATGCTTTTAGATATTTAATTTGAGGACTGTTTTCATCTCCAAAGTTTTCTCCAGACATAAGCATTGGGATACCAGGTGGATAAGGGATAACAGAGTTGGCTGTTACTCTTCCTACTAATTTATCAGCTGGAACTAATTCAACTTCCTTACTTACAATTTTATTATAAGCTTCTCTTGGCAGCATTTCAGACTTAGGAAGTGTAGAATATGCTTCATTTAAAACTTTTCCAGGGTTATTAGCTTTTAAATAAGCAAACATTTCATCTCCTAAATCATGGAATCCCATTTCTCCATAATGTTCAGGATGAGCAGCAACTAATTCTGGAAGAACATCTTTTAACAAAGTATTATTATCATAATGTTTTTTGAATGAAAGAAGTACATTTACAAGAGTACTCCATTTTCCTTCTGTAATACCCATAGAAAATAGGAACATAACTTGGAAATCTGTTGTTCTAGTAGGAACTATACCATATTTTGCCAAATATGCAGAAACTAATGCAGCAGGAACACCTTTTTCAAGAAGTTCTCCATTATCTCCCATTCCTGGAGCAAGAATGCTGACTTTAATAGGATCTAACATTGCCCAATTTTCAGGAAGATCAGCAAAACCATGCCATTTATCTTCTGGATGCATTACCCAGCAGTCTTGTTCAGTAGTAAGAAGTTCTATAGGAGCTTCTTCAAAATTATATTCTTTTTTAGTTTTAGGATCAGTTACTTTTTCAGCATTCCAAGGTTTAAAGAACCAGTCATTTTTAGCTGTAAATTCTTTATATAATTTTCCAATTTCTTGACGGAATTCAACAGCTTCTTTAATTACTTCTTTTATTAATGATTTACCAGAATTTCCATCCATCATTGCAGCACCAATATCATTTGATACAGCTATTGCATATAGTGGAGAAGTTGTAGCATGCATCATGTATGATTGATTGAATCTGTCTTCATCAATAGGATTATTACCATTTCTTACATGAATAAATGAAGCTTGTGATAAAGCATTTAATAATTTATGAGTTGAATGAGTTGCAAAAACTGTAGATTTATTCTTGTAATCTTTTGGATTTCCTCTCATAGCAAAGTGATCTTTATACACTTCATTGAATCTTGCATATCCGTACCAAGCTTCATCAAAGTGAATATAATCTGCATTACCTTGGAATATATCTTCAGCTTTTGCAGCATTGTAACAAACACCATCATAAGTACAGTTAGTAACTACAACATATTTAGGTGCTACTTCAGTTACTTTTTTCATTTGATCTGGAAGAATAGGTCCAATTATTCCATATCTATTTCTTGTAGGAGTCATATATACTGGTTTTGCTCCTGTGAGTATAAGTCCTTGCTCAATAGATTTGTGACAGTTTCTGTCAATAAGAGCAGTATCTTCATCAGTAAGACATGCTTGGAAAACAGTTCTGTTAGAACCTGATGTACCAACTAATACACTGTAACTTCTATCTGATCCAAATATTCTTGCTATATTTTTTTCTGATTCTAAGAAAGCACCAGTATGGTCAAGCAGAGAACCTAGACTTGTTCTTTCAATTCCTGTATCTGTTCTAAAAAGATTTTCTCCATAATAATCAAAGAATTTTTTACCAATAGCAGTTTTTAAAAATCCTACTCCTCCTTGATGACCAGGGGCTGCCCAAGAGTATTCAGCAACTTTATTGTAATTAAATACAGCTTTAGCTAATGGTGGTAAAAGAGCATCTCTATATTGTTTTATTTCTTCTGAAATACGCTCTCCAATAAAGTCAATATCATTTTCTAATATCCATATATATTCATCAATTGAATTTAATGTACATTCATCAAGAGATGATGTAGTATCAGCTTTTTCAGCTAATAAAAATACTGGAACTCCTTCTTGTCTTTCATGTAATACAGTAATTAAATTAACAAATTCTTTTTCTTTTTCAATAGATTTTTTATTGATATCCCAGTCTACAAGCAGACAGTCTATAGATTTATTGATAGCTGCCTCTTCAGCTGCTTCTTTGAAGTTTTTCACTTCTATTACTTCAATTCCTCTTTCTCTTAAATCATTTTTTAAAAGAGAAATTCTTTTAGTTACAGGTGAATCTTCGTTTAAAAAGCTGTTTTGGATAACAACAGTAGTATATTTTTGACCTTCTAAACTTTTCATTTTAATCCTCCTTATATATTTTTAAAATCAAGTTCATGTAGTATTTCAAATTTTTTCTCATGAACTTCTCATGTCATAGTCATACACATAAAAAAAGAATTTCCTTTTAAAAAAAATAAAAAAATTTAAAAAAGGAAAAAATAAATTTTTTAGAATACCCACTTTAGAAACAATTGGAAACAATAAAAGTTTTAAAAAGAAATTTTAAAGGAGGAGTTATATGAGTACTGAAAATAGTAGTACATCAAATACTACTAATACTAAAAAGCTAGGTGTTATTGCACTTGCAGGTCTTGTTATTAGTGCTATGATTGGAGGAGGTGTTTATAATCTTCCACAAAATATGGCACAATCAGCATCAGCAGGGGCTGTTGGGGTTGCTTGGATAATAACAGGTATAGGGATGTATTTTTTAACTAATACTTTTAGAGTACTATCAACAGTTGTTCCTGATGCTAAATCAGGAATATACAGCTATGCAAGATTGGGATTTGGTAAATTTGTAGGATTTTTGATGGCATGGGGATATTGGCTTTCAGCTATATTTGCCAATGTAGGTTATGCTATTTTACTTATGGATTCTTTAAATTATTTCTTTCCACCACATTTTAAAGGAGGAAATAATCTTCCATCAGTAATTGGAGGTTCTATTTTAATATGGTTAATGTATTTTATGATAATGGCTGGTGTACGTCAAGCAACTAGTATTAATACTATAGGAACAATAGCAAAATTAGTTCCAATTGCTGTATTTATTCTAGTATGTTTATTTGTATTTAAAATTTCTATGTTCCATACAAATTTTTGGGGAGATGAAACAATAAAATCTCTTCATGATGTAAATTTAGGAAATTTAGGAGGGCAAATAAAAAGTACAATGCTTGTAACATTATGGTCTTTTATTGGGATAGAAGGAGCAGTTGTTATTTCAGATAGAGCTGAAAGTCAAGCAGCAGTAAGTAAAGCTACATTAATAGGATTTTTATTATGTTGGTTATCATATGTAGCTATTTCAATGCTTCCATTTGGAACTTTATCTCAAGGTGAATTATCAGTATTGGCACCACCATCTTCTGCCTCTATACTTGCAGATATAGTTGGAAAATGGGGTAGCTGGTTTATGAATGCAGGGGTAATAATTGCATTATTAAGTTCATGGCTTGTTTGGACAATGCTTTTAGCTGAACTTCCATATGCTTGTGCTAAAGATGGAACTTTTCCTAAAATTTTTGCTAAAGTAAATAAAAATGGAACTCCATCTTTCTCGCTTTTAGTATCAAGTATAGGTATGCAAATAACTATGATATTTGTGTATTTTGCTAGTAATGCATGGAATGTAATGCTAAGTATTACAGGAGTTATGATACTTCCTGCATATATAGCTTCAACTCTTTATTTATGGAAAATGTGTGCAAAAGGGCAATTTCCTAAAGGTACTAATATAAAAGAAAAAACTGCACTTATTACAGGAGTTTTAGGAAGTATTTATGGAGCATGGCTTATTTATGCTGCTGGATTAAAATATTTAGTAATGGCTAGTATTCTATTTGCCATTGGAATATTAGTTTTTGATAAAGCTCGTAAAGAAAATAAAGCACCAAATGAAAGTACTTTTACTAATGTAGAAAAAATATTGGCAATAGGGTTGACAATAATAGCAATAATAGCTTTATTCCTATTAATTACTAAAAGAGTCAGTCTTTAGAGCATAGATTAAATTAAATTAAAATTCGGAGGTTTTACAATGGAAAAAGAAACTAAAGTACGTGCACCAAGAATTGATAAGACTGCAATAAGTCCTTATGAAAATTATTGTGATGGATATGGAGCTCCAGGAGCTCAAGGAAATGGATATGTTTCTGTATTAAAAGTATCTGTAGGGACTGTAGAAAAGACTGATGATTTTTTATTAGATGGTATAGTATCTTATGACAGAGCTGAAATAAATGATGCCTATGTAGGACAAATAAATATGCTTACTGCCTCATCTTTCTGTGGAATAGCAGGACAAGTATGGGGGCATGATTTAGCAGCTCATGACGATGTTGCAGCTAAAAAAATTCAACCAGTTTTAGAAGTTACACAATTTGATGGCTCTAAATTGCCAGTTTATGATGCAAAGCCTTTATTAGAAGCTGGAATTGAACTTTTTGGTGTTGAAAAAGAAAGAAGATTTACACTTGTTCCAGGGGCACATACTATTTGTGCTAATAAAGGAGTTACTGCGTATAGACCAAAAGAAGAAAGACCATTAAAAGATGGAGAAGCTTATGGAGTATGGTGTTTCATAGCTTTATCACTTTCTGCTGACAGAGATAATTGTGCAGATTTATTTATAGAAGATGCTGGATTATGGACTAAAAATGATAATGCAGAAGAACTAAAGGAATTTTTGGAAGAACATAGAAAGTCTGTTGCATGGTCAGTAGTAAGTTGTGGACAAGATTCAGATGTATTATTTGAAAGAACATATGTAGGGTTTGCTTATACTATAATGAAACCAGGAGAAATTGGAACATCATTAACATGTGCTCCATATGTAAGTATTGCAAGAAATGCTGTACCAACAAATGGTTTTAATTCTTTAAATGGAATGACATTAACAGATTGGTTAAAAGATATGAAATTTGACTCACTTGTAGAAAAAAGAAAAAAATCTTGTTGTAATAAATAATATAATATAGGATTTAAAAGTATGATTATATTGAGGAGGGTAGACCTCCTCTTTTTTTATTGTAAGTTATAAAAATAAATTATATAATAAGAAAATTAATATTTTTTAGGGGTGAAAAAATGAGAGAGAAAGTTTTGGAAACTGATAGATTATTTTTTAGCATATGGAAAGAAAATGATATGAAACAAGCACATGAACTTTGGGGAGATTCAGAAGTAACTAAAATGATAACAGCTTCAGGAAAAATGAATGAAGAAGAAATAAAAAATAGATTAGCAAAAGAAATAGAAAATTATAAAAAATTTGGAATTCAATACTTTCCTCTTTACTTAAAGGAAAATAAAATATTTGTTGGATGTTGTGGGTTAAGACCATATGATAAAGAAAAAAATATTTTAGAAATGGGGATACATATAAAAAAAGAACATTGGGGAAGAGGAATTGCTTTAGAAGGATGCAATAAAATAATAGAATATGCATTTAATATTTTAGGAGCTTCCGCTGTTTTTGCTGGTCATAATCCTAAAAATGTAGCTTCAGCACATCTTATAAAAAAATTGGGATTTACTTATTTAGAAGATAGTTATTATCCACCAACAGGATTATACCATCCATCATATATTTTTGAGAAAAAAATATAAAAAAATCTTTACATATCAAAAAAATGGAGTATTATATTAAATAATTACTATTTAAAACAAATTAGGGGGAATAAGAATGGAAAATAAATTAAAGAATGCTTTTGAATTTATTGAAAGAGAAGAAAAAGTAATGAAAAAATTATGGTTTGATTTATGTAAAATAGAAAGTCAATCTTTGGATAGAGAAGGAATAAATGAAGCAGTTGAATTTTTAGAAAAAAACCTTAAAAGCTTTGGAATGAAAACACATATATTTGATTATGGCAGTGGTGGGAATAGTATAACTGCATATTTTGATAATGGAAGTAAGGAACTTGAAACAATTATAATTGGACACTTAGATACTGTACATAAAAAAGGAAGCTTTGGAGAAGAAATTATAAGAATAGATGAAGCTAATGATATGGTTTATGGACCTGGAGTTCTTGACTGTAAGGGTGGAGTTGTAATAGGAGCTTTTGTTGCAAGGGTTTTGAATCATATTGGATATGATAAATTTGTAAAACTTGCATATTCAGGAGATGAGGAAGTAGGTCATCAAACTACTAATGGGAAAGGAAAGGAATTTTTTTTAGAAGAAGCAAAAGGATTTAAAACAGCAATAGATTGTGAAACAGGTTTTACAGATGGAAGAATAGTTGTTGGAAGAAAAGGAGCAGCAAGATTTCAAATTATAATACAGGGAAAAGGTGCTCATGCAGGAAATGAACCAGAAAATGGTATTAGTGCAATTAAAGAAGCGGCTTATAAAATTCTTAGAATAGAAGAAGAAAATGATTATAATAATACCCATTATAATGTTGGAATAATTAATGGAGGAACAAATGTAGGAAGTATTCCAGAAAATTGCGTTTTGACTATAGATGTAAGATATAGAAAAGCTTCAGATATAAAGGAAATAAGAGAATTTTTAGATAGAGTGACAAAAAAATCATATGTAAAAGGAACAAAATCTGAATTAAAAGAAATATTGATTTTTGATTCTATGGACGAAACTGAAAAAAATAAAAAATTATTTGAAATAGTAAGAGAAAATTCGGAAAAATTAAATTTAGGAATACCTTATCCATGTTTTTTAGGTGGAGGATCTGATGCTGCTTATACAGTAGCTTTAGGAATACCAACTATTTGTGCAATGGGTGTGCAGGGATATGAAAATCATACAATAAGAGAAAGAGCTGTAATAAGTTCATTTAGTGAAAGAACAAAACTTATTGTAGCTTCAATATTATCACTGCCAGAAGTAATTTGATAATATTTAATAAAAATAAACTTAGATAAAAATATATAAACTTCATTTATAGTAGACAGTTAAGAAAATGAAAAACTGTTTATTTATAGAT
>Ga0153982_1000527_pt1 | contig 10446 bp, 12 predicted proteins | sample TSGA066MetaG_FD_104743 | JGI IMG/M metagenome (GOLD analysis project Ga0153982, IMG submission 104743) | Attine ant fungus gardens microbial communities from Georgia, USA - TSGA066 MetaG | ecosystem: Host-associated > Fungi > Mycelium > Unclassified | place: USA: Georgia, Alexander Wildlife...
GACTTAACAACATCTTTTGTCACTTGTCTAACTTTGCATTTTTGAACTCTTTAAAGTATCAAAGCACCCATCACAAATAGTAAGTGACCATTTGTGATAACTATCTAAGAGTGCTTTTATTATAATCTCCTCATAAGTATTTGTCTTTTCTATCCTAATGCTCAACCAGACTTCTCTCAGTATTTTGAAGGTTCTCCTGACCTCCCTTTGGCTACCCCTCTCTTTTGATATACCTTCTGACTCTTTTGATCATGCACTACTTTCCCTTAGTAGAACATATTGCTCTTTTCTAACATTTACATTATTTCTTTTTGTTTGAGATTACTTTCTGTCCTCTATTCTTCTCTATGTGATATCCTTTCTGCCTACACCTTTTATATTCCCCATATATTACTATGACTTCCTCCATATACTAGCCCAGTTCTAACAGGCATACCTCATTAGGGATGTCTTCTCCATAATGCTTCTATGCCTTTTACTGTAAGACATGCACCAGACTTCTCCTCCTTTTGCTATGCTTCTTATAGCTTAGCCACATGTACTGCCTCCTCTTCCTTAATTCCCCTCAGCTTCTTTTGTTGTGCCTTTTGTGGCATTACCATATGTGCTGCTTTTTTGATTCCTTTCTTCTCTATTTTTTTCCATAGTAGATACTTCCTGTACTTATGTCTCCTTTCTCCATACTTAAAGCATTCAACCCCTACTACTTTCTGTCTTCTTACTACTTTTTCCTCTACTTTGTACTACATTACTCTACTCAACAATACCTTAAATTTATTCTGGGAAACAGTGGTCCCCTGAGCTCTCTCTTTCTGATTCTTGCAATTTTAGGCCAGGTACCTGAACCTTTTACAGCTAAAGCATAGCTTTCCTTTCCTTTCTTTCAGTTCTTTTCTTAGTTTGGTGAGGGAGTATTTTTGTTTGAGCATACTGCTCATCAAGTTGTTATATTGAGTTAGAGACATTGTACTATACCTTTGGGAGTATAGAAATAATGTTGAATCTTACTATATAAACTACTGTTATGAGAGCCCCAGAGAGGAAAGAGTTTTCCGTGCATTTGAACATTTGATCTCTAACATCAAGTTGTACAATAGGGTCAAGATATAAATAGTGTGGAAACTTAGATAAGCAGGTCACATGACAAAGATCAGGTGACAGAACATTTCAGAAGAACATGTGATCGTGGACTAGTAGTAGCATAGCCACCATAGAAATTTGTATAAGTAGTCGAGCAATCTAATGGAGAACTCCATTGAGTTTTTCCTGAACATCCACCTAGGGTGATCACTAAGAGCATTCACTATCTATCGATAACATAAGAACTCGATACCCCCCGAGCACTGATCACCTCAATCCCTGCTCATACTTGTTCAAATGCGCAGTTGGCTTAATTCTGGTACTGCGAGCAAGTACCCCTATCACTACTTACTCTCTCATTGCTCTCGCTAGTGAACATAGTGCTCACAAGCCTCTTGGATAGCAGGCCCTAGCTGTAAAGGAGACTTCTCAGTTAGGAGAGACTGAGGGAGGAGACTGAACACCAAGTCTAGGTATTTTGTTCAAGTCCTGACCTGTTAATTGGGCCTGCTAGTTATATTTTTCCTTGTATAAGCTCCGTGCTGTTGTCCATTGTGACAGGTACATAGAGGAGATTGGCAGTTACTTCTTAAAAGGCTGCTTAGCTTAGAGGTTCCCTTTTTAGGAGTAATCACGTACGTTTTGATTAGGGCAATAGTCAGTAAGGCAGTAGGAGTCTAGACAGGAAAAGATTGTGCTCCCTGTTAAACATAGTCTTGAGTTTACTCTGGACCAAGAATTGGACTAAGAAACCGAGTCCGAGTATGAATCATCATCTTTCTTCTCACCACTACCATCATCACCACCACTGCCGCCTTATGACATGTCACAATAGCAACAGCAACAGCAACAAAGGGGAGAGCCCTCCTAAGCATCTGCCCCCTAACAACCACCACCACCAACCCACTGTTACACCGCAAGTGAATTTTCCGCGGAAGATAACATTTGATATGCTTTATACCAACAAATTCTTACTTGGAGTTCGCTCTAGAGCCCTTGCTATACCCTCAGAACATACTACCATATAATAAAGATATTGAGTAAGGGAGACCTAACCCAGAGCTCATGTTGATACCTCAGGAAGCAAACAGGATGAGCTGGCATCTGGTCTAGGAAGAAAGTCATGGAAGGACTACACTCTAGATCCATTATAGGATGGAACCGACTTAGAGATATGGTGAATTAGGACTCTAGAACCAGTAGTGTCTGGATAACGGACTTAGATAAATAGACTCTGGTTGCAACTAAGCATTGATGGCATCAGATCAATTATATTTAGATAAATGGGCCCTAGGACGCGACTCAGAAATACTAGACATTAAGCAAGGTTTACTGACTACTTAATAGGTAATCAAGGAAGACCTTCTTACAAAGCAGCATCAAAGGGAGTGATGGGAGATCAGGAAGAATATTCTAGAGAGAAGCGACGATGAAGACGCGTTATCTTTGATAGGAAGGATTTGATGAAAAAAATGCGTCACCCTAAGAACATGTCATCACTGGGAATTGGGATGGACTTAGCACGAGAAGAGGTTGAAGGAACACCAAAAGTAGTAACAGTTTCCTTTTTATATTTTATTCCTTAAGTTTCAGGGCTTTGTAATCATTTTAATATAGTATCCAGTGTGCAGTTGGATAGGAGAGGAACCTCTTGACTCTTACCTCCATCTATACTGCTTCTGGAATCGTAAATGTGAATCTATTGAGAGTAAGAAGACTGGGACTAGTGGGGTGTCTTGAGAAGAACATAGAATATACCCAGAACTCGATCTAGGGAGAAGATGCAGATGCAACTTGGATAGGCTTCGGAGAGGACAGCAGACTGGGAAAGCTTGGCTAGGTGTATACTTGGATTACATCACACCCATAAGGTTCAGTGTTGGGGGTGCAAACAAGGGGGCAACTGAGTGTAGAGGGTCCATGAGTGATCAACTAACTGTATTTTCCAGAGGAGCTTTTGTTACGATGTGTAAAGGTTGACACCTTAGGAAGGCTATGTGACGACAATCTAGAGAGATTTTACAATCATTTCATAACCACCAACGTATATTTTATTGGAGCTGCATATAATTCCTATTTTCTAATTATTTATAAACCTTCAACTTTGATTATCTCCTCTTGGACCTTTAGCACGCAATTGGGAGCTAGCACAGCATGGTTTTGTTTGTCCCAGTGTGCAATTCCCTTTTGCACCCTTTCACCGCGAGGAGCAACTCCTCACCATGATTGCCACCCTACAACAGCAGGTCAACACCATGCTTCTCCAGTAACAGGAGAGCAGAGTAGAGGTCGCAAGGCCTCAAGTCTTTAATGGAAGAATGGAGAATGTGAGCGCATTCATCAACGTGGCTCATATATATATAAGGATGAAGATGATGGAGGAAGCAGCAATGACCCAGGTGGCCTGGGTGTTATCTTATGTGCAGGGGGGAGTAGCAGAGGCATGGAAAGATAACTTGATAGATGAACTGGCCAAGGGAGAGTTAGAAGTAGAAATAGTGGAGCAACTGTTTTCAAAAATCAAAAATGATTTCGGAGAAACATCGGAAGAAAAGAGGAAAATAGAGCAGTTGTAGACAATAGAGCAAAGGAGCAGGACATGTAATGAATATGTCCAAGAATTCAAAAAAGTCACTAGAGAGAGTGGCTATGAGGGACAACCCCTCATCGAAGAATTCAAGAGAGGATTAAGCGGAGTAATAAGGAGAAAGTTGGCAGAAGCAGAAGAGCTCCCGACCACCATAGGAGAGTGGTAGGAAAGGGCAGTAAGGTTAGATAGGAATCAAAGACAGAGTAGGATAGAAGAGAGAATATTGGGGAGGAATTGGGCACGCCCAAGGGGAAATGTGTAGCCAAGGGGAGGATTTGGAGGAGGGTCATATGGAGAAAGAGAGGGGCAAATAACCTGGCAGGCAAGAGTTCTGCATATAGGAGGAAATAGGGGAGGAGAAGGAAATACATTTAGCAGAGGATGATATCAAATGGGTCCACGAAGAGACCCAAATGCAATAGATGTGAATAGAGAAATGGAAGGAGATAGAAAGTGTTATTACTGTGGGAAGTTTGGCCACATGGCCAGAAATTGTTAGGATAGAGGGAAAGCAAGAGTAGTGGAGATGCCGCAAGAGTCGGCAAAAGAAAATGGAGGACAGTGAGCTCTTGGCTAATCTCCAATACAGTATGTTGCGCCCAGAAAAACTGGGCAATAAATTAAGTTGTTCAAAAAACACTGAGAGAGCAAGAGACATGTGGCACACATTATGGCTGCTAAGAGAAGTATGGATGAAAGTGGGGTTAGAAAAACTAGAAAATCATGAGGGGGTAGCAGTAAAAGCTCTACTAGATAGTAGAGCAATAGATCTATTCATGGATACGACCTTCACAAAAGAAAAAGGGTTCAAAATGGAGAGGATAAAGAGACCCCTAATGGTCAAAAACGTAGATAGAACAATAAATGTGGGAGGAGCAATAACACACCAGGTCAAGCGCAATATGTTCTTCAAAGGACATGTAGAAAGAGTTAGAATGAATGTATGTAACTTGGGGAAAACAGAGGTTATACTAGGGATACCATGGCTAGCCATCCATAATCCAGAAATAGATTGGGAGAAGGGGGAAGTAAAAATAACACGATGCCTACTCATATGTGGAAAAAGGAAGCCAGAGGAAAAAAGAGAAGTAAAGAGAGTAGAGAAAGATGAAGATGAAGAGGTACTAAGGAAACTAGTACCTAAGAAGTTTTGGAAATGGAGGAAGGTGTTCAGAAAAAAGGAGTTGGAAAGAATGCTAGTACAGAAAACCTGGGACTATGCAATAGAATTAAAAGAAGGCTTTGTGCCAAAGAAGAGGAAAGTGTATTCTCTATCGAGGAAAGAAAGAGAGAAAGTATAAACATTTGTAGAGGATCAACTGAGGAAAGGATATATTCAACCATCCAAATCTCCCCAGACATCGCTGGTATATTTTGTAGCAAAAAAGGATGAAAAGCGAAAGATGGTGCAAGACTATCATCACATCAACCAATGGACAATAAAAAATGGATACCTCCTACCCCTCATTGTGAACATATTGGACGGAGTAGGAAAAAGGAAGGTGTTTATGAAGCTGGATCTGAGGTGGGAATATAACAATATCAGGATCAAGAAAGGAGACGAATGGAAGGCAGCGTTTACAACATATATTGGAGCCTATAAGCCCACAGTCATGTATTTTGGGCTGACAAATTCCCCAGCCACTTTCCAGACAATGATAAATAACCTATTCTGAGACCTCATTAACCAAGGGGATATAGCAACCTTCATTGACAACATATTAGTAGCCACAGATACAGAGGAGGGGCATGACGAACTAGTAGACGAAGTACTCAGAAGGTTAGAGAAGAATGACTTATTCGTGAAACCAGAAAAATGCAAGTAGAAGGTCAGAGAAGTGGAATTCCTAGGAGTAGTGATTGGTCCAAAGGGTGTAGAGATGCAAAAGGAAAAGGTGGAGGGGGTTCTCAACTGGCCAGCACTGAGAAATGTCAAGGAAGTACAAAAGTTCCTAGGCCTTGCCAACTATTATAGGAGATTCATAAAAGACTTTGCTAGAATAGTGGTACTACTGCATGTGCTAGTCAGGAAGGAGCAAAAATGGAAGTGGAAAAAAAGCAAGAGGAAGTGTTTGGAAAGCTCAAAGCAGTGTTCACTACGGAACTGGTTTTAGTGATCCCAGACATAGATAAGAAAATAAGAGTGAAGGCAGATGTCTCGGACTATGCAACAGAAGGAGTATTGTCAACAAAATGCGAGAACGGAAAGTGGAGGCCAGTAGCCTTTATCTCTAAGTCGTTAAACGCTACAGAGCATAACTACAAAATCCACAACAAAGAGATGTTGGCAGTCATCAGATGCCTCGAAGCATAGAGGCACTATTTGGAGAGAGCCAAGCTGGAATTCGAAATTTGGACAGATCATAAAAATCTCCAATACTTCATGATGAGCCAGAAGTTAAATCAAAGACAAGTGCGATAGGCCTTGTACCTCTTGTGATTTAACTTTACCTTGAAGCATATTCTAGGAAAAAGTATAGAGAAGGCAAACAGACTAAGCAGAAGACTAGATTGGCAGGAAGGGGTGGAAAGAGATAACAAGGACCAGATGCTAATAAAGCCCAAATGGGTGAGAGGAGTAAAAACAATAGTGGAAGAAAGAGATCTAAGAGAAAGAATAAAAAGAGTACAGGAGAAAGATGAAAGAGTAGTGAAGGCAGTGGAAGAATTAAAGAAAGCAGGAGTAAAAACACTGAGGGATGAAGAGTGGGAAATAGACAATGGGGTAGTACTAAAAGAAGGAAGAATATATGTACCAGAAAGAGAACTGAGAGGGAAGGTAATACAGTTGCACTACGACACCCCAGTAGAAGGGCATGGAGGAAGGTGGAAAATAATGGAGTTGGTCACTAGAAACTATTAGTGGCCAGAAGTAACAAAGAAGGTGGGAAGATACATAGACAGATATGATACTTGTTAAAGATACAAGAACCAAAGCGAGGCACCAGCAGGCAAATTAATGCCAAATGTGATCCCAGAAAAACCATAGAGTCATATCTCAGCAGACTTCATCACTAAACTACCTCTAGCTCAGGGATATAACGCCATTCTAGTAGTATGGGACCGTTTTAGCAAAATGGTGCACTTCATACTAACAATAGAAAAGACATCAGCAAAGGGGCTTACCAAATTGTTTTGAGATTATGTATGGAAGTTGCATGGGCTCCCAGAAAGCATCATATCAGATAGAGGAGTACAATTTGCAGTGGGAATGATGAAGGAGGTGAACGACTTACTAGGTATCTAAACAAAACTCTCAACGGTCTATCACCTGCAAACTGATGGGCAAACAGAAAGGATAAATCAGGAGTTGGAGTAGTACCTGAGGGTCTTCATTGACCATAGATAAGAGCAATGGCTAAATTGGCTAGAAATGGCAGAATTTGCATACAATAACAAAATCACGTAGTAACAAAAAATTCACTATTTAGAGTAAATTATGGACAAGACCTGAGGATAGGATTTGAAGGCAGAAGGAAAGAGAAGTACAATGTAGTAGGAAAATTTGTGAAGAAAATGAGAAAAATCCAGGAGGAGACAAAAGCAGCATTAGGAAAAGCATAGGAGGAAATGAGGAAGTTTGCAGATAGAAAACGAGAAAAGGGAGAGGAATACATAGTAAAGGACTTAGTACTATTAAGTACAAAGGACTTAAAATGGCAAATGAAAGGGAGGAGATCAAAAAAATTAACAGAACGTTTCATAGAACCCTATAAGATCAAGAGGATTGTCTCTAGCAATGCAATAGAATTAGAACTACCTAAATCTATTAGAATACATCCTGTAGTTAACATAAGTAGAGTACGACTTTACAAACCACAAGTAGAGGAACAAAAGAAGGCACCGCCGAAACTAGTCATTATTAAAGGAGAAGAGGAATTCGAAGTGGAGAAAATTCTGAATAAACAAATAATATAAGGAAAGGAGAAGTTCTTAGTACAATGGAAAGGGTATACAGCAGAAGAAGACATATGGGAAAGTAGGGAAAATCTGGAAAATGCAAAAGAATTAGTAGAAGAGTTTGAGAGGAAGTACGGGGAAGAGGTAGAAGAACTCAGGCAACAGGAACTGGAAGAAGAAGAAAAAGAGTTTAGCTAAGAGTTACCAAGGGAATTTATGGCTAAACTGCTATATGGTTGGGGGAAAAGGAGATATGAAAGAAAAAGAGAGAAAAGGTGGGATAAGAATTGGAATCGATGGAAAAATTCCTCAGGACAAGAAATCTTGAAGGGAGGGCCATATTATGAGAGCCCCAGAGAGGAAAGAGTTTCCCACGCATTTGAACATTTGATCTCTAACATCAAGTTGTATAATAGGGTTGAGATATAAATAGTGTGGAAACTTAGATAAGTAGGTCACATGACAAAGATCAGATGACAAAACATTCCAGAAGAACATGTGATCATAAACTAGTAGTAGCATAGCCACCATAGGAATTTGTATAAGTAGTCGAGCAATCTAATGGAGAACTCTATTGAGTTCTTCCTGAACATCCACCTAGGGTGATTACTAAGAGCATTCATTGCCTATTGACAACAACTACGTTTGCTGGAGTGCAAGATCTTTATCTAGCCAGAGTCCTACTGCCTTACTTACTACTGCCCTAATAGTACTTTTGCTATTACTCCACAAAGAAGATCTCTACTCTAGATAGTCTCTTAGGAGTAACTGTCAATTCTCTGTGTAGACAGGTGACAAGAGTACCTGTAGCATAAAGTTTATACTGAGAAGAGTACAAGTAACTATTTAACACTGCTTGTTTGTAAGGTCAGGTCTTAGAAATGATATCAGAGAGCCAAACTCCATGCCAGAATTAAGCCAACTACTCTTTGTTCAGTGTTTAACAAAGAGAACTCGATAGAGTTTCCGTTAGATTCTGTATACTATTTATACATGAAGAGTAACCCTAACCCTTCCTTTTATCCCACGCTTCCCCATGAGTCACTCTTCTCTCATACATCTATCAATAAGAAAAGAAAAGAAAAGAAAAAAAAAAGGAAAATGATAATCAGAAACTAAAAGAAAATAAAATAAAAAGAAATATTAAATAATGACTTAGCCATTTTGCCAAGTTATGACACTACCCTCCTCTTAAGTTTCCTTGTCCCAAGAAATTCTTTTACAACTCATAGTATAGGTCTACTATATTACCCATCTCATCATCATCATCTTCTGTCTACTCCCTAACTCCTGATTTTTTTTTCTCAACTTCTTTTTCTTCTACAATTGTTTCTATTCTTCTTCTTCTTGATTGTTTCCCTTTCCACTGTTTTCAATTTCTTTCCAGTCTTCCCCAATACTCTTGATCATATCTTTTATCTGACCACCCAAACAGTTTTCTTGTTATAAATCTCCCTGGCAATTCTTCTCTCCTAAATGTTTCTTCCTCATGTTCTTATCTCGCCACATTTTTCATATCTCACCAGTATTCTTTTTCAAACTCTTTGATTATTTCTTTCACATTTTCTAAATTCTCCCTTCTCTCCCAAGTATTTGACTCTGCCATGAATCCTTTCCAGCACACCAAGTATTTATCCTTCCCTCTAACCCGTCGCTTGTTCAGGATTCTTTCTACCTTCCATTCTTCTTCTCCTTCAATTATTACTGGAGCTGGTTGCTCCCTTTTTTATCCTTCTACTTGCCCTACATATCTACATATTCTACTGACATTGACTACCAGATGTATTTTTATTATACTAGGTAGTTCTAATTTGACTACGTTTGTTGATACAATTTTCTTTACTTTATAGGGCCCCACAAATCTCTCTGTTAGTTTTTCTGTCCTCCTCCCGACCATTTGATATTTCAGGTCTTTAGTGCTGAGCATTACTAAATCCCTACTTTATACTCCTCGACTTCTGTCCTTTTCCTATCTGTATACTTCTTCATATCTTTTTGTGTTTTTCCTAGTACTGCTTTTGCTTTCTCCTGTATTTCTCTTATTTTCTCTACAAATTTTTCCATCCCATGTATTTTCCTTTTTTTCTTCCCTCAAACCCCATCCTTGGGTTCTGTTCATAATTTGCTTTAAATGGCAATGTCCTAGTACTTGAGTATACCTTGTTGTTATAGGTAAATTCCACTGTTTCTAACCATTTTGGCCATTGTTCCTGCCTGTGGTCGATAAACATTCTTAAGTATTGTTTTAGTTCCTGATTCACCCTCTCTGTCTGTCTGTCCATCTGAGAGTAGAATGCCGTTAATAATTTACTTTTGATTCCCAATATCCTGTTTAGCTCTCACATTAACCCTGCTGCAAATTAAGATTCTCTTGTCACAAACTTCATTTGGTCATATCTCTACCAATTCTTCAACGATTCCCATAGTCTTAATACCAGCTTAAAGCCCTTAAGAAGACCTTTTGATCAATACCAGTCATGTTTTGAGGCAATCAATAATGGTCGAGATATTAAGCAGATCAACTGGTAACCACTATATTACCATTTATTAAATCGCTAATATCTTGGAAACTGCCATGATCAATGCTTCAATTCTAGGCTCAGCAGAAGCCTTCTTCATAATGCTTAGAATGAGCCTAGAATAACCTCAAGGCAATTAATATTAGTGGAGATATAAAGGTCTCAATGTTTGTACATGGACTTTATTAATTACCTATAAATAGTCATCTGTCCTTTTCTTAGAACAAAGGACACCCTCCATATGGTTAGGTTATCATTATTCCAGTACAAAGACACTACCATATGTAGAACAATAGGTAGTAATCAGGTAATGATCTGTACTAGTGCACAGACCATCACAATTATGTATATAAGGAC
>Ga0153982_1000529_pt1 | contig 10435 bp, 12 predicted proteins | sample TSGA066MetaG_FD_104743 | JGI IMG/M metagenome (GOLD analysis project Ga0153982, IMG submission 104743) | Attine ant fungus gardens microbial communities from Georgia, USA - TSGA066 MetaG | ecosystem: Host-associated > Fungi > Mycelium > Unclassified | place: USA: Georgia, Alexander Wildlife...
ATGATATCACACGTCGCTTCTGATCCTCTGGTCAAATGGCCGTGCTAGCTGCCAAGGCCGATTTTCCAACACCAGGAGATCCCCTTCTCCAAATCAGATTGAGACCATTGGCATTCTTTATCTCGTTTCCAATCTCTTGTAAGACAGCGGTGCGGGTGCTTTCCATACATGGTTTGCATAGGGGAGCCTAACCGAACCAAGGAAGAATGTGAAATTATCGATGATAGTCATCATTGTACCTGTGGAGCAGAATACAAGAATGATCGTCATTGCACTCGCAGGGAAAGGTGTAAATGTTGACAATGGTCATCATCACGTTTACAAGGAAAAAAATGCAAGAGTGTCGATATTGCGTTCCCGAGGCGAAGTATAAGACTGGTGACTATAGCCACCGCTGTGGTCTTGAGATGATGTAGGAGGGTGTTGATGAGGCCTATTGTCATCATGGTGCTCTTGAGATAGAGTACAAAAACATTGATGTTGCCGTTGTGAAGACCTTTCCCAGTGCGGAAAGCGAGGGTATAAACGACATCAGCGGACTTGAGCACGATCGATCCCATCCTCTAACAGGCATCCCCAAGGACGAGTAGCGATGAGAAAAGTATTCTGATAGATAAAAGAGGTGGCCTGGTAAGTGTCTTAGAGGATTATCAGCGTAGAGAATCATTGTGGCAGTCGCATCGAGACAGGTGGAAATAAGTTGGAAGAGTATCAGTTAGAGTAGGTGCAGTTGACGGAATCATGATAGAAATAGGCCTGTCTCGACCTAAACTGTAGTTCGAGTTGTAGCGACAGTGTTGCTACCTGCTCAGACGCCTCAACTGAGTTTGAATGTATCGAGGTCTTCTGTATCTGTCTACAGCAGTGTGTATGATGTGTGTTGATATTGTGGACGGAAGTATGACATCCTGACTGTAAATAATCAGCTACAACTACAGGGAATATCGGCTGATGGGCTCACTTAGCAAAGTACCATGCTATAATCACACTTGCGCAGCTCATTTTCAAAACTTCTCTTGCAGCACCAGTTGCCCTCCACATCGAGTTGAAAAATTCGTACTCGAAAGTCGTCATCCTCTGGTGAGACAATATTGCTCAGGGCGAGGCGGTAGATATTGCTAGACCAGTTTTCAATTTCGGCAGATCGTTGCATGCGCTGTTTGTAGCTCTCTCGGAAAATTAATGAAGACGGGAGAGAGATAGAGAACAGCTTCGCAAGCAACGCAGCCAATCGTGTTCATATCGATAGGACCGATGTTGACAAGATCCTGCAAGCAATGACCAACATTACGTTCACCCATGCACATGAATGACATCGTCAGGTCCTTGGTATTGTAGATCCCATTTGCATGAGCCATTTACTTGAATAGTTGACCTCAACAGGGCTTATTCATGGTAAAAGGTTGATATAAAACCAAGCATGAATACATACGACTGTTTTAATTAGTAACTTTGACAGGTATAGCAAACCTGGCTGTCGCCAAATAGTGAATGAGCCTTTGCCGAGATGTGCCAATTGGCCCTGGACTCATGAACAGTCAAGCAAGCGCCAGTCCCTCCTATACGGCTATGGATGTTGCATGGAATATACCAATCGAAATTGCTTGCACCAGTGATAGTTGAACCAGAGGCTCTGGTGAAAACACCAAGGCAATGCTGGTTGACCTTTTGGAAGGTAAATCAGGCACTATTTCCGGCGAAATTCTAATCGTCGTAATGGGATCGTTAATGCCGTCGAATCCCGCTGCGGCAGGCTAAAAGTTAGTGAAGTCATAACTATAGCCGCAGATAACAACGGACATACTCGAAACACTATCCCACAAGTCGGGGACCTTGTTGCGGGTGTCTCACGCATGGCCTCAGTGAAGGCAAAAGTCAAGAATCCGGCGCCTGCCATTGGGGTGAGGATAAGACTGAGAAGGCCCATATTCTCTCGCTATGCACGTTGCTGCTTTGAACTACAGAGACCTGAAGCGAACGGGTCGTCAAGATGGAATGACAGATAACAGCGGCATCATAACCCACCACATTGATGCATGAGAAAAGTCGGAACCCAGATCATAATGATATGGCAGTAGATCGATCATCCGCGGACTACTGGGGCCAGGGCCCTTCCGTCTCAAGCTCCCAGGTTTGAAGAGTGCGAGGCTTTATTCATGAACATCCTCCTCATGGCCAAGGAGTGACTGTCCCCATCAGAGGGTGCCCTGCTGTGGGACGTCTCAATGGTGAGTTGTAAGTTCTCGGATTTACCGCTGCCCGAATCGCCCCTGTGATCAAGAAGAAAAATTCGTGTTGATGGTCAGACGGAACCAAAAACATGGCCGACAAAAAGCACGCACATGAAAAGCATGCTCTGGTCCCGGGTGGTCCTGCGCATGAGGTAATGGGTGTTGCTTGCCAGCTGAAAGATGTGCAGGGGAAGGGTAGTGTCTCTGTGCTCAGATTTCCGCAGACGCACTTGACGGCATCATTCCCCTCCTGTTCAAGTTGAGCGACACGGCTGCGATAAGGACCATTGACGATGGCCAGGGTCAATTCTGTGGCCCGAGTAAACTAAACTCTTCTTGCAGCCGACTTTAGAGACATCGAAGAGCTCTGGGCTTTCCAAATCACCTGCATAAGGGAGATGGACCTGATAAGCAGAGGACATGTTACGCTGTCTAGAAGCATCGAACTGAGAACTCCAGTCACCGTACTCAGTACTTTGTTGTCTGTACTTTTGAGAGGGTTCGAATCACTTATTAATCACTAATTAAATTAATTCGTAAACCCTTTACTAATCGATAAATGATTTATGAAGATCGAATTTCTTTGATTATGTACTGAGAAGACTTCAGGATGAGGAGAAAATAAGAAGACTACAAATACATCAAGTTGAGGAGAATGAAAAGAAATGACTAGGTAGTGTATCGAATTAAGGAGATGGAAAATGACTAGGCAAATTGAGGAGGATGAAAAAAAAAAGGACTAGACAGTGTATCGAATGGAGGAGATTGAAAAGAAGTGACCAAGCAGAGTATCGAGCTGAGGAGATAGAAAATGACTAGGAAAGTATCAAGCTGAGGAGGATTTAAAAAAAAAAGACTAGGCAGAATTGAGGAGATCGAAAGGAAATGATTAGGCAGAGCATCGAATTGAGGAGAATGAAAAAAAAATTTCCAGGCAGTGCATCGCATCGGATAGGATCGAGGAAAATGAAAAGATAATCAGTAAACAGAATGGCACCCTACAATTTACCCTAGAATGTCCAAATAGATGAAAAATAAATTAAAGTGCCTCCACACCCAACAAACAAGAACAAGAACATCTCAACACTAACCAACGCAACCCCACACTCTCAAAGAACAATACAACCAAGAGCCCGCTGCTCAAAATCCCGAAGGAGAGCAAGGTACGGTCAGGGTTCAAGTACGCTCCAAGAGAGCATGTCGGGCTTGATGGCGTGGAGTCGTCTGTCCGTTCGTCAAAGGTATGAAAACAGGTCGAAGAAGAATGGAAACAGGTTGAGAAACAACGAAGTGCCTTCTGTAAAAGAGAATGACCCTATACCGAAGGAAAAACACTGCCTTGAGCCACTGAAAGATCATAAGGCGAAAGATAATAAAGCGAAACTATGAACATCAGTGCCAATATTTTGTGCCAATCATATTTCATGCCAATCATATTTCGCGCCAATCAGATCTCGGGCAAGGATGAATGAATGCAACAGAGCCTACAAAAGCTCTGGTATGCAGGTGAGTTATGATACGATCCAGGGGAGGGCGATGACAAGAAATAGGCCATCGAAGGACACCAGAGACGACGTTGTGAATCCATGGATCTTGTTTGATTATGAGACGATCACTGCTTCATACGGTTTCGTTGCGGAAGTTTCTTCGTTGGACGACCGCTTCTATTCTTCACTGGACGACCGTGTCTATCCAGCTTCACCGGAGGTGGAGCTCCAATAGTGAAAACCACTGGGGTAGATGCAAGAGACACAGAAGGTGAACTGAGTGCCGATGAATTGAACTGATTGGGCGTCGACTGGTTGAACTGACTGGGCATCGACTGGTTGAACTGACTGGGCGTCGACTGATTGAACTGATTGGGATTGGGCTGATTGAACTGAACTGATTGAACGAAGTAGTGAACTGATTGAACGAATTGGGATTAGATTCGATGGGAATAGACTGATTGGTATTGAACTGGTTAAATTGATTAGGATCGGGATTGAACTGATTAGCATTTGCCTCGAACGGTACCCCCGACGGAAACGAGTTGGGACCGGAAAAGGGAACAAGAGTAGGGTGGTTCGAACCTGAACCTGAGGCAAAGAAACCTGGTGCTGTGAACGAGTTGCTAGATGCAGGCCCACCAGAATGCTGTCCGAAAGGACCCGGCGTGGATGGGTGAAAGCTTCCTGCTCCCTGAGACGTTTGACCAGATGACTGGCCAAATCCGATGCTGCTGGAAGTAGATCTATTATTCGGAGGGCTCACATCCATCTGGCAATCCTGATCGCTATCATTGGGTAGGGTAGGTTCAGAGGCTCCAGCATGGGACGATGAGGGGTCGTTCACTGTCAGGCGGTAAGTACAATACTGAGAAATCAGACACAGGTGACTTACCACCATAAGACATAGAACCGGCTGGAGCATAAGCTTGTTGACCGAGCGACAAATCTTGGTCTCTTTGAGCATTCTCAGTCTTCTTCTCACCGTCCCATAATGGATTTGCAGGATCTTCGATAGGAAGACTAGGAACGAAAGGGTTGACATTGGCACCAGGAGAGGATATTGATGAAGCAGCGTGTAAAGGCGCAAGATTTGACAAAAAAGTAGTGCTCCCCCGGGTAGGTTGCGTCTGGGAACAGATGTCAGCTAAAAAAAATTACTGGTTGAAGAATGACCCACATTTTCGGTAAAGCTGAAATTTGCTGGAAGGTTGAAGTCAGGTACATTCTTGGCGGCCTCCTCAAGCATCGCCATTTCCTTATCTCAGTCAGGAATGAAGCCATCACCTTCTGCTGGAGACCTAGCTCTAGAGCGAATCGTATAAGGTTGAGGAATACGGTTTCGCGACGACTTCACATGACCAACACGTAAGGAAGATGCACCGGACGTTGAGGATATTGAAGGTGAAAGTAGAACGTTTTCCGCTGATTCCAGAGATACATCCACAGACATCGGGGAATAATGTCGACCAGATTCCACAGATACATCCTTGGGTGATGGAAGCGAAGGTTGAGCATTCGTTGCTTCCACGATCGCGTTGTTGGACACTGACATTGGAATCTGAGTATTTGCTACTTCTGAAATCGGGTCATTAGGCACTGAAGTTGAAGGCTGAACCCTCGCCGCTTCTACCTCAACCTCATCAGTCACTGAAGTCAGAGGCCAAGCCTCCATTGTTTGTACAGCCACACTTTGAAGTACTGGTGCCGAAGGCCGAACCCTTGCTGCTTCTACATCGGTCATTGAAGTTGAAGTGTTACCTCTACCGTCACGTCTGTTGGCACTGAATTTGAAGCGCTAATCCTGTTTACCCTTTGTGCTCTCCTCTTTGCTCTTCATTTAATCTCTTGAATTCTGCATGATACCCCTTCGAGAAGACACGCATCTTGAGCATTGGTTGTAGTCTCTTTCCACCACCGTTCCAATCTAGGAGATCATCTTGGATTAGGGAAGAGCCGTCTTGTGAGGACAGGAAGTTTGGGGGAAGGTCGGGCGAATCAGGAAGGTTGGGCGAAGGAAGGTTTGGTTTTGGCCAAAAGAATATGGGTTTACCGAGTAATTTTTCCAAATATTCTTGCTCGAAAGCCTCCAACTTGTTGTGTTCAGCCGCCAACTTGTCGTGATCAGCCTTAGCTTGGGCCTTCAATATATTCACGCCACTCTTTCTAAGGAAATGTATTAGAAAAAAGGACCAAAGATTAGAGCAGAATAACGAACCCCTTGCTTTGATGCCAAGAGCTCATCAATAGATGGATTTTCTCCAATTGTCTCCCACACAGGAACCCCATGTCTGTCAGGAGGAGGTTTAACAAAAGCGGGATGATTTTGCAAAAATTCCATAGATATCATATCGATCCAGTCCGGATTTTTTGGAGGAGCCATGCACTTCAAATATAACTCGGGTTCTGCAAATGGAGAGGGTCTTATCAATGTTGCTGGTGTGACCAATGTGACTGACATTGCTGTGGTTATAGAAGATTCAATAGACTGGACTGATTTAATAGACAAACCTGTATTTTCAGAAGTACCGGACAAAGACCGACTCTCAGAAACGGTTTCACCGCGTTCCTAAGCCAGAGTCAATGGACATTAGGAAAACACGATAAAAAACACATACAAAAGTTCGAACAATGCCTACAGGAGGTAGCACAGGACATATGTTGGAATATCGAGTCGACATCATAATCTTGTTGAAGGTTCTAGAACGTTCCACCTTTTTAGTATATAGACTCAGTAGCTTATTGTATGCATCCACTGGTTTGCAAAGGAATAAATTGCAAACACTCCTACATTCCAAGACAAACCAGTCTGCAAATATTTTCTACAACAACATAAACTGACAGAACTGTTAATGGGCTTGTGAATGACAAGTGTCATATTCCAGAAATCTGACAATTATGTAATTTTATTTCCCCTAATAATTCTCCTGAAATTATAAATAGTAGGATAGTGTAGTAGACTACTCTCCTCCTATTCCAGACTTCCTATAAGTACTGAGTAGTTAAAGTGTATTTCCTTAGTTTGTAAATTAATGTCATCTGGTCCTAATCCTATCCCTGTCCACTCCAGTTCCTATTCTACTTCCTTAGGACCTCTGTTCTGATGACTTCCTTCCACTCCAAAATACATGACCAACCTCACAACTGGAGACTGGGGTGTAACACATAAGTTGAAGCCAAGGTCATTCATCAAGTCATACTCCACTCCAACGTCTTTCCTGTCTGCCAGAGCCTGCTTTTTGGGTTCTCTATCATTGCTAAGTACTATCTATTCTCCAAAGTAGTACAATACATCTGTTCTGGAGTGTAATTCTATTTATAACTCCTTTCCTTTGTCCTCCATCCTTTCTGTATTTGACAACAAGGGACTCAGGGCCAAGCCAAGGAACAGAACATGGGAGCTTTCCAATAACTCCATAAATGGACCTAAGGGCATTTGATCCCAGTTTATACTTGCATTGTTTGAATTCAGGAGACTTTCTCCTCAAATACTGTATCTCTCCTTCTCCTTCTCCTTCTCCTTCTCCTTCTCCTTTTTCTTGTTCTTTGATCTCTGTTGAGACTGCAGTTGTTTGCTTGTGCTTCCCAAGACTGCCCCTCTTGTAGACATTGGTAGGTGCAGACAGCTGAGCACTGGTAGACATGGAAGGCTGGGCACAGATAAGTGCAAAAGGCTGGGTGTGAGTAAGTGTGGAAGGCTGGGTGCAGGAAGGTTGAGTATGGGTGAATGCAAAAGGCTAATAGGTAGACATGAAAAGTTGGGCACTGGTGGACATGGATGGGTGAGCCCTGGTAGATGTGGTTGGGTAAGCCCTGGTAGACACAAAAGGCCGGAGTGTGGAAGCTGATGACGGGGACTGGTCTGCCTGGTATGGGACTTGTGCATGCTCTGTCTCTCGGAGCTCTGATGGGGTGGCAGGTGATCACTGCCCAGCATCGTCCCTCTCATCATTTGTGCCCATGAGAAGGGAGCAGTGAGATAGCTCTTGACTTGAAAAATAATGTTGGGGCTGTATCTTGTTCAAGGTGCATGTCTTCGCGTTGGCCATATGGGAAGCTGCAGAGGACGGCATCATGGTCGTGGGTAAAGAAGAAGAAGAGTAAACGACACAACCTAATCAGTGGGAACTTGATATTGAGACCAGATCTGTGATTAGTCAGAGTTGCTCAGTCCTTGTCACGTCGAAATAGTGTAGATGACGCTAAACGTTCAGCAGTTATATATCTATCACAGCACACGTCCCATCACCCATATCTTGATCATGTTGTTGTCCGACCACGGCGTCTTATTTCTAAAATTGATCTCCAGCTCTTGCTATCTCGACAATACTTGCAGCATTTGTTGTACCCTAAGAACAAAGATTGAATTTGCGGAGTAAGTACATGTCGCAGGTTATCTCCATCAATAATAACGACAGCTCTCGCTCTGCCAATAACTACAAAGGCAGACTCGTGACAAGAATTCATTATCTCGACTGTCCAACCTTACAACATAGGTCTAGAGACTGAACGCCAAGGAGACAAGGATAAAAAAAGAGCTCAGAAAGGCACAGTTTCTCGCTTGCTCTTCCACAGCACCAGATTCACCGTGTTCACGTTCAGGTGCTGCTCCTGTCTGGCTGTGTCATAGAACAGCCTCTGAGACCCGGGAAGACTTTATAACTGCCACTACATGCCTTTTAAAAGACCACCAAAACCTCTGAGCTGAGTAATATACTTTCCACTCGCAGTAAAAAAAGGGAAAGCTACTAAATGGGCATCTTCATATCTTATCTCTCCTCGTGATGATTGTCTCAGACTGTTGAATCCTGAACGGAGAAGGCGGTTGATTGTCATGACCGACTTCAACTCAAATTTTCCATATTATCTATGCTTCAAATGTTTTCCCATCCCTATGGATGACCTTATGTTGTCTTGTTCCATCAACGTACATTAAATGGCTTAATAGACTTGACATTTCAACGCATCATCGACTTCTCATGATGCTCCCAAACATTGTCAAGCTTACTTGTTAAGGACTCTGACTAGGCTTGCCCAAACCATCGTACATGAATCGAGTATTTGACCTCGAGCACAGCTGGATGTGGTTGTCATAGCACTGAAGAACGAACATTCAGCATTGACTCACATCCATGTGTACCTATCCTCAAACCCTTGTCATCTGATCCAATAAATATCATGAAATAGTAAGATCGCACGAACTGAATCACCAGCCAAGACAATTCTTCCCGAAAAAGGAGTAGCGAACGTCAGCATTAATCACATCACATCACAGAGACAATCAAAAGCCTTGTCTTGTCTCGTTTGTCGCACTCAACCGCCTTTTTGTTTAGTAACACGAGACATTCCTTTGTTTCTATCTGAGACTGAGACATCCTAAAAACGACTTAAGACATCACTATATATAAAAATAGCTAGATTACCATCACAAATTCATATCAAATCAAATGTTTCATCTCTTTCAATATCAAGTTACACCACCACCAATAATTACAAGAAAAGCCTTCCGTTGAAGATAAAAAAAACCCATTCAACTATGCTTATTTTAATGCAACTATATCATTTTGATATAACCCATAGCAGACCAATCATTATCAACAGCTGATCCACCCTTGGAAATCTCATGCTTCGTGAGTGGGGTAGCAGGTCAAGTAATGGGAATTTGAAGCATACCATTCCCTTTGAAATACAGCCCACTAATTGAGTGGATGGATCAAGGACTCTGGCAAGAAGAGGACAAAGAGCAGGCACACCGCTTGGCAACGACGCCAGGAACAAAATCCTAAACATAGAGTTCTCCATCGTGGTTTGCGGTTGACATTGGGACGGACGCGTACTTGGGATTATCAACAAGGGGCTTGCCGAAGACAGGATACTCTGCGAGAGAGCCTTGGAGAGGGAAGGTGAATCAGGAGGCAGGGAGAAGAATGCCGGGAGATGGACGTTGTCGGAGAGTTCGGATGTCGTTGGGGTTATTGGCTGGCTAGGGCCTAATGCAAGGCCAGGTGCTTCGAGGCCAAGAGCCCAGAAAGGGCATATATTCTATCCATTCAAGAGAATGCTGCACACCCACAACTGTTTCTGCTTACCAGTAGACTCAGGGCCACCTTATTTGAGAAGCAGATATGATCATGATTGTCAATCATGTACCAACAAATCATGATAGTTTAACAGGCACCTTGATGATAAAATGTACTTTACCAAGAGCTCTAAACATATCACAGTTCCTGTCGAGAAGACCCTTATTGTGAACAAGCAATTTGTGAGACCCAGATCTAGATCCAGTTCTCGAAGAAACTGATCTTTCTGATCCTCTGATCTCCACAGGTTCTGGTTCTCAGAATATCATATGGATGACGTTTCATGACATGATGGAATATACTAGGGTGGATTTTCGAAGCTCAACGGTACTTCAACGGGATCCGTTCAGAGTATAAAAATAAGAAAACGAATTTTCGGTAGGGGCTATGTTTGGAGTTGTAGTACACTGGAACTACTCATATCGTCAGACATATGACATCAGTATGTTCTACGTCTTGTATCTGAGCAAGACACAAAAGCAAATTGGAATAAGTTTTCCACCTTCCTGTCTTCAATGACGACCTGACAATCAACATATGAGCATGAATATCATTCTGCAACACCAGCGTGCCCAAAGTAAAGACGTCAATTTCTCACCTCTGGGCAAGCGCAGTCTTTTGTATTGCCATGCATGTG
>Ga0153982_1000531_pt1 | contig 10421 bp, 9 predicted proteins | sample TSGA066MetaG_FD_104743 | JGI IMG/M metagenome (GOLD analysis project Ga0153982, IMG submission 104743) | Attine ant fungus gardens microbial communities from Georgia, USA - TSGA066 MetaG | ecosystem: Host-associated > Fungi > Mycelium > Unclassified | place: USA: Georgia, Alexander Wildlife...
ACTATCGGCGGTCGCAAGATATCAAGATCAAGTGCGCCGGCGCGGTTCAAGTGCGTTGGCGCGCAATGCGCTGCATTGGGCCGGGTCAACAGATCCGCCGAGATGTCCAGCGCGACCCCAGGAAGTTTGCGTTTCACCATTCGCGCGATCGCCAGCAATTATGCGAACGAGGCTATGCCGGTCATCCCGAGCCTGGCGCGGACAACCTGGGCGCCATCTCCGTACCCACTACGACGGTCTCGTCCCTCCCGGGTTTTCACATGTTCGTCCTCTTCACTTGCGCGGTTGGCGGGTTGTCTCTTCGGGACGCAGAGCGATGCTGATGAAGCGGATCATTTCATCCACGGCTTGCTCGGGCGAAACCTCGAGGAGCCCGTCGATCGCCAGCATCGCCACCCCGTGGACGGAGGTGAAAACAATGCGCGCCTGCGCAGCGGCATCGCCCGCGCGTACCCGACCAGCGGCCTGTGCCTTTTCGATTAGCTCGACGACGAATGCGAACGCACCATGTCCCGCGTCGAGCAGTTCCTGAGTTACGCCAGCGGAGCGCTTCGCGGCATACATCGCCGACAACCGATGCGGATGTTGGACGGCGAACTCAACATATGCGCGCGCCGCGACGACGAGCGGATCGGCATCGTCGGATGCGCGCATCTCCTGGGTCAGCCGAGTGAATCCGGCAACTGCGACGGCATCGAGCAGCGCCGCACGATCGCGGAAATGTCGCGCCGACGCGCCGTGGCTCACCCCGAGGTCCCGCGCCAGTTGACGCAGTGACAGCGCCTCTGCGCCCTGGTCGTCGATCTCGGCCGTGGCCCGCGCCAGCAGGGCCGCCCGCAGGTCGCCGTGGTGGTATGCGCGATTTTCCATCATCTCAATGTAACCATCACAATGTAGCTGTTGACAACAATGCTGTCACTGCCTACATTGGCTTTCCATGACCTCACGACCTCGCACTGTTCTGATTACCGGAGCCAGCTCCGGTATAGGTGCCGAGTTTGCCCGCCAGTTCGCTCGCCGGGGCAGCGCTTTGGTGCTGATGGCGCGCCGGGAGGATCGGCTGCGCGACCTCGCCGCGCGCATAACTCGCGACCACGGCGTGCAGGTTGACATCGTCGCGCTCGATCTTGAACAGGATGGTGCCGCCGATCGCCTGCGCCAACAGCTCGCGGAAGCAGACATCCGCATCGACGGACTGGTGAATAACGCAGGCTTTGGGATCCACGGGCCGGTCGCGACCAATGACCCGTCCCGACTCGACGCTTTACTGCGTCTCAACGTCGGCGCCCTGGCGGCGCTGACCCGCATCTTTCTGCCAGACATCCTCGCCGGCCAAGGGGTGCTGATCAATGTCGCCAGCACGGCGGCCTACCAGCCCTGTCCGGGAATGGCAGCTTACGCTGCGAGCAAGGCGTTCGTCCTCAGTTTCACCGAGGCGATTGCATACGAGGCACGCGGATCCGGCGCGCGCATACTCGCGCTCACCCCCGGTGGAACCCGAACCGAGTTCTTCGATGTCCTGGGGACCGAGTCGGTAGCCGTCGGCCGTCTGCAGACGAGCGAACAAGTGGTCGCATGTGCTCTGCGCGCACTGGATGCGCGCACTCGCCCATCGAGTGTGTCGTCTGGATGGGCCAACAAGATGCGCACCATGCTGGTTCGACTGCTGCCGCGGCGCACCGTCACTGCCATCGCTGGGCGGATGCTCAACTAACCCGATCACTCGGTCAAGCGCCAGGCCGTAGGGCAGATAACCTGCCCAAACCTAACAACCAGGCCAGCCGACACTGCCGAATATGCCTCTGAGCAGATAACGTGCTTGCGCTTCATCGGTACACTCGCAGTGCTGCCAAAACGGCTGCGCGAGGAGATCGCAAGCGTAAGCAGGAGCGGGGCGACCAGGCTGACGAGCCGCGCTCGTGATCACCAGAAGGCGCCGCGGCTGCGCGCGGGACGGATGCCGCGGGCGATCAACCAGATCGCAAAGACGATCTCTCCGAAGAAGGTGAATGCGACGATGGAGACACCGGCGTCCGGCAGCAGCGCGGTCGCCACGGTGTCGACGGCGTAAGCGATCCCGGCCACGCCGAGGAGCGCCGCGATCCAGATCGGGACGACTCCGCCGCGCCATGCGGTCACCGCCACGAGGATCAGGCGCACGCCGAAGAGCAGCAGCGCACCGTCCCAGATTGCTTGGAACCGCTGCGGATCCGCGGGATCGGGCAGGAAACCGGCGGCGACGGCGAACGCCGCCGCGTAGGCGATCCGCATTCCCGTGGCGACTTGGGCGAGCAGTGCGCCTCCGCGGGCGAGCAGGGGCAGCAGCGCCAGTGCGACGAGCACGTCGAGCGCTGCGACGATCAGCACGCTCAACACGGCGATTCCTGTTCTCCCCTGTGGAAGGGCGAGCAGCAGGCCGAGCGGCGCGATCGTGGCCATAGCTAACAGAGCTGCTCCTGCCGTCAGCATCGGGGCGCGCAGCTCGCTCGTGCCGGTCTTCTCGTTCTCGGGGTTTGGGGCGCAGTGGAACGGAAAGTGCAGTTTAGTGTCGGGGAACCTGCGGTAGCCGGCCAGATCATCCGCAACTGATTGTTCTGATGGAAATTGCGGGCGCTGGTATCAACTGGACACCGTGCCGGTTAGGGCTGGACAGTGCCGCTGGTGCTGGCCACCCGAATGACCGTAATCGGCCATCGTAGTCAGTTGGCTTCGATCTTCAGGAACGGCACTTCATGCAGATGATCGGGCGCCAAGGCCAGACCAGAGATGCGGCCGCTCTTGTCGCGCTTGAACACTACCAGCAGGCCTTCCATTCGCGGTAGGCCCTTCGCTTCGAACACGTCGGGCGCACGCGGCTGGAGTGATGCGGTGAGTTCCGACAAGCCGAGCACGGCGATCTTGAGCTGCTGCCCATCGAATGTTACGTCGTAGCTCGCCAGCAGCTCGTTGCTGGTGAATCGCCCCTGGAACTCGCCCAGCGCAGCCGTCGCGGGCTTCGACTCGGAGACTCGCACCCATTCCACCGCGTTGCCGTAGTTGCGTCGCACGATCCGTTCCGGATGCTTGGGATCGAACTCATAGGTGTTCGGCCCCATCACGAACCGTGTGCCGTCCACCTTTGCCTGGTCCGGAAACGTCCAAAGCGCCAGCTGTCCATTGTCGATGCGGCGATAGACGCCGTTATGGGCCGACAGATCGTCCGATCCGGGCGCCCTGGCCGGATCTCGCGCCGGCAGGTCCTTGGGCAGGAACAAGTCAGTAACGTCGTGCGGATTGACGTTGTCGGCATCGCCATTGCACAGTAGAGAGATCGACAGGTCAGCCTGCGGATAGCGCGCCACCCAAGCGGTATACACGCCGTTGTAGCCCCCATGCTGCACTTCCCGTAGCCCGCGATATTTTCCTACGAACTCTCCTCGAGCGTAATTAAGCACGAAGCCGTTGCGCAGCCGCGCTGGCTCCTCCAGCAGACGGGTCAGCTCCGAGCCGAAGGCGTTGCGCGACAAAGCCGCATTCCACCGCTGCATGTCACCGGCAGTGGTCAGCAGGTTCCCGGGGCCGAACGTGTTTCGCGCTGTCGGCATCTGCATGAAGCGTGCTGGCTTGCCGTCCTGAGCGGGTTCGGCCAGTGCATAACCGAACGCCCTCTTGTCCACGAGGCGCTGGCTGTCGACTTCCCACTGCGTATCCGTCATGCCCGCGGGTTCGAACAGGCGTTCGCGGGTGAAGTCGGGGAAGCTGCGGCCACTCACGCGCTCGACGATGATCGGCAGCAGGACGTAGCCCGTGTTGGTGTACAGATGCGATTCGCCAGGCACATGGTTCAACGAACCCAGCCGCGACGCGTAGGCCAGGATGTCCTGGTTGCGTTGCGCCAAGGTATCGCGCCCCAGCAGCCAGTCAGTAAAGCGGTAGTCGCGAAGCCCGCTGGTGTGGCTGAGCAGGTCATCAATCGTGATCGGTCGCTCCCAGGCTGGAAGTTCGGGCAGGTACTTGCGGATGTCATCGTCCAGCGCGAGCTTGCCCTCATTGGCTAGCAGCAAAACGGCGGCGGCGGTGAACTGCTTGCTCGCGGAAGCAATATTGAACACGCTGTCGACGTCCATGCTGACATGCCGCTCTAGATCCGCTTGCCCGTAGGCGCGCAGCACGTCCACGGCTTTGGAATGGACGCCAATCACACATCCCGGCGTCGAATCGGAAATGTCCTTGCGCATGATCGCATCCAGCGCGGCAATGATTTGAGGCGACGCGTCAGTTGCGGGCGCAGCCGCCGTGGCTGGAACGGGCCAGCCAATAGCTGACATCAGCGCTGCAGCGCTCGCGTAGCTTATCCAGATATTCAGAATATCCTCCCATTCCAGCCCTGGAACGCAACAAGTCCGGTACTGACCTGCCCCCTGGCGCAATACTAACAGCCCGTTTTCGCGTTTCGTGTTTCAGCCAAGAGCGGACAGTACATCAATAATCTGATTGCGCACTCCAGGCGTCCCTGACCAGCACCAGCGCCTTGCACAGCACTGATCGGCGCAGGTGTTCAGCTAAACCGGAATCTGCAGGAAATCCCCCAGGTCGCCATGGCCTAGCCAGCCCTCACAACGAGGCATGCTTCCTGGAGGAGCAGTGGATCGTCGGCCCAACTTATGCGAAGTAGAGCTGCGCCGATGAGCGACTGAACGCCTGAGGTGCAGATGACCGCATTTACCTGAGTCGGATCTGGCATCCCTTGCATGAAAGCCTCTACCCCTGATCGAGCGTTTGCAGTGTGGCTGTCTCGCTTTGTGGTGCCCGTTACGAACGCCTACCACAGTAACAGCCCAGTACCAGATTGGACAAACGCGGGCCAAGACAGAAACGCAGGTGTCCGCCAAGTTGTTCTGCGTCGAATCTCTGCGGCAGCCAGGCTGTCTGCACGATCCCAGTAGCCAACGCACCGCAACCCGCGCCGGCGCTCCAGGCTCGTGTACGCTCACCCGGGCGAGCACTGGTAAGCATGCACTCGTCCTCAACCAGGGGAACGAACAGGGGGCATTCAAGCCCAAGTGCAACGGGGAAGCCTGAGTTGAGCATCGTTGCTACGTGGTGCGCCAGCGTTAACGGTCGAGTGCCGCTCTCTTCACGGTTGGACCACCAGCCGAAATTACCCTTCGCGACGGACCCAACATCTGCGCAGACGACGACGAGATTCTGCATGCGCGTGGCCTTCTTGATCGTTCCGTCCGCAGTCAAAGGGCGCAGTGGAACTGAAACCCGGCATAAGCCCAATGGCTCAGCCCCAGTGCGTGATAACGAAATCTAGTACGAAGAAGGCAATCACCAAGACTATGACGACCATAAGCATGCGAAGAGCAGCGTCAGCAGCCCATTTGGATGCCGCGATGAGATAATGGCGAAACCGCGCCAAGGATTCGTGCTTCACGAACAGGTCGGGTTCTACCCCGCTAACACGGACACTTCAGTTAAGCCCCATCATGGGGCAGGAGGAGTGTCATGCGACAGCGGAAAAGATACAACGAAGAGTTCAAGCGTGAGGCCGTGGGCCTGACCCGGATGCCAGGGGCGAACGTTTCGCAGATTTCCCGTGATCTGAGCATCGGGTCCAACCTGATCCATCGATGGCGGCGCGAGCTGGAGGACGGTGGCAAGAAGGCCTTCCCTGGGAACGGCGTCGCCCGCGACCAGGAGCTTCTGGCACTCAAGCTCGAACTGGCGCGGGTGAAAAAGGAACGGGATTTTTTGCGCGATGCGGCGGCGTTCTTCGCCAAGGAATCGTCTTGAGGTACGAGGCGATCCGACGCCACCGCGATCAGTACCAGATTCGGTTGATGTACCGGTGCCTGCGGGTTTCGGTCAGCGGCTTCCACGACTGGTCCGCCCGCCGGCCCAGTGCCCGGGCGCAGGACAACGCCAGGCTGTCAGTGAAGATCCGGGAGCAGCACGCGGCCAGTGATGGGGTGATGGGCGCCTCGCGCATGCACGAGTCGCTGGGCTACGCCGGCGAAACAGCAAGCCTCAACCGCATTGCGCGGCTGATGGCCGGTGAAGGTTTGGCCGGCGTGCCGCAGCGACGCCGATGGCGGCACAAGCCCTCTGGTGTGCGACCGGCTTTCGTGCGCAATCATCTGGCGCGAGACTTCGCGGCCAACGAGCCCAATACCAAGTGGGTGGTGGACATCACCTACATCCGCACCGGCGAAGGCTGGTTGTACTTGTGTGCGTTGCTGGACCTGTACTCGGGCAAGGTCGTGGGCTGGTCGATGTCGCCAGTGCAGGACCGGCACCTGGTCCTGAAAGCAGTGATGATGGCCAGCTGGCAGCGCACCGACCGCACACCGGTGATCCTGCACTCCGATCGCGGCACCCAGTTCACCAGTGCCGAGTACCAGCAGTTTTTGAAGGACCAGCACATCGTCAGCAGCATGAGCGACGTTTTGCACCGGCATCGCTACCTGAGCCTGGCCGAAGCACGGGCCGATGTGTTTTCCATTCCATTGCGTCCCTTAACTGCATTCTCCGTTCCACTGCGCCTCAAACCCGTTCTCCATCGGTGCTCCTCCGTTGCAGTCGCTTCGTTAACGTGCAAAGTGCAGTGCAGTTTTGAATCTGTTTCGAATCTACTCGCCACCGCGTGGAAGCGACAAATTGTCGCAGCTGATTCCGGCTGGGAGCACGTAAAGTGGTGCGTTTATAACTTGATAGCGACTGGTGCGAAATATGATCACATCGAAAGGTAACGTCTGCCGATCGCTACACCCGATTGCGGCGATTGTGCTTACCCTGTGCAGCTTCGCAGTATTTGCCGACGATTTCGACATCCCCGCACAGCCCTTGCCCAGTGCATTGAAGGCGCTGAGCGACCAGGCAGGCAAGCAGATTAGCTTCAATCCCGAGGCGGTTAGTGCAACGCAAAGCGTTGCGGTGCGCGGCGATATGAGCTTCGAAGATGCTTTGAACAGGCTGCTCTCAGGCACCAACCTCGCCTGGCGGCAAGGCGACGATGGATCGGTGATCATCCGAACGGCTGCGGCATCAACAGCTGACACGACACTGTCGACGATTGAAGTCAGGGCCATGCGCGAGAAGCAGTCCTATACACGTTCTGTCAGCAGCGTTGCGACCAAAACCGACACCCCAATCATGCAAACTCCGACCAAAGTCGAGGTGGTAACCGAGCAGGTGATCAAGGACATGGGCATCACCAGTCAAGGTCTGAACAAGGTGATGGGTGCGCTAGGAATCGGCGGATTGGGAGTTGGTGACGGCGCCCTGGATGAGGGTTATTTCTACCGCGGTTTCCAGAGCACCACCAAGTTGTGGAATGGATTTCGCATCGAAACACTTGGCGTCGGTATTCTCAACGGCGGCACTTGGTTGGGCAATGTCGAGCGCGTCGACATGCTACGCGGCGCCTCGGCCATCCTCTATGGCCGAGCCGAACCGGGCGGAGCGATCAATATCACTACAAAAAAACCGCTGGGAATTTTCGGCGGCAATGTGAGTGCTGGATTCGGCAACAACGCCAATCGATGGATCTCGGCTGACATGGGCGGCCCACTCAATCAAGCAGGCACCTTGCTTTATCGTCTGAACGTGGACCATGAGACCCAAGATTCCCGCTATCGCCATGGGCAAAGCTACCAATCGACTGGCTTTGCACCGGCGCTGGAGTTCCGCTTATCGCCGCAGACGACGATCTCCTTGGAGGGTATGTTGCGCAATCTCAAAGGCAGCTCGAACCAGCCCTATATTCCTGTTGATCCGACAACAGGAAAGCTGATGGATGTGGACCCAGAACTTACGCTCATGCCTGGTGCGTCGTCCGAGTTCGAACAGCGGCGCATGCTGCTGGGCATCGATCACCGGTTCAACGACAACTGGAAACTCGCTTGGAAGTACATGCGCCACGACACCAAGCAACCGTTCAATCTTTGGTCACTGGTAGTGGGCATGTACTATCCCATCAAGCCTGGTGACCGGTTGACGTTTAATCGTTGGCTCACCGGCGCTCGTTCCAGACAAAAGGTCGACGCTTCGATGTTCGAACTCACTGGCAAGTTTGAAACCGGCGAGCTTAAACACAATCTTTTGTTCGGCATTGATTATTACGATACCCGGACCCGAGAGGACGGAATATCGAAGTGCTTCGGATGCGAGAACCTGGACTTTTTCAATCCGCCAGCCTTCATCCGCGCAAACGAACTGCCCTTGTTTACCAACTACGGACAGCCCGAGTCGGCCTATGCGCTCGATCAAAGGGAAACCTCGTTTTACATCCAGGATCAGATCGAACTTCCGAATCGGGCGCATGTGCTGCTGGGCGGGCGTTATCAACGCTTGGATGAGCGTAGTCTGTATACCTTTGGGCCGACAGACAATGGCGGACCGACTGGCCCGGATGGCATCATCGATTGCGATGACGGCAATGGGGGTCCGTGCGTGATCAATGACATCCCCACGGAACTCAGTAATTTCCTGCCGCGGGCCGCAGTCCTGTGGCAGCCGGCGCCTGCCATTAGCCTCTACTACAGTTACACCGAGAACTCTGGCACCAGTCAGGGCCTTGACGTCAACAGAAAGTCGATCGATCCAGAGCATGCCATCCAGAACGAGATCGGTGCGAAGTTCGATCCATTTGACGGAAGGTTGCTCGCCTCAATGGCGCTGTTCAACCTGACCAAGACTAATGTGATCACGAGCTTGAACGGCCGGGTTTATCCGGTTGGGGAAGTGGAGAGCAAGGGCTTTGAATTGAGCGCGCAGGGGGCGATCACTCCCGATTGGAACTTGCTCATGACCTATAACTATGCTCGCCCTATCGTTAAAGAGTTTGGTGACACGGCATACCAAGGCGTCAATGCAGGCAACTTCCAGTTCATTGCGCCAAAGGGAAGCAAACTGCCATATCAATCAGAGCGCACTTTTAGCGCCTTGACCAGCTATAGGCTGCCGTTTGCGCGCTTGCGGGGGTGGAGGGTCGGCGGCAGTTACAACTGGTTTTCTGCCCCGATCAACGATCGCAATTCGACGGTGAAAAGTGACGACTATCAGATTGTTTCGGCGTTCGCATCTTACGATACCAAGCTGGTTGGATACCGGACTACGTTCCAGTTGAACGTTGATAATCTGCTCGACGAAGAATATCTGCTGTTTCAGGGCGACTTTGGTGCTGCTCAGCCTACAATCGATCCAGTCACCGGTTTTGGCAACTACGTCGGCGGTAACTGGGGGCAAGAGCGGACAGTCAAGCTTGGTTTGCGAGTGGAGTTCTGACCATGCAACGTCGCGAGTTAATGCGCTACTCATTGGCGGCTATCGCCTCTGCAGTGTCGGTGGCCGGTCACGCGAGTGCTGCATCAGCTGGCGATCAATCGCCACAAGCAAAATCGCCAGTAGCGAAATCGCCCGTTCCGGACGGCCGCACTGCAGCACCGTTAACGGTGCCAGCTTCCGGGCACATCAAGGTTGCTTTTTTGATTTCCGCCGGCGCAGAAGTGGTGGATTTCGCTGGGCCATGGGGAGTTTTCGAATACGTCTTTATCAGGGAAGGCGACAAATTGCGTATGCCGTTCCAACTCTACACCGTTGCAGACAGCACGCAGCCCATCAAGGTAACAGGCGGTATGACCATCGTGCCCAATCATGATTTTGCGCACGCACCCGCACCCGACGTGATCGTCATCCCCGCTTTGGATACCGAGAAGCTAGCACCTGCAGCATTGACGTGGCTGCGCGCGCAGCAAGGCAAGGTTGCCCTCACCATGTCTGTGTGTGACGGTGCTTATGTGCTTGGAGAGGCCGGGCTGCTCGACGGTCGTCGTGCAACTGCCCATCATGGTGGTTACGGCATGTTGGCGGCCAAGTTCCCCAAGGCCGAGGTCGTCCGTGGCGTGCGTTATGTTGAAGACGGCAGGATCGCGAGCTCCGGCGGACTGACCTCGGGTATGGATCTGGCCCTGCGCGTGGTAGAACGCTATTTTGGCCGCGACCTAGCCAAGCAGACGGCCAGGCAACTCGAGTACCAAAGTACCGGCTGGATGTATCCTGCGAACAACTCCGAGTACCTGAAACCACGGGTGGCCCGTGCAGGATTTGCAATCGACCCGATCTGCGGCGCCGAAGTAAGCATCAAGACCCAGCTGCACTGGGATTACGAAGGGACGCGTTATTATTTTTGCGGCGACTGGTGCAAGGATTCCTTCAAAGCCCAGCCCAAGCGCTTTCTCGGTACACCGACGTAAACGGCGGTACGGTGGGTCAAACCGGCGTAACGCGCGTAACGCGTTCGCGTTAGTGCGCAGATACATTAGTGTGAACATCCAGCGGAGAGATGGTCGAGTGGTTTAAGGCACCGACCGGTCTTGACTGCGTAGGCCGCAGGCCGAAGCGAACATCGGCCGTAGGCCGATGGTCAAACCGGCGTG
>Ga0153982_1000533_pt1 | contig 10420 bp, 9 predicted proteins | sample TSGA066MetaG_FD_104743 | JGI IMG/M metagenome (GOLD analysis project Ga0153982, IMG submission 104743) | Attine ant fungus gardens microbial communities from Georgia, USA - TSGA066 MetaG | ecosystem: Host-associated > Fungi > Mycelium > Unclassified | place: USA: Georgia, Alexander Wildlife...
CAAAATAATAATACTATAATATACAAGGATGGAGAGGAAAATGGGTACTTTTAAACCAATAACAAATACAAATTTATATGTTGAAGTAATAAATTCTATTATTACAGCCATTGCAACAGGTGAGCTCAAATCAGGAGAAAAAATAATTGAACAAACTATTGCTACAGAAATGAATATCAGTAGAGCTCCAATAAGAGAAGCTATCAGAGAGCTTGCAGCACAAGGAATTGTTGAATATATTCCTAAAAAAGGTGCCACTGTTGCTACACTGAATAAAAAAAGTATTGAGGAAACTTATTCTCTTCGTGCTCTTTTAGAAGGAATGGCAGTAAGACTTGCCATAGATAATTTTACACCAGAAGATATAAAGACTATGGTATCTCTTTCTAAAACTATGACGGAAAGCTTGAAAAAGCAAGATGTAGAAAACTTTATTAATTGTGATGTGGCTTTTCACAATCTTATCTGCCAAAGATCAAATCATACAAAACTTCAAAAATTAATAGAGAATTTTGTTCTTCAGACAAAACTTTATATGAGAATGTCAAAATATAATATGCTGATAAATTCGAGCCTTTCTATCGAGTATGGGGTACATGACAATCTTATAGAATTGATTAAAATTAAAGATAAAGAAAAAGCAGAAAAAGAAATGAAAGATCATATAATGAATTCTGGAGAAGTTCTCATCAACTATCTTTTAAAAAATGATGAAATATAATTGTTATACTATCAAGGACTAAGTCTTGTATTTTACAAGGTTTAGTCCTTTTTATATTTTTAGTTTTTATTTTTTATATTCATTTTTAAATACAAACATACTGATAAAAAACCGTTTTGTAATTTTTCAGAATATTTTTTTAATTTTTTCTATTGACAAATTAAAAATTTGGGGGTATCATTCAAGTAGAAAGTTGATTGTCGACATTTAACAAAAAGTATTTTCTTTGAAAGTTACAAGGGGGAAAAATGAAATTATACAATATGAATATCCCTTCTAATGTCTATGGTGGGTTGGGAAGTATAGAGCACATTGAAACAATTTTAAATAAAGAAAAAGTTTCTAATGTTATAGTATTTACTGATAAAGGTGTTAGAGGAAGTAGTTTCTTTTCTGCAATAATTGAAAAGATTGAAAACACAAAAGTAAATTACAATATAATAGATGATCTAGCCACTGAACCAAGCTACCATGATGTAGAAAAGGTTATGGAAGAACTGGACAAATATAAAAGCGATTTTATCATAGCAGTAGGTGGAGGAAGTGTAATGGACATTGCAAAATTATGTTCAATCTTAAAAAATGCTTCTTATACAGTAAAAGATCTTTTAAAAAATCCATCACAAGGAAGCAAACAGATAAAATCATTAATGATTCCAACAACTTGTGGAACTGGTTCAGAAGCAACATGCAACTCAATAGTTGCTGTTCCTGAAGAAGGACTTAAAGTGGGAATTGTAAATAATGGTCTTATTCCTGATTATGTGATACTGGATCCTGCAATGATAGAAAAACTTCCTAAGAAGCTTATAGCTTCTACTGGAGTAGATGCTCTTGCTCACTGTGTAGAATGTCTTACTTCTAAAAAAGCTAATCCTTTCAGTGACTTATATGCACTGGCTGGAGGAGAACTTATATTCAATAATATAAGGAAAGCTTATCTAAATCCAGATGATATGGAAGCAAAAACTAATATGCTTATGGGAGCCTTTTATGGTGGAATAGCAATAACTTCATCAGGAACTACAGCTGTCCATGCACTTTCTTATCCACTAGGAGGAAAATATCATATCCCTCATGGAATCTCTAATGCAATAATGATGAGTCCAGTAATGGAATTTAACAAAGATGCCTGCTTAGAGCAATTTTCAAGAATGTGCCACCGTTTAAGGCCAGATATGAGCAAAAATACTCCTGAGGAAAAAGCTCAATACATTATAAATGAAATAAAAAATATTGTTGAAGTTACAGAAATACCTGTCAGTTTAAAAGAATTTGGAGTGACTGTTAATGATCTTGATTTCTTAATTGATGCAGGAAGTAAAGTAACTAGGCTACTTTCAAATAATTTAAAAGAATTAAGCTTAGATGATATTAAAAATATTTATTTAAAAGTTTTGAATTAGGAAGGTGAAAAAATTGAATAAACTGCCTATAATAGGAATCACTATGGGGGATCCAGCAAGTATAGGTCCTGAAATATCTCTTAAAGCTTTAAACAACAAAGATATCTATGACAGATGCAGACCTGTTATCATAGGAGATGCTTCAGTAATGAAGAAAGCTGTTGAATATACAAGACTGACTAATCTAAAAATCCATTCTATCAAAAACATATCAGAAGCTCTTTTCCAACATGGAACTGTAGATGTCTATGATATGGGAATTGTAAATCCTGAAGATTTTGAAATTGGAAAGGTTTCAAAAGCAGCTGGAAATGCAGCTTTCCAATATGTAAAAAAAGTAATAGAACTAGCACAAAACAATGAAATAGATGCAACTGTTACAAATGCTCTCAATAAGGAATCTATAAACCTTGCAGGACATCATTACTCAGGACATACTGAAATCTATGCTGAATTCACAAAAACAAAGAAATATACAATGATGCTTGCTCATGAAAATTTAAGAGTTGTACATGTAAGTACGCATGTGTCTTTGAGAGAAGCTTGCGACAGATGTAAAAAAGAAAGAGTATATGATGTTATAAAAATAGCTGATGATGCTTGTAAAAAACTTGGAATAAAAAATCCTAAAATTGGAGTGGCAGGACTTAATCCTCACTGTGGTGAAAATGGTCTTTTTGGTACAGAAGAAGTAGATGAAATCATTCCTGCAATAGAAAAAGCTCAGCAGGAAGGCATCAATGTAATTGGTCCTATTCCTCCTGACACTATCTTTTCTAAAGCTCGTGGAGGTTGGTATGATATTGTTGTAGCTATGTACCATGATCAGGGACATATCCCACTAAAAGTTATAGGATTTGTATATAATCAAAAAGATCAAAAATGGGAAGCAGTTGCTGGTGTAAATATAACTTTAGGGCTTCCTATAATAAGAAGTTCTGTAGACCATGGCACTGCCTTTGACCAATCTGGAACTGGAACTGCAAATGAACTAAGCCTTATAAATGCAATAGACTATGGAATTAAGTTAGCAGAAAACAACATAAAATATAAAATTGGGGGTAAATCATGAAGAAATTGTTATTAATGTTATGTTTATGTGGAACATTCGTAGCGTGTGGTGAAAAAAAATCTGAAGATGCAGCAGCAACTGAAAAAAAAGTACACTTAACATTTGCAACTCAAGAAGTAGGAACAGGAGCCTATCAATATGCATCTGCTATATCAAATGTATTTTTAAAAGGGCTTCCTAAAGGTTCAAATATCGATCTTACTACTGAATCTCCTGGTGGAGTTGGAGCTCCAATAGTTCTAGAAAATGAACAATGTGACATTATAATGAGTAATGCAGGTCCAGCAAAATGGTCTGAAGAATCTGGAATATTAGGAAAAGAACCTACAAAATCTACAACAGCTATCGCTGGTGGATTAGGACATGACTTTTTAAATGTTTTATTTACAAAAGAATTTGTTGATAAAACTGGAATCACAACAGTAGAAGAATTAGTAGAAAAAAAATACCCAGTAAGAATTGCTATCAAAAAAATTGGTACTCTTGGAAATCTAGCTGGAGTTAAACTTTTTGAAACTTTTGGTGTTACATTTGATGATATCAGATCTTGGGGTGGAAGTGTTGATTTACTAGGTGGAGATGCTATAAAAATTTATCTTCAAGATGGTAAAGCTGATATGACTATTGATCATGTTGCAGCTGGTCAGGCAAATACTACTGAACTTTGTATGACTAAAGCTATGTACTTCCCTCAATTAAGTCAAGATACTTTGAACAAACTTGCAAATGCAGGATTTGACTATATTGATATTGATGCTAATACATGGAATGGGCAAACAAATGTTATTAAATCTGTTGGTTCTCAACAAGTTATTCTAGTTCATAAAAATATGGACAATGATACAGCTTACAGTTTAGCTAAATCTCTTTGTGAAGAAAAAGATGAACTTGCTTCTCAACTTGCAGCTTTATCTTACTTCAATCCTGCTACAGCAGGAACTCTTGCTCAAACTGGAGTAAAATTACATCCAGGTGCAGAAAGATATTACAAAGAAAAAGGATACTTAAAATAAAATTAATTTTAACTGAATGTGATGATATTAAGTGAGGGTGATCTTTGATCACCCTTATATAAAAAGGAGATAAAATGGAAAAAAGTTCTAATAGTATACGAAATTATATTTTAAATACAATTGTTGTCATTTTCATTGGATTCCAATTATATTTAGCTTTGATAAAACCATTGGACCCTATGCTTCAAAATCCAATGCACTTGATTTTGGCCCTTTTAGTTATTTTTATAGTAAATCCTGCTGATAAAAATTCAGGAAAAAAGTGGATGAAATTGTTAGATATCCCATTTTTTGCTGGTATTATCTTTCTGCTTTATTATACAATAGTTGAATTTCCTCGTCTCAGTATAAGAGTACAATATGTAGATATTGTTACTAACCTAGATAAAATAGCAACTGTTATCTGTATAATTGTTTTACTTGAAGCAGTTCGTAGAACTCTTGGAAAAATATTATTTGTCTTTATTCTTTTATTTATATTATATGACTGGTTAGGAATGTACTGTCCAGGAATATTATACTTCAAAGGTACAAATATGAGAAGCTTTACTGAAACTATGATGCTTGGTTCTGGAGGAATCTTTGGAACACCTCTATATACTTCTGCTACAAGTTTATTCTATTTTATTCTGTTTGGAGCATTCTTCTCTCAATGTGGTGGAGGTCAGCTTCTTATTGACTTTGGAATGAAGTTTTCTAATAAAAGTGCTGGTGGTCCAGCAAAAGCAGCTATTATATCTTCTGGACTTATGGGAATGATATCTGGCAGTGCTGTTGCCAATGTATCTACTACTGGGGTTATGACTATTCCTATGATGAAAAAAGTGGGATATGAACCTCATCAAGCCGGTGCTATTGAAGCTGTTGCTTCTACAGGTGGACAAATCATGCCTCCAATCATGGGAGTAGGAGCCTTCATTATGGCAGAAATGCTTGGAGTACCATATAAGACAGTTGCATTTGCAGCAATTATTCCAGCTCTTGCATATTATGGCTCAGTATTCTTCCTTGTTACATTCATGGCTAAAAAAGAAGCTATTGTATCTGACAAAGAAGCTGTAACTATTGATATAAAAGATCCTCTTCTTGAAAGAGTCTATATGATAATTCCTGCAATTGTTTTGGTAGTATATATTATTTCAGGAAAATCACTAATGAGAAGTGGAATGATTGGTATATTTACAGTTTTACTTTGCAATTTATTCAGTAAATTTTATAAAGGTGGTAAATATTACCAAAATCTTAGAACAACAGCAGATACAGCTGTAGATGGTGTAAAACAAGCTTCTAATATTGCTATTCCTACTGCTGCATGCGGAATAATTATTGGTGTTGTTATTCAATCAGGACTTGCTACAAGATTCTCAAATATAATAGCTAAAATAGGAACTTCTCATTTAAGTATAGCTCTTATTATAGCGATGTTTGGATGTATGCTTCTTGGTATGGCTCTTCCTACTGTTGCAGCTTATCTTGTATCAAATATACTTTTTGTTCCAGTTTTAATAAAACTTAATGTAAATCCATTATCTGCAAATATGTTTGTATTCTATTTTGGAATAATGGCTCAAATTACTCCTCCAGTATGTTTAGCTTCTTATACTGCTGCTGGAATAGCTGGTGCTGATTCTCTAAAAACAGGATTTACAGGATTCATGTATGCAATTGTTGCTTTCCTAGTACCATTTGTATTTGTTTATAATCCAGAGCTTCTGTTAATGGGAACTCCAGCAGAAATTGCTAAAGCTACAGTTATTCTTTTCTTTGGAACTTACCTGCTTGCAGGAGCGATATCAGGATATATGGTAGCCCCACTCAGCAAATTTAACAGAGCAATCCTTTTTATTGGTGCCTTGTGTATGATAGCTCCAGAAACAATAACAGATATAATAGGTCTTGTAATTGGAATATATATTATTGCAAGTGGACTTATTAAAAAGAAAAAAGTTCCAGTAGGAGCATAAGGAGCAATTAGATGATAATAGATAAAATAGAGAATATATCTTTTTATGAAAAAATAGTAAAAAATCTTTCTGAAGCAGTGAAAACTTTAAATAATTTTAAAACTTTTGAACCTGGAAAATATGAATATGATTGGGGATTTTTTATGGTTCAGGAAGGTATCACTAAAGAAATTACAGATGGAAATTTTGAAACTCATGACAAGTATATAGACATTCAGATCCTTTTAGAAGGGTCTGAGATTCTTGCATGGGCAGATAGTAAAGAATTATTTGATCCAGAACCATATAATGAAACAAAAGATGCTACTTACTATAAAAATGGTAGCCTTGAAAATAGAATAAAAATAACTCCTGGAATGTTTTATATATGCTTTCCACATGATGGACATAAAGCTGTAAGGCATACAGAATTTCCAACAAGATATAAAAAGCTTGTTTTAAAATTACTAAAATAATAAAAAAGGGGATATAAATATGGAATATACACATCATAAAGTTGTTATTGCAGGAATGGGATTAGCTGCTCTAGCATCTGCAGCCAGAATGTATGAACTTGGTATAAGAGATATTGCAGTTTATACTAAAGGTTATGGAGGAAGTCCAGTTATAGCAGCAATTAATTTTGTCTTACCTGACAATCCTTATGGGGATACTATAGAAAAATATGCAGAAGATATGTTCAATGCAGGTTATAGAATAGCCAATAAAAAACTTGTAAATGAAATGGCTGAAAATACAATGAATGGATATGACCTTCTTACTAGATGGGGAATAGAATTTGCTAAAAATTCAGATGGAACTACTAAATTAAGACATGTATCTGGACACACTTTTCCAAGATCTCTATGTTCTACTAAAGAGTTAATAGGAGTAGAAATTGTTGATAAATTAATAACTTCTTTAAAAGAAAAAGGAGTTAAATTCTATGAAGGATATGAATGTGTAAAAGTTCTAAGTGAGAAAAACAAAGTCTATGGAATCACAGTTAAGAACAAAAATGGAAATTTAGAAAATATTTATTCAGAAATTGTCATAGCTGCTTGGGGTGGAGTAGGAAATCTATTTGGCTCTTCTACTTATCCAATGGATATCAAAGGAAATACTTTATCAATAGCTAAAGAAGCTGGTGCTGATTTAATTGATATAGAATTTTTAGAATATGAACCTATGGTTGTAGCATATCCTCCTGGAGCAGTTGGAGAACCCTGTCCTACTGCTATGCTAGGTGAAGGAGCTCATCTGTTGAATTCAAAAGGTGAAAGATTTCTCCTTAAAGTAAGACCACAAGGAGAAGCAGGTTCACCAAAAACACTATTAAATAAGCAGATATGGAAAGAAGTTAATCTTGGAAATGGAACTGAACATGGAGGAGTCTATGTTGATTTAAGGCATATAGATAGAGAAGTCTTAAAAGCTTATCCATGGTTTTTTAATAGATTAATGGACAATGGAGTAGACTTAAATAAACAACTATTAGAAGTAAGTCCTATGGCCCACAGTTTCTCTGGTGGAATCAAGGTAGACAGCAATTATGAATCTACTGTTAAAGGATTATATGCCATTGGTGAAGCTTGCGGAGGAATTCATGGAGCTTGCCGTTGTGCTGGAAATGCAGCCAGTCAGGCAGTTCTTTCTGGACTACTTTGTGGAGAAGCAATTGCTGAAGTCGTTGCAGCTACATCTGAAGAAAAGAAAGAATTTCCTATTGAATATAATATTAATAAAGAAATATACAATAAGTATGTTCCTCAAATAAAAGAAATAGCTGTTAAAGCTTTGGGAATATACAGAGATGGAAAATTACTAGAAGATGCAAAAAAAATCATTGCTGATATCTTGGAAAAAGATGAAATAGCCAAAGATACAGAAACTTTGCAAATAGCAGAGTCTATTTACTTCATGCTGAAAGCTGCTTCTGAACGTAAAGAGAGCAGAGGAACTCACATGAGATTGGACTATCCAGAAGAATCTAAAGAATTTGAAAAAGAAATCACTATTTGATCAAGGGGGAAAATATAAATGAAAAATGTAGAAATAAAAGGAGTTATAGTACCTCTATTAACTCCTATGAATGCTGACGAAACAATAAATGAAAAAGAATTAAGAAATCAGGTAAATCACCAAATTGAATCAGGAATACATGCATTATTTTCTCTTGGAACAAATGGAGAAGCTTACATATTAAGTCGTGAAGAAAAAGAGCAGGTTTTAAAAATAGTAGTAGATGAGGCAAAAGGAAGAGTTCCAGTTTATGGTGGAACTGGTTGTGTAAGTACAAAAGAAACAATAGAATTATCTCTAAAAGCTAAAGAGATAGGAATAGATGTCCTTTCTATCATCACACCATCATTTGCTGCTGCATCTCAAGATGAACTTTATGAACACTATAAAGAAGTGGCTGAGGCTGTAGATCTTCCAATAGTTCTATACAATATACCAGCAAGAACTGGAAATGCCTTAGCTCCTGCTACAGTTGAAAAATTAAGTAAAATTCCTAATATAGTTGGAGTAAAAGACAGCAGTGGAAACTTTGATAATATGCTTCAATATATAGAAAAAACAAGATACAGAAAAGACTTTGCTGTACTATCAGGAAATGACTCTCTTATCTTATGGTGTCTTTTAGCTGGAGGAAGAGGAGGAATAGCTGGTTGTGCCAACGTTTTCCCTTCTACAATGGCTTCTATCTATGATACTTTTGTAGCTGGAGATTTAGAAAAAGCTAGAGAAATTCAAGATAGTATCCGTTCTTTCAGAGATTGTTTTAAATTTGGAAATCCAAATACAATTGTAAAAACTGCTGTATCACTTCTTGGATATCCTGTTGGAAAATGTAGAAAGCCTTTCTGTCAGGTTCCAGAAACTGGAATAGATGCTATTAAAAAAGTACTTGAGGAAAATGCTGCAAAAGGAATGAAATAATCAATAAGGAGTTCTTATGATAAAGCTTGTAATTATTGCTGATGATTTAACTGGTGCTTTGGATACAGGAGTTCAATTTTCTAAAAAAAATATGTCTGTTATTGTTACAACTGACTTAAATTTCAATTTTGAAGAATTTTCTAAAGAAATAGATGTAATAGTTATTGATACTGAAAGCAGGCATATTCCTAATGATGAAGCAAAAAAAAGAGTAAAATCAGTACTATCAAAACTTGATAAAGAAAAAATAAAATTTTTTTATAAAAAAACTGATTCCACTTTAAGAGGAAATATTGGAAGTGAAATAGAAGGTTTCATGGAGGGATTAAATATTAATGAAGTTTCATTTATACCCGCTTTTCCTCTTAGTAAAAGAACTGTAAAAGATGGAATACTTTATGTAGATAATATCAAATTAGCAGAAACTCAATTTGCTATGGATATATTAAATCCAGTAACTGATAGTTTTATCCCTGATATAATAAATAAGCAATCAAAAATAAAAGTAGAAATAAAAGATATAAATGAAGATTTCGCTTCACAAAATACTAAAGATAAAAATATTTATATTTTTGATTCTGAAAATATGGATGAAATGGAGAATATTGGAAAAGTTCTACACAACAAAAACAGATTATACTACACTGTTGGAAATGCTGGATTTGCAGAAGTCCTTACACACTATATCAAGAGTGATACTAAAAAAGAGGATATCATTTTAGAAGATGATAGAATCCTATTTGTATGTGGAAGTGTAAACATTACGTCTCTTAAACAATGTAAATATGCAGAAAAAATAGGATATTATTCAAATAGTTTAAAATTTAGTGATATAATTCTAGAAGATTATAAAAGTTGTAACAACTATATAAGTGATAAAGAATATCTTAAAGAAAAGATTAACAACAATAAAAAGTTTCTTTTAAGAACTTCTGATTCAGAAGATGTAATAAAAAAAGCTGTTGAATATACGGAAAAAAATAATATTTCTATGGAAAATTTAACATCTAATATAGCAAACAGCACAGGACAGCTTGTTTCTGATTTAATAAAAGAGCAAAATATAAAGAACTTAATAATCTTTGGTGGAGATACTCTTATGGGAATCTTAAAAAATATAGGATGTCACTATATAATTCCTATCAGTGAAATTTTTCCAGGTGTTGTATTCACAAAAGCTGTAGGAAAAAATTCTGTTGTAAATGTTATTACTAAAGCTGGGGGATTTGGAGAAGAGAATATAATAGAAAAAATTAATGAATTTTTAGAAAAACACAGTATTTAAAATTATAGTATTTAAGAAGGTAACTTTTAAAATTGGG
>Ga0153982_1000535_pt1 | contig 10411 bp, 8 predicted proteins | sample TSGA066MetaG_FD_104743 | JGI IMG/M metagenome (GOLD analysis project Ga0153982, IMG submission 104743) | Attine ant fungus gardens microbial communities from Georgia, USA - TSGA066 MetaG | ecosystem: Host-associated > Fungi > Mycelium > Unclassified | place: USA: Georgia, Alexander Wildlife...
CCACCAATTCGTGGTTGTAGCGATCGACAAAATCGCGCTCCAGGTCCAACACATAGGCCATGCCGCCGGTCAATCCCGCGCCAAAGTTCTGGCCAGTGCGGCCTAGCACCATCACCACACCGCCGGTCATGTATTCGCAGCAATGATCGCCAGCGCCTTCTACCACGGCGACCGCGCCGGAATTACGCACAGCGAAACGTTCCCCAGCGCGACCTGCGGCATATAGTTCGCCGCCGGTGGCACCGTAGAGGCAGGTATTGCCCAAGATCGGCGCGTTGTTCGTCTCCCAACGCGCATCGGCCGGTGGCCGCAATGCAATCCGGCCGCCAGCCATGCCCTTGCCGACGTAATCATTGGCCTCGCCCTCGAGCGAGAGCAACAAACCGGGGGCCAAAAACGCGCCAAAGCTTTGGCCTGCACTGCCGGTAAATCGCAGGTCCAGCGGCGCATCAACCAACCCGCGCGCGCCATGCAAGCGCGCGATCTGACCTGACGTCCGCGCGCCAATGCTGCGATCCGTGTTGTCAATATCAAACGCGAAGCTGCCACCACGTTGATGCACCACCGCGTCTTCCACTGCGCGATCAAGCCGGGCAGACAATGCGCCGGGCTCCGGATGCCGCGCGGGTGCTTGGCAATGACGGGGCTGCTCCAAACCACTACTCGCCAACAGCGGTGCAAGATCCAGGCCATAACGCGCCGCGGCTGTATCCGCCACTTCGAGCAAATCGGTGCGACCGACGATGTGTTCCAGCGACGGCGCGCCCAGCAATGCCAACCACTGGCGCACTTCATGGGCCAGGCCGCGAAAGAAGTTCTCGACCCGCTCAGGCAAACCGGTGAAATGATGTTCGCGTAGGCGCTCGTCCTGGGTGGCCACGCCGGTGGCGCAGTTGTTGAGGTGGCAGGTGCGCAGGTATTTGCAGCCCAGCGCGATCATCGGCGCGGTGCCGAAGCCGAAGCTCTCCGCACCCAGCAGCGCAGCCTTGATGACATCCAGCCCAGTCTTCAAACCACCGTCGGTCTGCACGACAACCCGATCGCGCAGCGCGTTGGCGCACAACGCCTGGCGCACCTCGGACAAGCCCAGTTCCCAAGGCGTGCCGGCATAGCGAATCGACGACAGCGGACTCGCGCCGGTGCCGCCATCATGTCCGGATACCGTGATCATATCGGCGCCGGCCTTGACCACACCGGAAGCGATCGTGCCCACGCCAGCATGCGCGACCAGCTTGACCGAAATCAGCGCATCGGGATTGACCTGGCGCAGGTCAAAGATCAATTGCGCAAGATCCTCTATCGAATAAATATCGTGATGCGGCGGTGGTGAGATCAGTCCGATGCCGGGCATGGAGTAGCGCAGACGCGCGATCAGCGGATTCACCTTGTGGCCAGGAAGCTGGCCGCCTTCTCCAGGTTTGGCGCCCTGGGCGATCTTGATCTGCAAGACCTCGGCATGGACCAGATAATCCGGCGTCACCCCGAAACGCCCTGAGGCCACTTGCTTGATCTTGGAACGCTTGAGGCTGTCGTGGCGCGCGGGATCTTCGCCGCCCTCCCCGGAGTTGCTGCGTCCGCCCAGCCGATTCATCGCGATTGCCAAGGCTTCGTGCGCCTCGGGAGCCAGCGCACCCAGACTCATCGCGGCCGAGTCGAAGCGCTTGACGATCGCCGCCACCGGTTCGATCTGGTCAAGTGGCAGGGGCGCGGACGCAGGACGCAACGCGAGCAGATCACGCAATGCGGTTGGTTCGCGCCGGTTTACCGCGTCGGCGTAGGTCCGCCAATGTTCGATGGCGCCGCTGTGCACGGCGCGCTGCAGCGCGATCACGACTTCTGGATTGAACTGGTGATCCTCGCCCTCTGGCATGTAGCGCAACACGCCGCCCATCGCCGGCAACGTATTGCTATCCCAGGCATAACGCGCGCGCTGTGCAGTGGTCGCCTGCAATGCATCAAACCCGGCCCCGCCCAGACGCGATGGCGTACCGGCGAAACATAGATCCACGACCTCGCGATCCAGTCCGATGATCTCGAACAAACGCGCACCGCGGTAACTGCCGATGGTGCTGATCCCCATCTTGGACAGAATCTTGCGTAATCCTTTTTTGATCCCGCGCCGATAGCTGCGCCCGATCTGGGCATTTTGCACAGACGCACTGTTGCCGGCGCCTTGCTTGATGATCCCGCGCGCGCCCAGATCGTGCAGCGTCTGGTAGGCCAGATAGGGATAGACTGCGGTGGCGCCGAAGCCGACCAGGCAGGCGATATGATGCGGATCGCGCGCGCTACCGGTTTCCACGATCAAGTTGACCGCGCAGCGCAAACCCTTGTGCACCAAGTGCTGATGGACAGCACCGGTGGCCAATAGCGCATGCAACAGCAGCATGTCGCGCCGCGGGCGACGATCAGACAGGATCAACAGCAGCACACCTGCCTGCGCGGCGGCTTCGGCTTCGCGCGCGATGCGCTCAAGCGCCGCACGCATGCCTTCACCCTGGTCGAAGTTAAGATCGATGTAGCGATAGGACGCATCTGGATCGGTCCCGAACAACTCCGGCGTACGCGCCAGCAATTCGCGCAATTTGCGCTGCGAGAGCACGGGTGAGTTCAGATCCACGTGGCGCACCTGGTGCGCACCATTTTCGAATAGGTTGCCCTCACGGCCGAGCTGGGTCGCCAGCGACATCACGCAATCCTCGCGCAGCGGATCGATCGGCGGATTGGTCACCTGCGCAAACGCTTGTCGAAAGCAGTCGTATAGCGGGCGATCATGGCGCGACAGTACGGCAGGCGGCGTGTCATCGCCCATCGAGCCGGTGGCTTCTTGCTCGGTCTCAGCCAACGGCCGCAGCACCAATTCGCGTTCCTCGCGGGTGAGTTGGAACAACTTCTGGAACACGGCCAAGGTGGTGGCGTCGAATGGGGCCTGGGTCAACTGTGGATCGATCAGCTCGCTATGCAGATAAGTCATGCCGCTTTGCAGCCACTGCTTATACGGCGCACGCGCGCGGTTGATCGCATCGATCGCTTCTGAATCTAGAAACGCGCGGCTTTGGAAGTCCACCGCGATCATTTCGCCAGGACCTAGCTTGCCCTTGGCTTCGATCGCTTCGGCAGGTAGCGGCCATACTCCGGCCTCCGACGCGATCAGCACATGGCGGTCGCGGGTACGCAACCAGCGCGCAGGACGCAGGCCGTTGCGATCAAGCGTGCACGCGGCAAAGCGCGCATCGCACAACACGATGCCGGCCGGCCCATCCCAAGGCTCACTATTGAGTGCGTAGTACTCGTAAAACGCCGCCAGTTCGGCATCGCGGTATTCCAGCGATTGGGTCGCCGGCGGGATCAAGATGCGCATGGCCTGCAACAGATCCATGCCGCCGGCCTGCAAGACTTCGAGCATCTCGTCCAGGCTTTGCGAATCCGAGCCTTCTGGCGTGAGCAGCGGATGCAGTTCGCGCAGATCCAATCCCGGCGCACGCCAATGATGCGCGCGTGCCTGCGCCCAAGCGCGATTTCCGGCGATGGTGTTGATTTCGCCGTTATGCGCCAAGCGCCGGAACGGCTGGGCCAACGACCAGCGCGGTTGGGTATTGGTGGAAAAGCGCTGGTGAAAAACTACTGCGCTGCTTTCCAACTCGTCACGTTGCAAGTCGGGATACAACGCGGCCAATTTCGCCGGCAACACCATGCCCTTGTAACCGATGCCGGCTGCCGATAGGCTGACCACGTATCCATCACCACCGATCTCACGCAGTTGCCGCTCGGCTCGGCGACGGCCTAAAAACAATGCACATTCGAATGCCACCGGTTCCATCTGCGCGCCGGCGTTGACGAAGATCTGCATGATTCGCGGCAGCGAACGCCGCGCCAGTCCGCCGCAGGCAGCCGGCTGTACCGGGACCTCACGCCAGCCGGCGACGTCAACACCGCGTTCATGCAAAGCCGCATCCAGGATGCGCCGGGTCTGATCCGCGGCCCTGTGATCCTGCGGCAGGAACACCAAGCCAGCGGCAAACAGCGCGCCTACGCTGATGTTTGTTTCGCTCGCCAATGCATGCAGCCAGCGCTGCGGACGCCTGATCAGCAAACCACAACCATCTCCACTCTCACCATCGGCGGCGACGCCACCGCGGTGATGCATGCGTTGCAATGCTTGCAGCGCGTGATCGACCAGGGCCCGCGAGGGCTGGTCATCGATCTGCGCAATCAGGCCGAACCCGCAGGCGTCGCGTTCCTCGCCTGGGTGGTACAGGCCCAATATAGGAGCTGGTGCGGACAGCATCTGGCATCCCGTCGACGATGGAGGCGGCGGCAGCTGCACATTGCGATCTTTAGCGGGAGTGCATCGAAAGACGCGCACTGCGATCCGGTACCGCCGGTCGATCCGACTTAAGCACAAATTTGTGCGCCGCGGCAATTGTTCCAGTCGAAACGACTGCCGCGTGGTCGATTTGTGTAATCCGATTATACCCGGGTATATTGGTCACCCGCTTGCCACAGCCTTGCGCTGCTGGCGGCCACGACCCTATTGGCTCCGTCTGGCTGGCGCGATCCGTGTCCATCACCTCCAGCATCCGTTGTACCGCGTTTTGCGGCACTCGCCGCATCGCTTCTGGCGTCCTGCACCATGTCGCATTGGTGGCGCAGCGGGAATACCGCGCTCACGCGGACATGGTGCGAATCTTCGATGATCGCAGCAGCCATCAGATCAAGATCGATTTACGCGGTGATTCGGCAGATTTGCTCAAGCGTCTCAGCCAAGGTGCAATCGCGATCGGAAAGGAATGTGATGCCGCACCGCTGGCGCATTCTGGCCCCGGTCGTCCCAAGCTCGGTGTGGTGGCGCGCGAGGTGACTTTACTGCCGCGCCATTGGCGATGGCTGGCCGCGCAGCCTGGCGGCGCCTCGGTCGCACTGCGGCGTCTGGTCGACAATGCCCGGCGCTGTGATGCCGGCACTGATCGCAAGCGCGCCGCACAAGAGGCCACCTACCGCTTCATGCTCACCATGGCGGACGGCACGCAAGGAATCGAGCCCGCCAGCCGCGCCCTGTTTGCCGGCGACGCGGCCGGATTTGAAGAACATACGGCGGCATGGCCGGAGGATGTGCGCGATCATGCCGCCCTGCTCGCCGCCGAGGCGCTGCGCGATTGACCGCATCGTGTTTGAGCGCGTCACGATATCGCCGCGTCGTGTTTGGCTGCGTCGTGTGTTAGCGCGTCGCAAGGGGCGCGGCGTTGGCGACGACAGTCGCATCTTGCGCGGCTACCGCTACTGCCCACCACTGCCGACCGGCGCGACTTGCCCGGGAATCAATACCCAAAACGGTACCCCATGTTCCGCCCAGGTGTCGGCGGCGGCGTTGGCAATCTCCAGCAACACATCGAACCCGACTGGATCAGCCTGCTTCCATTCGGAAACATGGTCCAACAGCAGCACATAGCCAGGCGCCGGGTACCAGGACATATCGCCAAGGCAATCTGCCAGCGCGTCCCAGTTGCCCCCGAACCAGTCGGGAAAATCCAGCGCCCGCGCCATCCGCGCCAGGGCCGCGTCCTTGTCCTTGCAGCCGGACAGATCAACTGCAAGCATTGCAAACTCGAGTCGCGCCGCGGCGTCCAGCAATGCCTGGCGTCCGCTCGCATCAATGAAATAGGCGCCAGACGCGGTGTAATCGGCAAGCATGCCGCTCAGATCAACCGGATTCATCGCGGCCGCTCCGGCTGCGCGGCGATGCGCTGAAAACTGCGATAGTGATCAGCGGTGTAATAGAACTCCGTCGGCGGATCTCCACCGGTAACGATCCGGCGCGCACCACGATCACGGGCGCCTGGCGTGGCCACGGTGTACTCGCGGTAGTAACCCCGCGCGCGTTGCGGCAACAGGCCTTCGCGGTTGTAGAACACGCCGTCGTCCTGCCGGTAGGGAAACGGCCCGCCGGCCTGGATGCGGCGCAAGGTGTCATGCACTTGCACGGGTAACGCGCGGGCGTTGGCTGGATCACGGCGGCGATCGCCATCGGTAGCGCCCGATATCGGGCCGGACATCGGGCCAGATATGGGGCCGGATATGGGGCCGGATATGGGACCGGATATCGGCGCCGCCGAATGCGATGGCGTCGACGCTGATCGCCACCACGACCAGGCGGCGATCAGCGCAAGCAACACTAAAATCCAACCGTGGCGGCGCAACATGGGCGAATCATGCCACGCCGGCAGCGACGGGAGATGTTGGCTCAACCGGGTTGCTCACCCGGTTGCTCAATTGGGTTGTGCAACCGGTTTTGGGTCAGGCCCGACGCGTAAACGGCGTCGTGCTAACCGCAATTCAAACGAGTAACGACATTGCCGGCATCGACATTGATATTCAAACGAGTGTCGAGATATTCCATCGTCACGACGTCGCCAGGTTTGATGACACGGACGGTTTTCGCCCCGGCCTGGCTGCGCGCCTGCTCGATCAGCTCGGGCGTTGCGGCCTTGCCGACGACCGATTGCGCAGCCTCGGCATTGCAACTCGAAGATCCTGTTGCTGCATTGTCCCCGGCCGTCGGATCTGCCGGTGCAGCATTGGGAGGCGTGGCCGCGCAGGACATGAGCAGTAACGCAGCCAAAGGTGGGTACAGTCTCATCATGGTCACGACCCCATCGGTAGTTGACGACGAGTATCGCCGCAGCCATGCTGAACTTGCGTCAACTCCACACCCCACCCAGGATCGTTGCGTGGCGAAAGAGGAAGGCACGCTCGTCGAGCTTCTTGCGTCGAAGCCACGCCGTGACCTCATCGTTGTGTTTGCTCGCGTTGCAGGATGCGCAGGCGGGCACCACGTTCGCCAGCGTGTAGCGGCCGCCGCGCGAGACCGGCAGAATACAGTCGCGTTGCACCGCAACCTCCGTGGCTTGGCAGTACGCGCACCCTCCCCAAGCGTCACGAATGACAGCCCATTGCTGAGGTGTGAGGTCGTTATCGACGCCTGCCAACCGGCGCTTCCTGCGCTTTGCGTACCGCGCGCGAGCTGACGCCGAGCGTGCAGCGGCGGGGAACTTGCGGCGAGGAGGCACATGTTCACCGTACTGCGCAGCCGGAGGGCTTGTCAAGTTGTCTGTGTAGCGCGCGTTAGTCATAGACGCTCCAGGGATCGGCCCTCACTCGCTCGTCTACGGCAGCCGCGTCATCACCGATCACCACCCGCCATTCTCCGCGCTGCACTGCCTCAAGGATCATGGTTGCAGCCGACTCGCTTGACACGGGCTCATAGCCGGCGAAAATCCCGTCGAGTGCGCGCTTCCAGGTGCGCGGTGGGGCAGGCATCCCGGTGCGTACGTGACCCGCCAAAACCAGGACAGCGGACAGATGCGGGGCGTTGCGCTGAAAATCGACCACGAGCGACTCGGTGAAACCTCGCACCGCGAACTTTGCGGAGGAGTACGCCGAATGCGGGGCGCGAGACCCGAGGCTTGCCCAGAGCGCATTCACCGAGGCCGTGTTGACGACGGCTCCTTGGTCTGCAGCGAGCAGCATCGGCAGGAACTCTCGCGTGCAGTTGTAGGTGCCCGACCACGACACTGCAAATGTGCGCTCCCATTCCTCCGGTGGCGAGGTCACAAACGACCTCCCGCCGATAGCGCCAGCGTTGTTAAACAAGAAGTGGACGCGATCTGTGTCGTGTTCCCTCGCAACGTGGTGCTGGAGCTCGCTCACAGCGAGACGGTCAGACACATCACACATATGCGCGGTGACTCGCACGGTCCGATCAAGACGCTTCGCCCTGCGAACTGCGGATTGCAGCTTCTCGGCATTCAGATCGCAGCCGGCAACATGCACCCCTCGACGCACAAGCGCGAGCATCAGATCGCGCCCGATACCCGACGCCGCGCCCGTGACCACCGCTACGCGATCACGGAAGCTCTCAAACGGTGGCACTTTTTATTGCGCTTCGACCTTGGCTTGCAGCGGCACGTTGTGCTGCTTTAGCCAGGCAATTATCCTGCGCCGTTCGTCCTTGGCGCGCTCGTTGAGCAACTCACTGCGGTAATCAAAGTAATAGTCCTGGAAGGTGACGCCTCTGGCATTTTTGGCCTCCGGCATGGCGCCCTTTTCGAGCAGGCGCAAGATTGCGGCGCCATGATTGGTGCGCGCGGCCACGTGCAACGGGGCGTCGCCGTTTTTGTCGGTCAGATTCGGGTCGGCGCCGGCATCGAGCAGCACGGCGTATTGATCGGCATCGCGCGAAAGCAGCGCTTGCATCAAAGCGGTCGCCCCGGTCTTGGTATTTTTTGCATCGACATCGCCACCGTTTTCCAGCACCGCGGCGAGGACTTCTGGATCGCCTTCAAACGCAGCCAGATGCACCGCAGTGTCACCACGCGCGTTGGCCAGGTCGGGATCGGCACCGCCTTGCAACAGCGCCTCGACGCTCTCCACTTTGCCGACACGGATCGCCTGCGTCAGCAACGTCTCGCCGTCGCTACCCACGCTGTCTGCGGGTATCTGATCGAGCTGACGGCGAATCTCCGCTGCATCGCCGCGGCGCACCGCGTCGATCAACGCTGACAATTCGGGATTCGTGGAGTAAGCGTCGTTGTTCATGGATGGCTGTGCGCACCCGTTGGCGCTGGTCAGGATCAGGAGTGCGCACGCCAGCGCGCGCAGGCGGGGTAAGCTCAACATATCGGCCCCGATCATAGCCCCTGGGCGCGCAAACGCGCACGCGTCGTCCCGGCCGCGATTCAGCGGCCGAATACCCAATTACCCAGATCGGAGACGCGCTGTCCCACCCAACCGGCGCCATCAGCGACCGTTTTGACGCCTTGGCCCACCAGATCGGAGGCGCGCTGTCCCACCCAACCGGCGCCATCAGCCACCGTTTCGACGCCTTGGCCCACTAGATCGACACCGGCCTCAAGCACATCACCGGAGCGATCGATCACGGTCGACGCCGCCGATCCGACTAAGCCACCGCCCAGTAGATTTTTCGCGCCCGCCGCCAACTGATCTGCATATCCATCCACGGTGTCACCGGCAGACCGTGCAAAGCCCTCGCCGAGGTCGCCTACCAGACTAGCTCCGCCCTGAACGTAATCGCCATTGGCGAAGCGGGTGGAAGCCAGCTCTTTGACGTCGTTGATGAAGTCATTGCCGTTGCGTGCATAGTCGTCTTTGACGGTGTCCGGCAGCAAATTTTGTAGCTCACGCCCGATCGATGTCGGATTTTCATACCCTGGCTGCCAGGGCTGCTGGTCGATCAAGGCGCTCGTCATCGCGTTCGGACTGTGGCTGATCGCAGCATACGCAAGGTTGCCGCCGGCCGCGGTTAGCCCCGGCGCGGCCACTGCGCCGAGCATACTACCCCCTGGCCCACCGAGCAGCCCACCCAGCGCGGCGCCGACCGGTGCACTCAGCACGGCGGTCAGCGGATTGCGCGCCAGTTCCACCGCGGTATTGATCAGCCCGCTATTGGCAATTTTCTCGATCGGTCCGTATTTGGAGAACATCTGGTTGCGGTCGGCGCTGGCCAGATCGACCACGATTTGGGTACCCAGTGCATCCGGCGCCACCAACCCGGTGACCCAGCTGTCCTGCGCGCGCGTCAGTGCGTCGGTTGATGTCGAAATGGCCCGGATCTGCCCGCCCTCGGCCGTCGTACGCGCAGCTTGCGGGTCAAGACCCATGCGATCCAAGGTATTCGGGTGAATGCCGGAGGCATCAAAAGTCACCGCGGGCACGCCGCTGGCCAACGAACCTACTGAGGCCAAACCACCACCTTGCGAATGGCCGGTAATCGCGAGATTCGACGACTCCCCTCCGGGGTTATCGCCAAACACTTTGGCGAACTCCTTCGCGGTATTAACCGCAGTGACGCTGAATTTGTCGGTGGACCCGTCCTGCTGCCCTGGATTGGTTTCAAAGCCCGCTCCCTGAGAGAAGTTGTTGCCCCAATCCTGAGCACCCTCTGCAGTGCCGCGATAGGACAGCACATAGTTGTCCTCCCCGTCGGTATAGATTTCGGCACGAAATTGCTGCGGGTTGCCTTCATCGGCGCCCAGGAAGGTCGAACGCCAAGCCTGCGGATCCTGCACGCCCCTGTCGATGAGCTGTTGATCGGTGACCGCGGTCCAGCCCTCCGGCGGCGGTCCACGCGTGCCATAGACCGCGGTTGCAAGCTGCGACAAGGTCACATCGAATTGCTGCGCAGTCTTGCCACTGGCCACGTCAGATAAGGTGCTGCCCGCAGGGATCCCATACTGTGTGCCGCCGACGCCACTGGGGCCCGCTGGAATCGAGGTGTCCGGACCAGTGGTTGGCGTGGCCGGTAGCGCACCACTCGGGCTACTGCTGGGGCCGATCGAGCTGGGGCCGGCAGGACTAGGGCCGGTCGGCCTTTGCCCAACTGGATCGTTGCCGG
>Ga0153982_1000538_pt1 | contig 10363 bp, 7 predicted proteins | sample TSGA066MetaG_FD_104743 | JGI IMG/M metagenome (GOLD analysis project Ga0153982, IMG submission 104743) | Attine ant fungus gardens microbial communities from Georgia, USA - TSGA066 MetaG | ecosystem: Host-associated > Fungi > Mycelium > Unclassified | place: USA: Georgia, Alexander Wildlife...
CAGGCTGCCTGATAACCCCTCTTTCATGCCGATATAGCCAAACCCAAAGGTAATCAGGCCAAACAATAAGCTGCCCACCAGAATAGCGGTTAGCGCCGCCGACAAGGTCATGCTGTCGCCCAGTACGGCACCCAGCATAAACTGGTCGAGCGCGGTCAGCATGCCCATATGCACAATAGCGACGCTAAAAAAAGAGACTCGACTGCTTTCCGGCACGCGCTCAAGCGGAAAATCGTTGATTTGCATGGTTGGCTATTCCGTATTAAATAAAGTGAATCCCTTTCTTAATAAGACGGACAGGGATATAGTTTTCCAGGTTATGAGCGATACAATATTCTTCAAACTGCTTCAGGGAATGCACATCGGCTTTTTGATATATCGTATAAACCCGGTTTTCAATGGTTTTGACGCTGGCGTTATAAATATTAGCGATCTCTTTCGCCGTATAGCGTTGCAGCATCAGAAAGATAATATCCAGCTCGGATTTAGTAAATGATTTATTATCCGTAACGGTTGTCAGCACCCCAGGCTTTTTCTGATTAATAAACTTTAATGGCGTCAGCGTGTCCAGCGGTTTGGCGCTCCAGACCGTGCCAATACAGTTTCCGCGTTCGTCAAATACCGGCAGTTTTTCACTGATAAAAGGCGAAAGGGTTTCTCTGCCGTACCAGTAATGCGTTTCAATGACCGCTACCCTTTGCTGACTCTCTTCCGTCCGGCGATCGTGTTCCTGTAAATCTTCCGCGCACTCTGCCCAGCTGGCCGGAAACTCATGGTCGAACGCGCCTTCAACAGCAAAAGAAGAAGGCGTATTGGTATATAAAAAGGCGGCCTTGTTCATATAGATATGTCTTGAATCAAGGTCTTTGATGCCCCACGGCTCATTCAAATGCTCCATCGTGGCGATGAAGCTATTAAAATGTCTGTATTTCTCGCTGGCCTGCGGCATACCTTTTCCCTTTTATGAGAACGACTTGTGCAAATAAAACCGCGTGTGCTTGCCCAGATACCCCCCAAGGCTGCCGTAGACGCTGTAGCCCAGCTTCTCGTAAAAGCCTCGGGCCTGGAAATCGAACGTATCTACATAGGCCATCTGACAGCCGCGCTCTTTTGCTACTTCTTCTGCTTTGAGCATGAGTTCCCGCCCTTTCCCCAGGCCGCGCGCGGCTTCACCCACCCACAGATACTGTACTTCTAAACCTTGCCACCAGGTTCTGGCGACCAGGCCGCCGAGAATATGGTTTTGCTCATCGCGCAGCGTAAGAAAAAGCGGCTTAATATCGACTTCATCGAACTGGCTGTTGTGTTTCCATAGACCAGCAATAACAAACTCTTCATCCTGAACCGATGGCTTATCCGTGACAACAATTTTCATTCTTACTCCAGATATTAATTAATAGTCAGCCGTGTCAGATAACACTTTGCAAAGAATAATTCAAGAGGGGTTTATACGGTATAATAAATAGCGAGTTATTGCTTACTATAATGTCATAACTACTACGATACTGCCTTTGCTTTACTTTTAGCTTAATGCCAACACCCGGGAACTATTCCCTTGCGTAATTAAAAATTGATACTGTAAAAATAACCGATGTTTATAGGCTATACACAAACAAACTTTCACTGCGTCACTTTCTCATAAGGAAAGCATTTTAAAAATTAGTTTTAATCACATAAAAAAACGGCCGGGAAACCGGCCGTTTAACATTTTAGCGTGCTTAGCTGCCTGTAAAGGTTATTTCACCTCGGTCAGCTTCTCAATATCCACGCTACCCTGCTGCTCAGCATCGTTTTTACGCACTTTCGCCACGTCGCTGGCGCTGACCTGGTTTTTCGCCGTATTGCCCCAGCTGGTACGAATAAAGTTCACCACATCGGCAACCTGCTGGTCGTTCAACCGCCAGCCGAAAGCGGGCATGGTAATAGCAGAAGGTGCACCCTTCACGCCTGGCAGCGTTGCTCCACTCAGAACAATGTGGATAAGCGAGGTCGGATCCTCAGCCAGCACGACAGCATTACCGCTGAGCTGTGGGAAGGCGCGCTTATAGCCCTTGCCGTCCGTTCGGTGGCAGGCTCCGCAGCTGTCGACATAGAGCGCCGCGCCAGCCTTGCTGTCATCGCCTTTCCACAGCGCTTTCGCCACCGTATCGTCCGGCGTGAAGCCAACCTGGTTTGGATCTTTTGCCCCCAGCGATTTCAGATAGTGCGCAATAGCAGTGATATCTTCATCGCTCAAATGTTGCAGGCTATGCTGCACCACTTCAGTCATGCCGCCAAACACAGCGGTATGGTCATTGCGGCCGTAGCGCAGAAACTGCGTCAGCTCATCTTCGCTCCAGCGACCCAGCCCATCCCGGTTATCGCCGCGCAGATTGTTAGCGGTAAAGCCGTCAATGGGAGTAGCGCTGCCGGAAAGATAGCTGCTGCCTTCGCTGTCGTTAAGCGCTTTTTCCTGCATGGTAAAGCTGCGTGGCGTGTGGCATGCGCCGCAGTGCCCCAGTCCTTCCACCAGATACTGACCGCGAGCCAGCACCGCATCCTGGCCTTTCATCGGCTGGAAAGCTTTTACATCCGGTGCAAACAGGCCGCGCCAGATCGATAACGGCCAGCGCATCGACAGCGGCCACGGAATATCGCTTTTATGGTTAGCGGCCTCAACCGGTTTTACGCCGTGCATAAAGTAGGCGTACAGCGCGTGCATATCTTCATCGCTGACGACGGCGTAAGAAGGATAAGGCATCGCCGGATAGAGCGTATCGCCATTCTTCGCTATGCCGTGACGTACCGCTTTCTGAAAGTCGTCATAGGTGTAGTCGCCGATGCCGGTTTTCTTGTCCGGCGTAATATTGGTCGAATAGATATTGCCAATCGGCGTCGCCATCGACAGGCCGCCAGCAAAAGTTTCTCCGCCCATTTTCGTGTGGCAGGCTACGCAGTCACCGGCGCGCGCCAGATATTCGCCGCGCTTAATCAGATCGGCACTATTGTCTTCTGCCGCCGCAGCGGCAAAAGTTGTCATACCCAGCAGCAAAGCCGGGATCAGCATTTTCATCATGGTTATCCTTAAGCCTGCACCAACGGACCCGGGTTCTTCAGGTACTGTTCACGAATCGCTTTGGCTGACCAATAGGTCAGCGCCGCCACCATGCCGGTTGGGTTGTAGCCCAGCCCCTGCGGGAAGGCGGAAGCGCCCGGAACAAACACGTTAGGCACATCCCAGCTTTGCAGATAGCGGTTAATCGCGCTGGTTTTCGGATCTTCGCCCATGATCGCGCCGCCGTTCATATGCGTCGTCTGATAAACGGTGGTGTCGAAATGCGTGCCCGGCATTTTCGGCGCGCCGCTGATCAGCTTCGGATTCATTGCCTCAGCGATTTTGTGCATCTGTCCATGCATAAACTGCGACATCTTGATGTCGTTTTCCTGCCAGTCAAAGGTCATACGCAGCAGCGGCTGGCCGAAAGCATCCTTATAGTTCGGATCCAGATCCAGATAGTTATTGCGATAGGACTGGTGCGCGCCGTGCGCATCCATAGAGACGTGATGCGTATAGTGATCAGCCACCGATGCTTTCCATTGGCTGCCCCAGGTCGGCGTGCCCGGAGGCGTTGGCAGGCCTGAAATCGGCTTAACGCCCGCCTGGTTTACCCACATTGGTGAGCCACCGACAAAACCGTATTTCCCGTGGTCAAAGTTGTCGGCGTTAAAGTCATCGACGCCCACGCCCGCGCCGCCAGCACCAATAAAGTTATTGGTAAACACGTCTTTATCAAAGAAGGCTTTGATCGTAGAGATGTTCTGGTAGGCGAAGTTACGGCCTACGGTACCTTCGTTAGTCACCGGGTCGTAAGGCTTACCGATACCGGAAAGCAGCATCAGGTGCACGTTATGGAACTGGAAGGCGGACAGGATCACCAGGTCGGCTGGCTGCTCAATCTGATGGCCCAGCGCATCAACATAGGTCACGCCGGTCGCGCGCTTCTTGTCATCGGTCAGATTAACGCGCAGCACGTTAGCGTTTTCGCGCAGTTCAAACTTAGCTTCCTGACGCAGCGACGGCAGCACGTTGACGTTCGGTGACGCTTTGGAATACATGTAGCAAGCGTAGCCGCTGCAATAGCCGCAGAAATTACACGGCCCCATTTGCGCACCATAGGTGTTGGTGTATGGGCCGGAGGTGTTAGCAGACGGCAGATCGTAAGGATGCAAACCGATAGATTGCGCCGCCTGTGCAAACAGCTGCGCAGAGAAAGTCCGCTTCTGTGCCGGCAGCGGGAACTTATCGGAACGATCGGGCGCAAAAGGGTTGCCTTTGCCCTGACCGATAACTTTGCCTTTGACGCTCCATTCGGAACCGGAGGTGCCGAACACTTTTTCCGCCTTATCAAAGAACGGTTCCAGCTCGTCATAGGTGACGCCGAAATCCTGGATGGTCATGCCTTCCGGAATAAACTTTTTACCGTAGCGCTCTTCATAATGGCTGCGCATGCGTAGCTCAATCGGGTCGACGCGGAAATGTACGCCAGACCAGTGCAGACCTGCGCCGCCGGTGCCGGTGCCGGGTAAAAACGCGGCAAGCTGGCGGTAAGGCTGCGCGGTTTGCGCCGAATTATGGCGAATGGTCACGGTGCTTTTGGACAGATCCTGGAACAGCTTTTTACGGATGTTATAGGTGAGCTCGTCAATCACCTGCGGATAGGCGCCGTCAGGATAGGTATCACGATGTGGGCCGCGCTCCAGCGCTACCACGTTTAAACCCGCTTCGGTCAGCTCTTTCGCCATAATCGATCCCGCCCAGCCGAAGCCGACGATCACCGCATCTACTTTTTTCATCTGGTTTGCCATTACGCTCTTTCCCCACGAATTGATACCGGAGGAAACGGATAGCGCTCGCCACGTTCAACCCAGTCCATAAAATCGGCGCGTGCGCCAGGGAAGCCAATCAGCTTCCAGCCGACCATGCCCTGATTGCCGCCGTGAATCGGATCGCTGAAGAAACCTTCGCGAGTATTTTGTAACAGGAAAGAGAAGAAAACCTTCGCCGGCACCTGTTTAAACTCCGCTTTCCCGGCTTCAAACGCCTGTAGCAGCGCATCCTGCTGGTCGTGGTTTAGCTCAGCAAACACTTTGCCATGCTGCGCTTTCGCAAAGGCATCCGCGTCGGCCAGGCCCAGGCGATAGATATCGCGCGGGATTAGCGGATACTGGTACCCCAGCTCTTTATCCGCATCCGGGTGAAAAGGCCCCTGCATATACCAGTTTGCGCCCGTGGCGTACGGCGTATTCATCTGGCGATCGATATATTCCGGCACGCCAGCTTCCAGTGCGCCAGGGCCGCGATCGTCAGCGGGGATCAGGCGCGCCACGGCCGCTTTTACCAAAGCGTATTCTTCCGGCGTGAACCAGGTGGGCTGATAGTCCCGTGCCTTTTGCGGGCCTGCGGGTTCAGGCGCGGCGGCGGCGGGTGTAGGTGCAGTTAAAGCGCCAAGGCCGGTACTGCCGATGGCGACAGCGGGCGCGAGCGTAATAGTTTTTAGCAGAAAATCCCGGCGGGAGTTTCTGATGGTTTCTTCCGACATGTCATTGCCTTTATCAAAAATTGCCTGGTACGACAGCTAATAAGAATTTGCGATTTATGCCCCGTTAACCTGTTTTTTTATAAAAATCGAGGGCTGGCGTGATTTGTATCAATGTTACCGGTAACAAAACGTGCATTTTAACAGGTATAGCTGCAAAAATTTAGATCAAATAAACAAAATCGCACAATTTTATTAACATTCAGGACGCACTGAGAATCGCTTATCCAGAGTGCTGAAAAACAATTTATCCAGCCCGCAGGCGGCGTACGGCCTGGCTTCTGGCGTGACGTGCTTCTGGCTTTGCTTGCCTCTGGCCTGACGTGCTTCTGACCTGGCTTGCTTCTGACCTGATCTGACCTGATCTGACCTGACCTGTCCTGGCGTGTCCTGGCGTGACATGGCGTGGCGTGGCGTGACGTGGCGTGCGGATTTTAACCATGTACGGAAAGGAAGGGTGTATACGGCTGAATGGGGTAAACACCAGCAGGCGGCAGTCTTTCCCCGCCCGTTGGTGTTGATAACTTGCTTAATTATCCTTTACTTACGTGGGGAAGATGAGTGGTTTTCTCCTGCCAGCTTCTCCGTTGAGTTGAACAGCTTCAGGCGCGTTTCCGACGGCTGTGGGCGGCCAAAATAGTAGCCCTGGAACAGCGTACAGCCCTCTATTTTCAGCTGTTCAAACTGCTCACTGTTTTCTACGCCTTCCGCCGTAATTTGAATATCCAGGCTGCGGCTCATGCCGGTAATGGCGCGAATTATTGCCAGCGCCTCGCGGCTATCTTTCATATCGTTAATAAACGACTTATCGATTTTGATTTTATCAAACGGAAAAGAGCGTAAATAGCTAAGTGAAGAGTAGCCGGTGCCGAAATCATCCAGCGCGATACGCACACCCAGCTTCTTCAGCTTTTGCAGAATGCGTATATTGACCAGCGTGTTGTCCAGCAAGACCGATTCGGTTATTTCCACTTCCAGCCGGTAAGGTGCCAGCCCGGAATCTGTTAACGCCGCTTCGACCACCGACACCAGCGAGCTGTTTTTAAACTGGAGCGGCGACAGGTTGACCGCCACGCTCTGATCTTCCGGCCATTTCACCGCTTCGCGACAGGCTTCGTGCAGTGCAAACGCGCCGAGTGAATGGATCAGCCCGGTCTCTTCCGCCACGGGAATAAAGTCCAGCGGCATAATCAAACCCTGGCGGGGGTGATGCCAGCGCATCAGCGCCTCATAGCTGATAATTTTCTGGCCTTCGCCATCGGTAATTGGCTGATAATAAAGCTTAAGATGCCGATGGGTCATCGCTTCACGCAGATCGTTTTCAATCATGCGCCGTTTGCTGGCGGCCTCGCCCATTTCGCTGGAGAAGTGTTCAAAGCGATTGCGCCCGTTGCGCTTGGCTTCATACAGCGCCATATCGGCGCAGCGCAGCAGCTCGTCCGGCGTGGTCAGGCCGGCCGACGCCAGAGAGATACCAATGCTCAGCCCTACGGTCAGATTATGTCCGTCCACGTTGAAAATGGGACGGATCGCGTCAATCAGCCGGCTCGCTACCGCCTCGGCCTCTTCCACCTGCGTCAGGCCCGGCAGCACGATGGAAAACTCATCGCCGCCGTTACGCGCCAGCGTATCCTGCTCGCGCAGTACGCTACGCAGACGGCTGGCAACGGCGCGCAGCAGATCGTCGCCAACCTGATGGCCCAGCGCGTCATTCACATTTTTAAAATTATCCAGATCCAGGCAGAGCGCCGCCGTCTGTTTGCCGGCGTCAAAATCCTTACGCAGCGCTTCATTTAGCCGCTGGCTAAACAGCACGCGGTTTGGCAGGCTGGTGAGATTGTCGTGATGCGCCATATGATGAATACGCGCATCCGCCGCACGCTGATCGGTCACGTCGTCAGCAATCAGCAGCACGTAGCTGTTACGCGCGTCGTTACCGTTAATGATGGAGGCCGAAGCGTTAATAATTCGCTCGCCGCCACGGGTTCGCAGCAGCTGCTCGTTTTTATGCAGGCCTTCGTTACGCTGCGCGGCGGTTGCCAGCTGAGAAAAATAGCTGCTCAGTTCCGAAGGCATAAAGCTGTCCAGCTTTTTGCCGGTAATCTCTTTGGTCTTGACGCCCAGCAGCTGTTCCGCTTTGCTGTTCAGCAGCAGGACTTCACGCGACACCACGTCTTCTACTATCACGCACGAAGGAATATTAGCAATGATGGTGTCCAGAAATTTCGACAGCGAAGCCATGCGCGCGCTGTTCTGCTCGGCCAGATCTTTCGCCCGCAAAATTTGTTGCTCATATTCGCGCAGTTCGGTGCAGTCACGGGTAATTTTGGCGAAGCCCAGCAGATTGCCTTCGTCATTATAAATTGCCTCAATGACCACATGTCCCCAAAAAGCGCTGCCGTCTTTACGATAGCGCCAGCCCTGGTCTTCGAAGCGCCCAACGGTTTTGGCAATAGAGAGGTTGTTATCCGGTAAGCAGGCCAGCCGATCCTGGGCACTATAGAAACAGGAGAAGTGTTTGCCGACGATTTCATCAGCGGTATAGCCTTTGGCGCGATGCGCTCCGGCGTTCCAGTTAACAACATGCCCTTTGGGATCGAGCATGTAGATAGCGTAATCGGTTACGCCTTCTACCAGTAGCCGGAAAACCTGTTCTCTTTCACGCTGTTCGCGCAGCGTGCGCTGTTGTTCGGTACAGTCGCGGGTAATTTTGGCATAGCCAATTAGCTTGCCGTCATCGTCATAAACAGCATCAATCACCACGTGCGCCCAGAAGGAAGTGCCGTCTTTGCGATAGCGCCAGCCCTGCTCTTCAAAGCGACCGGTGCGATAGGCGGTTTTCAGATTGGTTTCCGGCAGTTTCGCCAGCCTGTCCTGCGTGCTGTAGAAACAGGAGAAGTGTTTGCCGACGATTTCCTCGGCCGTGTAGCCTTTGGAGCGCCGCGCGCCTTCGTTCCAGTTCACTACGTAGCCATCCTGGTCGAGCATGTAGATGGCGTAATCGGTCACGCCTTCGACCAGCAGCCGGAATTTCTGTTCCTGCGCGCGCTGTTCGGCAAGCTGGGCCTGCTGTTCGGTACAGTCGCGGGTAATTTTAGCGAAGCCAATCAGTTCGCCGTTATCGACAATAGCGTCGATAACCACGTGTGCCCAAAACGCGCTGCCGTCTTTACGATAGCGCCAGCCTTCCGTTTCATAACGGCCGATTTTGCGGGCACTGGCAAGGTTGCGCTGTGGCACACCTTTGTCTTGCTCTTCCTCGCTGTAAAAGCAGCTAAAATTTTTGCCGACAATCTCTTGCGCCACGTAGCCTTTTGCCCGTTCGGCACCGGTATTCCAGTTAGCCACGGTTCCGTCAGGTGTCAGCATATAAATGGCGTAACCCGCTACGCTTTGCACCAGCAGCCGGTACATTACATCATCATTGTTATTCATTATTTTTCCGCCTGGGGAACAGTGTCCCAAAGAAGGCTCCGGCCTGTCGATAAGCCTGTACAGACAGCCCTGCCGGTAGAAGCGCGCCTTCTTATCCCGTGCCGCTGTTGCCTGTCACCGGATCGGGAAAACCAAAGCTCCTGAAGGCGCTTATCCGATTATCGGCCTCGTTTAAATAATATTCAGAGTTTATTTTGCCGAACCGATAAACAGAACTTAAGTGGGTATTGTGCAGGGACGGCTGGCGGATGTCATACATAACCAACCTTAGCCGCTGTTTTATTACTAAATCAGACAAACCGACACCTGCGGATACAATCTCAGCAAGACCATTAACATCCAGTCGGGCTATAAGAAGACGTAACCGTTCTGGAGTCGCTATGTTTAAATCCTTTTTTCCCCGGCCCGCACTGTTCTTTAGCAGCGCCGCCATCTGGTGTCTTTTTGCTGTTTTGCTGTGGTTTGAAGGCGGCAAAAGCTGGTTTTCTCATTTTTCGTTATTCGCGCATGCCGCGCCTTTACCCAATAACGCGCTGCGTTTTATCGCCCCCTCGGAAATCGCTTTTTATCTTTATTATCTGGCGGCCTTTGCGCTGTTTGCCGGATTCTGGCGCTGGTTCAGTCCACATCCGTGGCAGCGCTGGTCGGTAGCCGGAACCGCGCTGATTATCTTTGTGACCTGGTTTTCCGTGCAGATGAACGTGGCTATCAACGCCTGGTATGAACCATTTTACGATCTGATTCAGCGTGCATTAACCCATCCCAATACGGTGCAAATCGCCACGCTTTACCAGCAGCTCGGCGGTTTCCTCAGCATTGCGCTGATTGCCGTACTGCTTGATGTATTGAATATGTTTTTTATCAGCCACTACGTTTTCCGCTGGCGCACGGCCATGAACCAGTACTATATGGCGCACTGGTCGCGGCTACGAGGGATTGAAGGAGCCGCGCAGCGCGTGCAGGAGGACACTATGCGCTTTGCCTCTACGCTGGAAGACATGGGGGTTAGCCTGATTAATGCCGTAATGACGCTTATCGCCTTTTTGCCGGTGCTGGTTGGGCTATCCGTTCACGTAAAGGATGTTCCGCTATTGGGCAACCTGCCTTATGCGCTGGTTATTGCGGTGGTGGTCTGGTCGCTGCTCGGCACCGGCTTGCTGGCTGTGGTGGGCATTAAATTGCCGGGCCTGTCGTTTCGCAATCAGCGCGTGGAAGCAGCCTATCGTAAGGAGCTGGTCTATGGCGAGGACGACGCCGCGCGCGCTACGCCGCCGACGGTGCAGAATCTGTTTGGTCTGATCCGCAAAAATTATTTTCGGCTCTATTTCCACTATCTCTATTTTAATATTGCC
>Ga0153982_1000542_pt1 | contig 10339 bp, 7 predicted proteins | sample TSGA066MetaG_FD_104743 | JGI IMG/M metagenome (GOLD analysis project Ga0153982, IMG submission 104743) | Attine ant fungus gardens microbial communities from Georgia, USA - TSGA066 MetaG | ecosystem: Host-associated > Fungi > Mycelium > Unclassified | place: USA: Georgia, Alexander Wildlife...
GCTCTAATTTTGTTTTTTCTATTCCTTTTATTTTTCCAGTTTCACATAATCCTATAAATGCATTTTTAGGACATACCTTTTTTTGTATACTTTCTTGATATCCCTCTGTGGCCTTTTCCCAAGCAGCTTTAGGAGTTAATTTTTCATTTCTACAATATTTTATAGCATCTAATGTTATTTTTTCATAATTGTTCATTTTTTTTATCAAATTATTCCTCCTGTTATTCTCTTATTCAATTTATTAATAATATTATACCACAAATTAGAATTTTTATTATTAATTAATAAAGATGGTGCGTCACTACATCTCTTTGTTCAATAAAAATTGATTGAAAAATTTATTAAATAAAAAAGAGCTCAGTATATAAATGAACTCTTTTTATTTGGATAGTCTCAATCTTATTTGTGTTAACAATAAAGAAATTGTATACGTTTTAGTCGCCTTCGATATTGGGGTAGTCTCAATCCCTTTAATTGGATGTGGAATAGATGGATTAGAGTTTTAGTCCCCTTCAATATTGGGGTAGTCTCAATCCCATAACTTTATAAGTTTTATGGGTGTTATAGTGTTTTTTTAATAAATTTTCTTAATGAAATAAATTTGTTAATGGCATTAATATAATACCAGCAAAAGTTGCAATCAGTGGCAAACCGTTAAAGTACCCATACTGCCTTGAACTAGGAAGAAGTTCCTCAATAGCTATATAAAGCATTACTCCTGAAATAATTCCAAAAATCATACCAAGAGTTAAATCATTTATATAAGGTTTAAGTATAAGAAAAGCTAAAGTAGCTCCAATAGGTTCTGCTATTCCAGATAAAAAAGTATATTTGAAAGCTTTCATTTTACTTCCAGTGGCAAAATAAATAGGCATTGCTACAGATATTCCTTCAGGAATATTGTGCATAGCTATAGCTAATGCAATAGAAATTCCCAAAGTCATATTTTCATAACCAGCCATAAATGTTGCTATTCCTTCTGGAAAGTTATGCAGTCCAATTGCAAGAGTAGAAACAAAGCCTACTCTGAATAGGTTTTCATGCTGTTTACCATCTCCATGAGGTTCATCTTCATGAGGGACAAATTTATCTAAAAGAGCTGCCAGTAATACTCCAATGAGAAGAAAAATAACTCCTAATACTACTCCCATTTTTTCACCAGCATAGGCTGCTAATAAAATGTTAGCATTGGGCATAAGATCAGTAAAAGATACACTTATCATTACTCCACCAGCAAATCCAAGAGATACAGTTACCAGTTTTTCACTTTTTTTATTAGTTATAAATATTATGAAAGCTCCAAGCAGTGTTGACATTCCAGCTAAGAAAGATAAAATCAATGCTCTTATCGCTGCTACATCTTCAAACATTTATTCACTTCCTTTCTTTAAATTATGATATTTTATATATATTACAAAAAATACTTGTTAATTCCTTTATAAATTATTTTTCATTTTTTAAAAGTTCATAACTACTTGAAATAGTTGGCATCTTTAATACATCAAGCATTCTTTCGAGAAGAACCCCTTCTCTATTTGGGTATTTGAAACCATAACTTGCTAAAATACATTGAGTAATAAATTGTACACCTCTTTCTATAGCAATGGGAAGGCTGTCTCCTTGAAGAAGACTTCCTATAACAACACTTGTATAAGCATCTCCAGTACCAGGATAAGAAGCTGGGATATATTTACAACTTACTTTCCAAAAGACATTGTTTTCTCTATCATAGGCTACAACATTTGTTTTTCTGTCAGTAGAATGAGAGTCTTCGTCAGGAACACTTGTAGCTATTACTATTTTAGGACCCATTGCTGCAAGTTCTATAAGCCATTCTTTTATTTCAGCTTCACTTATTTCTTTTTTATACTCTTTATCTAAAAGAAAAGTAACTTCTGTAAAATTGGGAGTTATCATGTCAGCTTTCCCAATAAGTTTTTTCATTTCCTCTACCATTTCTTTTCCCATTGTTCCATATAGTTTTCCATTATCTCCCAATACAGGATCGATAACAGTAAGATTATTTTTATGTCCAAAGAAATCAACAAAATCAGCAACTATTTTTATTTGTCTTGGAGATCCTAAAAAACCAGAATATATGCAATCAAATTCAAGTCCAAGTTTTTTCCAATGTGCTATGTGCTGCTCCATGTAATCTGTAAGATCAAGAAAACTAAAACCTTCAAAACCTCCAGTATGAGTAGAAAGCACTGCTGTAGGAACAGGACATACCTGTAATTTCATACTTGAAAGTATAGGTATAATGCTTGTTAATGAAGATCTTCCATAACCAGAAAGGTCATGGATAGCTGCTACTTTTTTTACTATATTATCCATTTTATTCCCCTTTTATTTTAAACTGTTATATTAATTTTAGGATCAATTTTTAATTTTATAAATATATTTTTAATATTTATTTCTTTTCTTGAATTCAAATTTTTTTAATTTCTTTTGTAAAACTCCTAAATCTTAAGAAAAGGTTAGGCTTCACAAGGGATAGAACTTATTTTTAAAGAATTTCCAAGTCTCCATATTCTTTTCCTTCCAAATAATTAAAATTTAAGATTATTGTATCTTAAATTAAAAAAATATTTCCATAATCATTATACAATATTTTATTGAAATAATCTATAAGAGAGTAAAAAAAGCTATTTAAGATATTTTTTCATATAATTACTTTATTTTTATTCCAACAATTAAAGCTATGTCCATAGTTTGAGTTATACTAAGCTGCATACCTCGTAATTCACTGTAATTATCAGACACTCTTATATTTTCTATTATACAATTTGAAAAATCTATTCCTTTCAAAGGAGTTTTAAAGAAATCAGCATTAGAAAAATTTACATTGTTTAATTTAATTTTTTTCATTTTTATTTCAGATAGAAAAGCATAATTAAAAAAACTATCTTTAATATTCATATTCTCCCAAAGAGAATTAGAATAATTTCCATAGAAAAAAGAGCTTTTGTTTATATCAACAGTTTTAAATATACTTTGATTAAAATCACATCCATCTCCATTGCAATCGTTTATAGTACTTGATTTCCAATAAGAAGAAACAAATTTACAGTTTTTAAAACTGCATTTAATCATTTCTATATTAGAAAAAGAAGAATTAGTAAAATCACAATTCTCAAATTTACATTCTTGAAATATACTTTTTTCAAAATCTATTCTTTTTATTTTAATACCAGAAATTGTTTCTTGAAAATATTCTCCACAAACTGGGATTTCTTCTTCAATAGCTTTAAATATATCCTGTTCTAACATAATAACTCCTTTTTCATCTATTGATTTATTCAATTTATTATACCATAAAAAAAGAGACTGACCATAGGTCAGTCTCAAAAATACTTAGATGTTTAAATCTTTATTATTTTTTTTCAGAAGCAAAGTCCATAGAAGCAAGTCTGTTATATTGTCTCCATCTTCTTTGAGCTTCAAATTTGTTTAATTCAAATAGTTCTTTAGCATGAGTTGGGTTAGCTTTAGAAAGAGTAGCATATCTTACTTCTCCTAATAAGTACTCTTCATATTTATCCCAGTTAGGTTCTTTAGAATCTATTTGTAATGGATTTTTACCTTCTGCTTCAAGAGCTGGGTTATATCTGAAGATTGGCCAGTAACCACATTCAGTAGCAAGTTTCATCTCATTTTGAACTTTAGACATACCTTTTTTCAATCCATGGTTGATACAAGGTGAGTAAGCTATAATTAGAGATGGTCCATTAAATGCTTCAGCTTCTTTAAGAGCTTTTAGGTATTGTTGTTGATTTGCACCCATACAAACTTGTGCAACATAGATATGTCCATAAGACATAGCTATAGCAGCAAGATCTTTTTTCTTAACTGATTTACCAGCAGCAGCGAATTTTGCAATTGCTCCTGTAGGTGTTGATTTAGAAGCTTGTCCTCCAGTATTAGAGTAAACTTCTGTATCTAGAACTACAATGTTAATATCTTCTTTAGAAGCTAAAACGTGGTCAACTCCACCATAACCGATGTCATATGCCCAACCGTCTCCTCCAAAGATCCATTGAGATTTTTTAATTAAGTATTGTTTTAGACTTAAGATTTCTTTACAGATTTCGCAATCTTTTCCTTCAAGAGCAGCAATTATTTTAGCTGAAACTTCTTGAGTTTTAGCAGCAGATGATCTGTTTTCAATCCATTCTTTGAATAATTCAGCAACTTCTGCTGGAACTTTATCCATGCTTTCTTCCATTATATTTTGAAGTCTGTCTCTCATAGTTTCAACAGCTACATGCATTCCCATTCCAAATTCAGCATTATCTTCAAATAGAGAAGAAGCCCATGATGGTCCATGTCCATTTTTATTAGTTGTATATGGAGTAGCAGGAGCAGATCCACTGTATATTGAAGAACATCCAGTAGCATTAGCTATCATCATTCTATCTCCAAACAATTGAGTGATTGCTTTAAGGTATGGAGTTTCTCCACATCCTGGACAAGCACCATGGAATTCAAATAATGGTTGAGCAAATTGAGATCCTTTTACAGTGTCTTTAGACATTAAGTCACTTCTGTATTCAGCATTGTTAAATAAATATCCAGCTTTTCTGTCTTCTCCAGCTTCTAGAGAATCAGCAATAGGTTTCATAACTAAAGCTTTTTCTTTAGCAGGACAAGTATTAGCACAAGATCCACATCCAGTACAATCTAGAGCAGAAACTTGCATTCTATATTCAAATCCTTCTAGCCCTTTTCCAATTGGTTTTATAGTTTTTAATTCAAGTGGAGAACCAGCTATTTCATCAGCAGTTAATAAGAATGGTCTTAAAACTGCATGAGGACATACATATGAACATTGGTTACATTGAATACAGTTTTCAGCAATCCATACAGGAACGTGAACTGCAATTCCTCTTTTTTCAAAAGCAGAAGTACCATTTTCAAAAGTACCATCTTCATATCCATCAAATGCTGATACAGGTAAATCATAACCTTTTATAGCATTAACTGGTTTAGCAATTTTTTCCACGAATTTTTCAGTTTTAGTCATTTCAGTGCTACAAGTTCCACAACAACAATTTTCATGTTCATGTCCTGAGCAATCACAAGTAACATCTAGATCAGCCCAAGCTGGATCTACAGGAACTTCAATTAATCCTTCTGCTCCTTTATCAATAGCTTTATAGTTCATTTGAACGATATCGTCACCTTTACTAGCATAAGATTTTTTAGCATAGTCTTTCATGTATTGTTGAGCTTCTTCAAATGGAATAATATCAGCTAGTTTAAAGAAAGCAGCCTGCATGATTGTATTAGTTCTTTGTCCTAATCCAATTTCTTCAGCTAGAGCAGTAGCATTGATTATAAATAATCTAGCTCCATTTTTAGCTAAATCTTTTTTAACTTTAGCTGGAATTTCTTTTACAGCTTCTTCTGGAGTCCAGATACAGTTGATTAAGAAAGATCCACCTTTTCTGATTCCTGAAGTCATATCATATAAATGTAAGTAAGCTGGTACTGAACAAGCAACAAAACTTGGATTAGAAATTAAGTAACTTGCTTTGATAGGAGTTTTTCCAAATCTTAAGTGAGATCTAGTAACTCCTCCAGATTTTTTAGAGTCATATGCAAAGTATCCTTGAGCATATAAACTAGTTTTGTCTCCAATGATTTTGATAGAGTTTTTGTTAGCTCCAACTGTTCCGTCAGCTCCAAGTCCAAAGAATAAGCATTCTTTAACATCTGGGCTAGTAACAGATATAGGTGCTCCAACTTCTAGTGAAGTGAAAGTAACGTCATCAACGATACCAACAGTAAATTTATTTTTAGGTTGATCTAATTTTAAATTTTCAAATACTGCAACTACTTGAGCAGGTGTAGTATCTTTAGAAGATAATCCATATCTTCCTCCAACAATTAGTGGAGCATTTTCTTTTCCATAGAAAATTGATTGGATATCTTGTAATAAAGGTTCTCCAACTGATCCAGGTTCTTTAGTTCTATCTAATACAGCTATTTTCTTAACTGTTTTAGGTATTACATCAAAGAAATATTTTTCAGAGAATGGTCTGAATAAGTGAACAGAAACTAATCCAACTTTTTCTCCTTTAGCATTTAAATAATCAATTGTTTCTTCAGATATAGGGCAGATAGATCCCATAGCTATTATGACTCTTTCTGCATCTGGAGCTCCATAGTAATTGAAAGGTTTATAATCTCTTCCAGTTACTTTAGAGATTTCAGCCATATAATGAGCAACTACATCAGGTACTGCATCATAGAATTTATTTTGAGCTTCTCTAGCTTGGAAATAAATGTCATCATTTTCAGCAGTTCCTCTAGTTACTGGATGCTCAGGGTTAAGAGCTCTTTCTCTGAAAGCTTGAACTTCATTCATATCTATTAAATTTTTGAAAACTTCATAATCCATAACTTCTACTTTTTGAATTTCATGAGAAGTTCTGAATCCATCAAAGAAGTGCATGAAAGGAATTCTTGTTTTGATAGCTGCCAAGTGAGCTACTCCTGCAAGGTCCATAACTTCTTGAACTGAGTTAGTTGCTAACATAGCAAATCCAGTTTGTCTAGCAGCATATATATCTTGGTGGTCTCCAAAGATAGATAATGCTTGAGCTGATAGAGCTCTTGCTGATACATGGATAACTCCTGGAAGAAGTTCTCCAGCTATTTTATACATGTTAGGTATTTTTAGTAATAATCCTTGAGAAGCAGTATAAGTTGTTGTTAATGCTCCTGCTTGTAAAGACCCATGTACAGTTCCAGCAGCTCCTGCTTCTGATTGCATTTCTACTACTTTTACTGGTACTCCGAAAATATTTTTCATTCCTTTTGAAGCCCATTCATCTGTGTATTCTGCCATTGGAGATGATGGAGTGATTGGGTAGATTCCAGCTACTTCTGTGAACGCATATGAAGCGTACGCAGCAGCTTGGTTACCGTCCATAGTCTGCATTTTTTTAACCATTACAATATCCTCCTATAATTTTAAAGTATTTTTTAAAAATTACTCTACTATATATTTTAAATCATTATTAAAATTTGTCAATTATAAATTCACTTTTTTTTGATATTTTTAACAAGTTACTTTCCAGAAACAATTTTGTAAGTGTCTCTAGCTATTACAAGTTCTTCATTTGTAGGTATTTTATAAACTAAAACTTTAGAATCTTCAGTAGAAAGTTTTACATTTCCTTTTTTTCTAACAGAGTTGATTTCTTTGTCAATTTTTGCTCCCATAAATTCAAGTCCACTAATTACAGCTTCTCTTATTCCAGCAGCATTTTCTCCAATTCCTCCAGCAAAGCAGATAGCATCTACTCCACCCATAGCAGCAGCATAAGCTCCTATGTAAGATTTAATTTTGTAGATAAACATTTCTTCTGCAAGTATAGCTCTTTCATCTCCTTCAGCTACACCATTTTCCATGTCTCTGCAATCAGAAGATTTTCCATAGATTCCCAATATTCCAGATTCTTTATTTAATCTGTTATCCATTTCTTTGTCAGTTAATCCTCTTTTGTTTTTGATGAATAAAACAGCAGCTGGGTCAATATCTCCACATCTAGTTCCCATCATAAGTCCTTGTAAAGGAGTAAGCCCCATTGAAGTATCTACACATTTTCCATCTACTACAGCTGACATAGATGCACCATTTCCTAAATGGCAAACAATAATTTTTGAATGTTCAGGATTTCCCATGATTTCTCTCATTGTTTCAGAAACATAAAGATGAGATGTTCCATGGAACCCATATTTTCTAACTTTTAATTCTTTGTAATCTTCATATGGTAAAGCATACATATATGCTTTAGCTGGCATTGTTTGATGGAAAGCAGTATCAAAAACTCCTACATTAGGTTTACCAGGCATAAGAGCCATACATGTTCTAACACCCATTAAGTTAGCTGGATTATGTAAAGGAGCAAGATCATTGTTTTCTTCAACAGCTTGCATAATTTCTTCATTTAATAATACAGATGAAGCAAATGTTTCTCCACCATGAACCATTCTATGTCCAATAGCTCCAACTTCTTCAACAGATGCAATAACCCCATATTCTTTGTCAACTATAGCATTAATAACTAATTCTAATGCTTCTTTATGAGTAGGCATAGGTTTTTTTATTTCAATTTCAAAATCTTTAGCAGGTACTTCATACTCCATTCTAGAACCATCTATTCCAATTCTTTCACAAAGTCCTTTTGCAAATACTTCTTTAGTTTCTGGATTCATTAATTGATATTTTAATGACGAACTTCCACAGTTTATTACTAAAACTTTCATTATACGTTTAACCTCCAAGATTATATTTTTTATTTATTATTCAGCTGCTTGAACTGCTGTAATTGCTACTAGGTTTACGATGTCATCTACTGAACATCCTCTTGACAAGTCATTGATAGGAGATGCAAGACCTTGAATTAATGGACCATATGCATTAGCACCAGCCAATCTTTGAACTAATTTATAACCAATGTTTCCAGCTGCAAGGTTAGGGAATACTAATATGTTAGCACTTCCTGCAACTTTAGATTCAGGGCATTTTTTCATTGCTACTGATTTAACGATAGCAGCATCAGCTTGTATTTCAGCTTCAAAAGGAAATGTAACTCCTCTTTCTTTTAGAATATTTCCAGCCTCTTTCACTACATCAATATCAGGATGACTTGCAGAACCTTTAGTTGAGAAAGTCATTAAAGCAACTTTTCCTTCCATTCCTACTACATTTTTAGCAGTAACAACAGAAGCTTCAGCGATGTCTGCTAGTTGTTCAGAAGTTGGAACTGGAATAACCGAACAATCTCCAAATAATAAAACTTCTCCATAAGTTTCTTGTCTTTCTGTAAGTTCCATAACAAACATAGAAGAAACAGTTTTTATCCCTGGTTTAGTTCCAATGATTTGTAATCCAGCTCTTAATACATCAGCTGTAGGAGAATCTGATCCAGATACCATAGCATCAGCATCATTTAATTTTACCATCATAGCACCATAGAAGTTAGATTCAGTTGACATGATTTCTTTAGCTTTTTCAAAAGTCATTCCTTTTTTTGCTCTTAATTCAGCAAATTTAGTTGCATATTCGTCTAATTTTGGAGAATTAGCGATTTCAATAATTTCTACACCTTTTAAAGAGATTCCTAAATCATTAGCAACTCTTTCCATATCTGCTCTAATTCCTAGAACAACAGGTTTAGCAACACCTAATTCAACTATTTTAGCAGCAGCAGTAACTACTCTTTCATCTTGTCCTTCTGGTAATACAACTGTTTTACCAACTGTTCTTGCTTTTTCTCTTATTTTAACTAAAAAACTCAAAACAATCACTTCCTTAATATTATTTATTTTTTATCTTTTTATCTTTTATGTTCACAGGACATACTTATCCCTCAAGTGTTAAATATATACTAACAAATTTTAACTATAATTACAATTACTTTTGGAAAACATATACAAAATAAAAGTATAGTATTAATCAAATATAGCTTGTATATATTCTTTTGCATCAAACTTCCTTAAATCTTCAATTTTTTCGCCTACTCCTATAAACTTAATTGGTTTTTTAATTTCTTCAGATATACTGAACACAATCCCCCCTTTAGCAGTTCCATCTAATTTAGTTATTATGAAACCAGTTAAATCAGTTACTTCATTGAAAACTTTTGCTTGTGAAAGTCCATTCTGACCAGTGGTACCATCTATTACTAGGATAGATTCATAATGCTGATCACCTAATTTTTTCTTAATGATGTTATGAATTTTTTCTAATTCTTTCATTAAGTTATTTTTATTATGAAGCCTTCCAGCAGTATCTATAATAGCTATATCTGCTCCTCTTGATTCAGCAGCAGTAAGTGTATCATAGACAACAGCCCCAGGATCAGAACCTTGAGTACTTTTTACTATTTCGGCACCAGATCTTTTTGCCCATTCTTCTAATTGTTCAATTGCAGCAGCTCTAAATGTATCTCCAGCACCTAAAATAACTTTTTTACCATCTTTTATAAATCTAGAAGCCAATTTACCAATAGTAGTAGTTTTTCCTACTCCATTTACACCAACTACAAGAATAACATTAAGTTTACCATCTTCTATTACTATATCATTACCTTCTTTAATAAGAAATCCTTCCATAACTTCTTTTAAAACAGGATAAATATCTTTAGGATCTTTTATACCTCTTTTTTTTACTTCTTTTTCTAAGGCACCAACTATTTTTACAGTCATATCCATACCAATATCTGATTGAATAAGAATATCTTCTAATTCTTCATACAATTCAAAATCTATGATGCTTCTTCCTAAAATAAAGGATTTTAATTTTCCAAATAAACCTTCTCTA
>Ga0153982_1000543_pt1 | contig 10332 bp, 4 predicted proteins | sample TSGA066MetaG_FD_104743 | JGI IMG/M metagenome (GOLD analysis project Ga0153982, IMG submission 104743) | Attine ant fungus gardens microbial communities from Georgia, USA - TSGA066 MetaG | ecosystem: Host-associated > Fungi > Mycelium > Unclassified | place: USA: Georgia, Alexander Wildlife...
CTAGTGTGTTTAAGTATCACTAGTAAACAGGCTAAGGTAGCTCCAGAGTGTTGTCATGCTGTTTAGGGGTGGAAATGGAGGTGTCCCCTTACATTCACCCCCCCTTCAAAATTGCTACGTCTCGGAGCAATGGACTTGGAATGAAAAATGTTGTCGAACTCCACATGTTGGACATGTCTCGGAGCTCCGGGGTATTTGCAGTGGAACTCTGCTGTGAGTTCTGGTGCGGAGACTTCAGAAGCGGACTCCCAGGAATTGTGTTCACGGCCATATCCCTTCTACTTAATGAGGTACTGGAATCTTCTCTGGTGCCAACGACTGTTGAGTATTTCCTCTACTTCCCACTCCGCTTCTCTGTTGATGACTATGGATGGTGGGTGGTCCTCCATCGTGCGTCCTGTAATCGGGTCGTCCGGGGCCAGAGTAAGCTTTACTACGTTGAACACTGAATGGAGTTGCTTTATCCTGTGTGGCAGTCTTCAGCGATAGGCCATAGGTCCGATCCGCCATTCCACTACAAAGGGGCCAAGCCGTCAGTGCGAGAGTTTCTGCGAGGGGCACGTAGTGTGGATATCCAATGCGTCGAGGAAGACTTTGTCACCAGGTTTGAACACCAGAGCTGGAGTTCTTCGACGATTGTAGTATCTTTTCATGTCGTCCTGTGCCTTGCGGATCGCAGATTTCGCTTCTTCGATCACCATTCTCATCCTTTCCGTAAACTCGTTAACCGTCTCTAAGTCGGAGTGGTTCTGTCAGGGTTCGAAGCCCATGCAAGGAATATGTCCGGTGTCGAGTAGGAACGGAGGCTGCTGGGTAGTGGAGTGAACGTGGTTGTTGTGCTGGAACTCCGCCATGGGTAAGAGGTCATACCAATTGTCCTGCTGCTCATTTACAAATAGCCAGAGGTACTGGTCCAATTCTTGGTTGACGCGTTCCGTCTGCCCATTGGTTTGGGGGTGCCAGACTGTAGAAGATACCAACTTTATTCCTAGGAGGCGGTAAAGCTCTCTGGTGAAACGAGCGATGAACTGAGGTCCGCGGTCTAAGACTACATACTTCAGAAGACCGTGGAGTTTCCAGACTTGATGTAAGAAAAGCCGGGCTGCTCCTTCCACTGTTACCGTCATGTGTGTTGGAATGAAGTGTGCCCGTTTCGACACCGAGTCTACCACTGTTATTACCGTGTCGTGTCTGGAGGAGAGGGGGAGTTCCACAACGAAGTCCACACTAAGCATATCCCATCGCGAGTCCGGAATCTAGAGGGGATGCAGTTCGCCTACCGGAGCCTGCCTTATCGGTTTTGTCCTAAGGCAGAGGTCACAGGTGCTGACGTATTGTCTGATATACCTAGACATTTGGGGCCACCAGTAGTTCCTAGATACCAACTCCAACGTTTTCCAGCGTCTGGGATGTCCAGCGACCTTTGTATCATGGCACAGCGAGACTATCTGCCTTTGTAAGTCCAAATTCTGGGGAACGTAGATCTTGTCTCTGAACCGGAGTACTCCATTGTCTTCTGACCATTCCACAGAACGGACCGTTTTACTCGATGTTTGTCAGAGTTCTCTCACTGCCTTTGCTATGGGCTCTTCCTGGTCGCCTTTCTGGTTCCCTTGGCAGATTTCTCTAAGCATGTCTCGCTCCAGTCCTGCCAGGTGAAGTCCTTCAAGGGCTCAGACTGCTATGAGCTCCAGTCACAGAAGGACTACGTCTTCGTTGTCGGAGGCTCCTTTGCTATAGTCCGGTCTCCGCGATAAGGTGTCTGGCTTCCCCATGAAACGTCCGGGGCAATGAATCAACTTGAAGTCGAAGCAAGCCAAGTACAGAGACCAACGGGCTTGACGACGATTGAGTTTCTTAGCCGTCATGAAGTACTCCAGGTTCTTGTGGTCTGTCCAGATTTCTACCAGGTGCTGAGCTCCTTCTAGAAAGTGCCTCCACTCTTCCAGCGCGTGGATGATAGCGAGCATTTCTTTGTCATAGATCTCGTAGTTCTGTTCCACTGGAGACAGGGATTTGCTATAGAAAGCTACTAGGTACCACTTTTCTTCTCCGGGTAGCTGTTGAGAGAGGATGGCTCCAGAGGCGAAATCTGAACTGTCAGCCTTGATACAGAAGGGTTCCGAGTCCTGGGGTGACACTAGGATCGGAGTAGTGGTCACCGCCATCTTGAAACATTCGAAGACTTCCTGTTCCTTGGTACCCCAGTTCCAGGCGTGATTGGATTGAGTGAGGTCGAAGAGGAGTCGAGCTATGGTCGAGAAGTCTTGGATGAAGTGATGGTAGAAGTTAACGAAGCCTACGAAGGCCTGCACGTCAGTCCGGCTCTCTGGGGTGGGCCACTTGCGGACTCCGGCAACTTTAATAGAGTCCATCGCAACCTTGTTCTCTGAGATGACTAGCCCGAGGTATTCAATCTGCTTCCAATGGAACTCACACTTCTCCAGACGGAGGAATAACTTGTGTTCTGTCAGTATCTCTAAGACTCTCCAAACCGCTCGTTCATGCTCCTCTTCCGTCTTTGTAAAGATCAAGATGTCGTCCAAGTACACTATGACAATCCCTTCTGCTATGATGGTTCTGAAGACGTCGTTCATCATAGTCTGGAAGGTAGCGGGGCTGTTGGTCATTCTGAAGAACATTATGAGAGGTTCGAAGAGGCCTCAGTTAGTGTGAAAGGCCGCTTTCCACTCATCTCCAGGCTTGATGCATACATTATTGAAACCCCAGTGGACGTCCAGTTTTGTGAAGTACCGGGCTCCATGGAGTTGGGAGACGAGTTGGGAGATGAGGGGGAGAGGATATTTATTCTTGACGGTTATGGCGTTCAGAGCATGGTAGTCTTAGACTAGATGGAGCGAACCATCTTTCTTTTTAATGAAGAACACAAGGGCTGCCATAGGGGATTTCGAAGGTTGGATCCATCTGATACGGAGGTTCTCCTCTAGGAAGGCATCCAACTCTGCTTGCTCCAACAGAGACAGGGGGTACACCTTTGACGACTTAGGTTCTGCTCCGGGTATTAGCTCGATTGCGTGATCCCATTTGCGGTGCTCCAGTAGTATGTCAAAGTCCTCTTTAGCAAACACGGATCGGAACTCCGTGACATAGGCGGACAGTGGAGTGGCAGCGGCCTGTGCTTCCACACTGCATCTGGCTTCTTCTGCAAGGTGCTGAGATGTTGTGGCCGTGGCTCGGAGGTCGACTTGGTCTGGCTCTGAGAGGAGATGTATGAGGAACAATCAGTCTCTGAGCTCCCAACTTGGGTGGTGCATTTGTAGAGGCTCCTCTTCAGACTCTAACTCTTCTTGGAGTGGGGGTGTGGGTCCGTCACAACAAGATCAAAGGGCTTGGAGTTCAATCCTCTTTTGGCAAGTCTGTTCCTTCCGTAGGGCACGTCCTCTCTCACAGCGGAGGAGACAGCGAGTCATTTCGACTTCTCCTTTTTCCCAGTCGATCCTGGGGTTGTGGTCCTTGAGCCAGTCGTAGCCTAGGATCAGACTCTGTTTCCCAAGTTCAGAAACAGCCAGGAGCATCCTTTCGGAGTGAGTCTTGTAGCGGAGAACTACGTCCACAACCTCTGAGATTTGTCCTGCCTCGTTAGGGGAACCGTTGGCATTGAAGACTGGGATGTTATGTGAGAGGGTCTGGGTGTTCATTCCTTTCGAACAGACAAAATCCCTGTTGATGAGGCTTCTGGTTGCTCCACAGTCCAGGAGGGCTTCAACGGAGTATAGCTCGCTTGTGTCTGTAGTTCCAATTTCCACTGGCAGAAGTAGGGAGGTCCCTCGCGCGTCTAGAGCACTGATCGAAAAGAGTTTGGGCAGTCTCTTCTCCCACTTGGGTTTGTGGAGTGGAGCTGAGACGAGGGGGATAGAGGGTGGTGTGTCTACTAGTGCACTGTCAATTGTATTGGGATCCTCTATAGTCAATACAGTGAACTTATTTACTGGCAACCGGGGCGCACTTGTTGCCGGCCATGCTACACAAAATCCTCTTCCTCCGGGGGACAAGACTCTTCTATCGGAACTGCATCTTTCAATACTAACAGATCTTCAATCAACTCCTTCTGCTGCTCCGTGGTGAGCTGACAGACATCCAGGTGATGGGGACAATCTCAGACTACGTGGTTCGCATCTCCACATCAGTAGTACCCTCTCGGAGGCAAGGACCTTGCTTTCCTAGTGACGTCCATGTCCATGGGGACTCTCATAGACGGAGTGGTCGGCAGAGGTTTTGGAATGACCAGAGGGGGCAGAGCAAGGGGTAACCTTGCTGTGGACAATGGTAGGGGTCAGGCAGAGATGGTTCTGAGTGATGCGGAAGGGGCGGAGCACGACATGGACTGAAAGACTTCATTTGCGAGGCACGCCTGGTCAATCCTCCTTGCTGCTCTATACCACGCGTCGGAGTCAGTATCAGCTGGTCGTCCATAGGGCATGGTGGCAATCTGGTTTTGGATGCCTAGTCTGAGACGTCGTCGAAATTTCACCACCAGTGTCCAGGGATCCATATAACCTGCATCGGAGACTAGGGCTTGGAAGCTGTCCAAATAGTCATCTACTGTCTGATTTCCTTGGTGGTAGGAAGTCCCTTCCAAACCGTTGATCGTGTCCGCTTCCACGTTTGCAGGGAAGAAGTGTAGCCGGAATTGTTGTTTAAAGTCTCCCCAGGTTTGGATGGGGAAAACGCCAGTGTCCACTTCCTGATGGAATACGTTTTCAGACCACTTGGTGGCACGACCTCCCTTGAAGAACGTGAGGGCCCAGAGGATCCTTTCCTGTTCATCATAGAATTGCTCCGGGGCTAGGTGTATATAGAGAGAGCAAGAGTTCAGGAATGTGTGACCGTTATGACGTTCTCTGTTGAAGTCTGGAGGGCAGGAGAGCTTGGGGCGTGTTCGTCGCATCGGCGAAGTGGAAGATAGAGACACCAGCAGGGATGGTATGGGTGGGGGAGGTGTGTTTGGTATGGCCAGAAGAGGGAGAGGGGGGTTAGCTACTAACTGTGTGAGTTGCTGCAGCTGCATGGTCAGGGCTGCCAGAGTAGAGTTAATGTTACTTTTGGAGACATGTTGTCTCTCTGTGAGCTCCTGCAGATGGTGTTGTAGGTATCCTAAGGCGTCGGCGACGCCTTGAGAGGTGTCTGGGGGCAACAACATCTAAAGAGTGGAATTTTTCGGAGGGTTGGGTATGGCAGAGGAGGGTGACCTGTTGGGTGGCTGTCTACTGGAATAGTCCAAGGCTCTGCTTTTAAGATCCTAATCTGCTGTAAGGGTGACTGGGCACAAGACTCCAGGAGAATCCTCAGTAATATTACAGATTGTGGTTATGGTACAACTCACCTCCAGGAGAATCCTCAGAGATTAGGATGATGCTCCTGGAGGGATCCTCTATATTATATATATTCCTTAGTGTCAGGGTTGGTAGGATTGGAGCTAAACTAGTGTGTTTAAGTATCACTAGTAAACAGGCTAAGGTAGCTCCAGAGTGTTGTCATGCTGTTTAGGGGTGGAAATGGAGGTGTCCTCTTACAGTTCCTAAGGTGTCTACCTTTATATACCATAACAAGCTTACTATCAAAGTAGTCAGTAAACTACTCATGAGCCTTACCACACTTAATCAAGCCCTTATCTGTACTTCCACACCAAGCCTTATGGGTGTGATATGATTTTAGTCAATGATTAGCTAGGCTTTTCAGGCCTGCTACTCCATAGAAGGTTGTCCAAGTGACTGCTATGTCTTGTCTCTTGAAAGAATAGGATATATAGTATGAAACAGTTACCAACTCAACCTCTCACCAAGATTACCTCTTACATACTCAAGAGAATCACATTTACAACCTCAAGAGCTTCTGAGATGAAGGCAAGGGCCAAGGAGGCTCTCCCTATCAATCTCCACTCTGAGAAATATATTAGCATATTACAAATGTTGAAGACTCAATTAAAAAGAAATAGAAAAGAAAATTCTTTATTTTACTACTTTCTCTTGCATCTCTTCTCCATGACACTACTATGTGGCCATGACAGGTATTACCTTCTTGTCCTCCATATCTTCTGGACATGACTATATGATCCTGCTCCACTTCTATACTTTACTTCTGCCTGACATTCTCCAATCCCTGAACTAGCTTTCTTCTACTCCAAATACAATCTAGAAACACATAACAATATATATACAAGCATTAGTAGTATGATTGTCATCTGATAGTGCATTTGCTTTTTGACTGAGTCCAGTAGTAACAGGATTACTAGTTACTGATAGATTAATTAATCTGTTGTCTTGGTGTCATATCAGTCTAAGTTTGCTTTAGATTGAGATTATCTCACATTCTAAAGATATCCTTGAGATTTCTAGAGTTTTAACATTGATAGTCTGTCTCTGAGAAACCTAATGCTAGCTTATTAGTCTTGCTTCCCAAGGTATATGCTATTCTAGTATGTAGTAGCTTGGTAACTACCCAATGAAAATACCCAACCTTGGGTCTAGATTATGTCTGGGGCTTGTAGAAGGTCTCTAGAGTAGGTTCCAATAGTGAAATCCAGGAGTATAATGTGTATCCCATGCTATATTTCTACAGAAAATTCTCTAGCAGTGATAGAGATCAAAGGGAATTTGATCACAAACAAAGGTGATAACAAATGAAAGCAAAAGACTCTCCAAGATGTTTCACAATTGTGCACTAAACAAGTAGGCACTAGGGAGATGATCAAATAAAAAAGAAGGCTTAAGAAAAGAGGAAATAGAAGGGGAAACTTAAGTAACTGAAAGAAATGATAATAAAGCTTTTTATAAATCCACTCGAGATTGGTCTCACCGTAATAGGATCTCTAAGACGCATGTTTGTCTCATGTTGTGACACTACTGCCTTTACCTAGTCTAGTAGTCTGGCTTACTGTCAATACAGCAGATTTACCTAGAACTCCTGTGCCGTTGTGTGGACTCTTCTTCAGCTAACCATACAACTAGAAGCTAACTCCAAAGACACATAGCGAGTAGTTAACTCCTAGCATAAGCAAGTGCCCAAGTCCATTGGGGCTCAAATTCCCATCAAGGGAGAGAGTTGGTAGTTTTGAGAAAGTAAGGAAAAACACTCAGAAAAATAGAGACTTAGTCACTCAAATAGCTGTTAAGCTCTAGAACAACAGCAAGGAATGATGATAGGGATGTGATACTTGAGTTCCCTTCCATGCCCTAGAGTATTTTATTAGGATTACAAAGCAATAAGACAACAAAGAAAGTGAGACAAAGAAAACCTCTAAATTCCCAAACATAGTAAGGCCAATATGACAAGGCAGCACCTCTCCTAAACACTTGGTAACCACTCCCCGCTCTGCTAACCCTACTCCAGGAGCCCTCCTTCACACAATAGGCAGTTCTTGAGCTTCTTGCTAGGCCGTAAAAGAAGATGGCGATCTCGAGTCATTTTGCTTTCGAGTACGTTGTCTTTGTTAATCCTCCCTTCTACCTCTCTCTCCAAGTTCCTTATTTCTCTTTCTACATCTTCTATACCTTCTCACTCCTCCAGAGTTCAGTTTCCTTCTACTGTAATTACGATGCAACTCTGTACCGACTCGACTCTTTTGATCTTGATATAATTAGCCATCAGTGGTAATAGCCCAAATCTTATGGTAACTCTTCTGAAAATAGTGCTGCTGGCCACTGAGATATGACATCACTCTAGTAGAGCTTGATCTTTGAAGTTCACTTCCACTCTTGAGAGCACTTTAGAAGGGAAATCCATTAGAAATCCAATACAGGGCACCTAGGCAAGCGTCTATGAGGTATATGTAGTGGTTGTAAGGGGACAATCTAGGGTATTGCTTAGTAAGTCCAATGAGCCCATATCTACTAGAGGTTCTATATCAGTTCATATCGCATTCCTATCATTTCTAGCTTCTCCTGTCTGTATTATGCAGTATAATGCCTTCTTATCTATTTAAGGACTATTGTGATTACTGATCCATGTGCATGTGACTGCCCATGTGATCATCTAGTGTAGGTATATATACTAGCAATATGTCGTAGATGTACTTCACTTAAATCTCAACTTAGCTTCCAGGACTATCTATTAGCTTAAGAATGATCATCTCTAAGTGGTTCTCTAACAGTGGTGGTCACAGCCACTACTCTGCTACTCAAGTGAGGTGCTTGAGTCCATAACTGGGCATCTAGGAAACCTCTCTGGGGAAGCTGAACTTGTCTCTCGAGTCGGTTATTCTTGTTATTAAGGTAAAAATAATTACTTATCTTGTCTAAATGGCTGTCTGGTATAACAGTGGCATAACAACAGGCCACAGTTATATCACAGATAATGTCACATGAGATAGTTACATGATGACTGCAGTATAGTGACTTGACAACTTAATCACCCTCCAAGTCCAAGTTAACAAGGAGAACTCAATAGAGCCTTTATTTATTTCCTATATACTACTTATACAAGTACTACATGGTCTATGTACTATTTTCCCACACTCCTCATGTAACTTGGTCATATGATGTGATCTTGTGATATCCATTCATGTGACTGTGACTATGTAACACCTTCCCACACTTCTTATATATAGTAAGTCCAAAAGAAAAGAAAAAGAAAAGAAATATAAATAATGACTTAGCCATTTTTGCCAAGTCATGACATGTAGGAAAGTAGTATATAGACTATGTAATAGTTGTATAAGTAGTGTACAGAATTAAATGAGAACTCTATCGAGTTCTTCTTGTTAACTCAGACTTAGAGTAGATTTAAGTTGTTTTGGCTAAAGTCTTACATTACTTCTGACTCCTGAATTCTTTTTAGCAAGTCAACTCCTTCTATTACTACTTCTATCACTTGTATGGCCCTTACTTTCAGCTGATCCTTCTTTAGTAATACTTTGTCCTTGTTATTTTTCTCTATCCCTATTTGCCAGTCTAGATACTAAAGAAGCTATTTTGCTAGTGGTACTTCTATTCTCCTTTTGTCCTGTAAAGTTCTTTGACTATGGTTTAGATAGCAGTGAATATAAGTTTTAAGATGAATAAGATATGTTTCAGCACAATGTCCTTTGTGCAAATTTGTGGGGAAATGAATTCAAATTTAAATGTAAAAGGAAAGTTGAATAAAACTCTGCTAATGAACCATTGTAGTGGTGATCTTATTTGAAACCTGATTCTCTGTATTAGACTACTGTTCTAGTTCTGGTCCTAAGTCCTGTCAAGTCCTGACTTCTAAGAAGGTTGAAAATAAGATAAGTCTTCAATAAACATATCTGTCTTCTATACTTGTACTTGGTTTTTTGAAGAAGAAAAATGGTATTAATTGATTGAATAGAGAGGGATCAACAGATGAGACCAGACTAGGAGCAGACTAAGTTGATGACAAAGCTAAAGGTTTTATGCTAGTCTAGTTACTATAAACGAGGTTTTCATCAGGGCCTCTGGCCCTTCTTGAACCCTTTACTAATTCTGTGTTATTAAGTTTGTGTTGAAGTCAGTCTGCTATGCTCCCTTCCTACAACGGTCTGTGCAGCAGCAGATAGTGTTGTCTATCAGGTCACTTTGCTCTCTTCCAACAATGGTCTGTGCAGCTGCAGATAGTGTTGTCCATCAGGTCGCTGTGCTCCCTTTCTTCACTAGTAATTTGTACTATTGTAAGTCAGGTCGCTATGCTCCCTTCCTTTACTGGTAATTTGCACTGTTGTAAGTTAGGTCGCTGTGCTCCCTTCCTATAACAGTAAGGCCATAGTCAACTCGCAAATTGTATATCAGGTCGCTGTGCTCCCTTCCTTTACTGTTAATTTGCACTATTGTAAGTCAGGTCACTTTGCTCCCTTCCTCCAACAGTAAGGCCACAGCCAGCTTGCTTTGCTCACTGCCTGTTCCAATTTTATTTTAATTTATCCTAATTTATTTGAATTTATTGTGAATTTATTTGAATTTTATAGAATTTTTGAGTGAATTTGAGTGAAAAGAGAGGGCATGTGAAAAGTTGAACTATGTGTCAGTGCCATCACTCCCACATTCAGTCTCGTGTACATAGTAGATACTATCTATCCAAAGATTAGTCATGAGTTTGATAGAAACCAAATGGTTCTGTATAGTTGTGTGGTACTGGGGGGCTCTCTGCTAAGATAAGCAGCTAAGTAAAGGTCTTAGTCATGTGGTATCACCAGGGTGTGACAAGTTCTGCCTATCTAGTATCATTCTAACTTCTTGTTTCAAAGTTGTCTTTATAGTAGTACTCTCTGGCTATATGATTAGACTATTCTCACAGTAGTACTCTTGACTATGTGATCAGATATAAGACTTTGAATCCTCCTTGTATAGCTCAACTCCCTAGCAATGCCAAACTCTA
>Ga0153982_1000548_pt1 | contig 10277 bp, 10 predicted proteins | sample TSGA066MetaG_FD_104743 | JGI IMG/M metagenome (GOLD analysis project Ga0153982, IMG submission 104743) | Attine ant fungus gardens microbial communities from Georgia, USA - TSGA066 MetaG | ecosystem: Host-associated > Fungi > Mycelium > Unclassified | place: USA: Georgia, Alexander Wildlife...
AGGGAAGATCTTATACGTGAGACCACCAGCCTGAGGGAAGATCTTATACGTGAAACCACCAGCCTGAGGAAAGAAGCCAGGGCGGATTTTCGGCTGCTGTTCAGCGCTATCATCTTCGTTTCACTGGGGCTGGCCAGCTTAATCGCCAAAACCTTTAACTGGCTTTGAGGCTTATCAACTGCTTTTCACAAAATAACGGTCGTCGTATGAACCGTGCCTGCCAATCGGCCGTGACTTTGCTAACGCTGCCGCTTGTCGTGTTCCGGTGTTCCTGAACCCGACAGCAGCTTCGCCTGTGTCAGATCATCAAACTCACCTGTGCCGCTACAATCCGCCAGCCTTCGGGCAGCTTCACCCACGTTTGCTGCTGTCGGCCAATCTTTTCTGTTCCCTTGCGCGTAAATTCCGTGCTGCATACTGCATAATCGTCACCAAAAGTGGTAATAACCGTATTGCGCAGCTGGCGGTCCAGCCCTGCAGCAGGCCGTGCGGCGCGAAAAGCGCGAATGGCCTCAATGCCGTACAGGTTTTCTCCGGCCCCCAGCCGCACGGTGCACTCGTCATGCCAGAACAGCTCGTCCAGTACGTCAACATCGTTGCTGACCAGCGCTTGCTCATAGCGATAAAAAGCGTCGGTAACTTCTGCCAGTACCGACGGGCGATTGATCCGATCCGTCATTTTATTAATCCTTTCGCCACGGGCGCTTTCGCAATGCCCATTTTTTCCAGCGCCCAGGCAGCGCGTAAGCAAGCCTCTTCCTTAAACGGTGCGGCAATGAGCTGTAGGCCGAGCGGTAATCCCTGTGGCGTTTGCAGCGGCACGGTAGTTACCGGCAAACCCAGGAATGAAATGGGCTGTGTCAGCATGCCCATACTGGCGCGGATCGACAGTTCGCTGTCGTTAATCCGCATGGTTTCCTGGCCGATAAGCGTGGCGCTGGTGGGCGTGGCGGGCGCAATCAGCACGTCGAACTGCTCAAACAGCGGCAGCACCTGCTCACGGAAATAGTAACGGAAGCGCTGGGCTTTGACATACCAGGCGGAAGGCGTCATCGCGCCAGCTAGCAGACGCTCGCGCGAAAGCGGCTCGAACCTTTCCGGCTGCGCGCGTAGCTCAGGCAGATAGGCGCTGCCGCCTTCGCTGGCGGTGATAATAAATGCGGCAGTGCGGGCCAGCGCCGCTTCCGGGAATTCAACTTCTTCTTGCGCATCCAGTGCCTTTGCCGCCAGAGCGACAGCCGCGCGCGCGTTATCGTCACACCAGGTTTGAAAATAGCCGCCCAGTACGGCGCAGCGCAGGCCTTCCATGCCGTGTTCCAGCAAACGGTGTACCGGATGGATCGCCTTTTCTGCCTGAAAGCTGTCCTGCGGATCGCGGCCTTGCAATGCATCGTAAACCAGCGCCAGATCTGCCGTGGTGCGGGCGAAAGGGCCGATATGATCGAGGCTGGCGACAAAAGGCTGGCTGCCGCTACGGGCCAGCCGACCAAAGGTGGGCTTCAGACCGAAGATGCCGCACAGCGAAGCCGGAACGCGAATAGAGCCGTTGGTGTCCGTTCCTAATGAGAAAGGTACCAGGCCAGAGGCGACGGCTGCCGCAGAGCCGCCGGAAGATCCACCAGCAATACGGTTCAAATCGTGAGGGTTCCGCGTCGCGCCGTAGTGGCTGTTTTCCGTAGTAAAGCCGTAGGCATAGGCATCCATATTCAGCATGCCGGAGAGCAGCGCCCCCGATTCACTCAGCTTACGCACGGCCCAGCTGTCGTTTTTAGCCGCCTGACGATCGCTGAACAAACTGGCACCCGCCAGCGTGGTATGGCCCGCCACGTCATAAAGATTTTTCACAGCGTAAGGGATTGCAGCCAGCGCGGGCAAAGGACGATCCTCCTTGCGCAGTCGATCGATACGATCGGCTTCGCTAAGCATGCGATCCTGCGTGACGGCGGTCCAGGCGTTGATCGTCGGATTGTTTTGCTCGATCCTGTCCAGCGTTTGTTGCGCGATTTCACGCGCGCTCAGCTCGCCTTTGGTCAACGCGCTTTTCAGTTCGACAATGGAGAGAAAAGGTAACGTCATGCTTTATATACTCCTGCCACTTCCACCCGTTCGTCGAGCGGGAAAGCCATCAGCGGCTCGGCCATGCCGGCAATACGAGAAAACTGAACCAGCAGTTCGGCGCGACGCTGCTCATCAAGAGGCACGCCTAAGATCTGTTCCATCTGCGCTATGTAAAGCGCCCAGTCTGTTGAAGATGTCATGATGTTCTCCTGTTAAAAACCGGCAGCGCTGCCGTTGCTGCGTGGATCGCTTGCGCCTTCCAGCATGCCGTTGGTATGACGAACAATCGCACCCGCATGACCCACTGCCTCGCTGAAATCCTCCAGCGCTTCGACCTCGTGGCCCAGCTCGCGCAGCTGCTGCAAGGTTTCGGCGGCAAAGCGGCCTTCCAGCTTTAGCGAATCGGAAGACTGGCCCCACGTGCGGCCCAGCAGCCAGCGAGGGGCGCTGACGCACTGCTGTAGCGGCATGCCCTGCACCACGTGACGGGTAAAGATAGCCGCCTGCGTTTGCGGCTGGCCGTCGCCGCCCATCGAGCCGTAAACCATGGTGCGGCCATCGTTCAGACGCGCGGCAGCGGGATTCAGCGTATGAAAAGGCTGCTTGCCCGGTGCCAGCGCCAGCAGGTGATCGGGATCGAGGCTAAACGCCGCGCCGCGATTCTGCCAGGTGATACCGGTATCCGGCAGCACTACGCCACTGCCGAATTCGTGATAAATGCTTTGAATAAAGGAGACGGCCAGGCCGCTGCTGTCCATCACGCCCATCCAGACGGTATCGCCAGGTCCTTTACCGGTTCCCCAGGGCGCGGCGCGGCGATCGCTGATTGTTGCCGCCAGCGTTGCCAGCTGGTCAGAATCCAGTAGCGCCTGCATCTCTTCACGCATATGCAGCGGGTCGGTGATATAGCGGTCGCGCAGGCCGAAGGCGAGCTTGGTCGCTTCGACAATGCAGTGCACGGTCTGGACTTCGTCCGCCTGGGCCATATCCAGATGATTGGTAATACCGAGAATGGCCAGCGACACCAGGCCCTGCGTCGGCGGCGTCATATTAAAAACTTCGCCATATTCATGCTGAATGCTTAGCGGTTTACGGCGTTTTGCCCGATGGTTATGTAAATCTTCCAGCGTGATGGGCATACCGAGCGCCGACATCTCGCCAGCCAGCTTGCTGGCCAGCGGGCCGCGATAGAAGCTTTCCAGACCCTGCTCGGTGAGAATGGCAAGCGTGTTTGCCAGTTCTGGCTGGGTAAAACGGCTGCCCGCGCGCGGCACTTCGCCATCCGGCAGATACGTAGCGGCGAAGCCAGGCTGACTGGCCAGTTCATGATATTTGCTGGCGGTGGCAGCGGCCTGCGACTGCGTAACGGGAATACCGTCAGCCGCATAACGAATGGCGTCGGCCAGCAGACGAGAAACCGGCATCGCGGCACCGCCCAACTCTTTAGCGACTTCCAGCGCTTCCGCCCAACCGCTGACGGTTCCGGCCACCGTCAGCGCCGCTTTCGGCCCGCGATGGGGAATGGCCGACGTGCCTTGATAAAAAGAGAAATCGGCCAGCGAACCGGCCGCGCCGCTGGCATCAATAGCAATGGGATCGCCCTGTGGCGGCATAATCAGCCAGAAGCCGTCGCCGCCCAGGCCGTTCATATGCGGATAAACCACGGCAATCGTAGCGGCGGCAGCCACCATCGCTTCAATAGCGTTGCCGCCTTCGCGCAGCACGGCCAGCGCGCTTTCGCTGGCGAGGTGATGAGGCGTCACCGCCATGCCGAGCGGAGCAAGGTTACTTTGTATCATCACGTTCTCATTTCCAAAGACAGATAAATAACGTAAAGCAAGAGCTGTTCCAGTTTGCCGCTTCTCACTGATGGTGTTGAAAAAAGCGCACGCGGCACGGAAGATAAGCACTGATTGTGCGCGGCCTGGTTTTCGCCAGGCACGTTATTTGTATAGGCCATATTCTCTGAAACGAAAGTTACAAGGTTCACGCTATGAAGCAGCTCGATGAACGCCTGAGAAATTACTATCCCCAGCTCTCGCCACAGGAGCAGCGCGCGGCTGACTTCATTTTCGATCATTTTGACGATTTGATTAGCTACAACAGCGCGGAGCTGGCGCGGCTTAGCGGCGTTTCCAAGGCTACCGTAAGCCGTCTGTTTAAGCGGCTTGGCTATGAAAAATATCGCGATATGCGCGATGAATTGCGTACGCTACGCCAGAGCGGTATGCCACTGACCGATAACCGCGACGCGGTTCAGGGGAATACATTACTTGCCCGGCACTATAAACAGGAGATGGCCAACCTGACGCAGTGGGTGAACCAGCTGAATGCGGGCCAGTTCAGTGAGGTGGTGCAGAAACTGGCGGACAGCAAACGTATTTTTATCGTCGGTATGCGTAACTCCTGGCCGGTCGCGCTGCATTTCCGGCAGCAGCTGCTTCAGGTACGGGGCGATGTTCATCTTGCACCCCAGCCCGGCCAAACGCTGTCAGAAGAGCTAGTGGACATTACGGCGGAAGATATGGTGGTGGTCATTGCCTTCCGTCGTCGACCACGCATTATCAAACCGCTGTTGCAGCAGCTTCAGCAGCAGGCTATTCCAGCGCTGGTGATTTGCGAGCCTGCACAGGCGATTACCGCGCTGGCGCGCTGGCACCTTTGCACGCCGCTGGACAGCGTATCTGCCTTTGACAGCTACGCCTGCGCCAACAGCCTGATCAATTTGCTGACCAACGCGCTGCTGCATGAATTACTGAGCAAAGGCCGTCAGCGCATTCACCGCATTGCCGATCTTTATAACCAGCTGGACGAACTGGAACAGCGCTAATGGGGCACCTTTTTGGTGCTTTGCTTCGTTTTAGGGCGCTGCTGCTGGCGCCCTGAAATAACCTGTTCTGACTTTGCTCTTCTTGATAAATCTTCTCTTCCGCATCATGTGAATTATCACTTTCCGGCTGCTTTTAAAGCCTTTTCTCATTTATTTTACCCTCCATGACCGGACGCTAAAAAAACCCCGATGACAACTTTTTGCGACTGGCACATTAGTTGCAGATATCTTTATCAGGAATCTTTCGTTTCATCTTGAGTTAATCGGGGAAGGGCAAAATGAAAAAAGCATTACTGATGATGATCGGCGCGACGTTGCTGTTTGCACAAACGGCAAAGGCAGATCAATTACAGGATATTGAAAAGCGCGGCGTCATCCGCGTTGCCGTGCCGCAAGATTTTCCACCTTTTGGCTCGGTCGGCACCGATTTACAGCCGCAGGGCTACGATATTGATATGGCGAAATACCTGGCGAGCCAGATGAAACTTAAGTTACAGCTGGTCCCGGTGACCAGCGCTAACCGCGTGCCTTACCTGCAAACGGATAAGGTGGATCTGGTGATCTCCAGCCTGGGCAAAAATCCCGAGCGGGAAAAAGTAATTGCCTTCAGCCGCGCCTACGCGCCGTTTTTCCTTGGCGTATTTGGGCCAAAAGAAGCCACGCTAAAAGATGCGGCGGCGCTGAGCGGCAAGTCGATTGGCGTCACTCGCGGCGCGGTGGAAGATATGGTGCTGAGCGATCTCGCGCCAAAAGATGCGCAGCTGAAACGCTATGAAGATAACAATACGACGCTGTCGGCTTACCTGTCGGGTCAGGTGCAGTTTGTCGCCACCGGCAACCTGGTAGTCGCGGCCATCGCTCGCCAGAACGCGGATAAAGCGCCGGTAGCAAAATTTATGCTGAAAGATTCACCGTGCTTTATCGGCATGCGCAAAGGCGAGCCGGCGCTGAAAGCGAAGGTAGATGCGCTGATTGAGCAGGCAGTTAAAGATAAAACGCTGAACGGGCTTTCGCAGCAGTGGCTGAAAGCACCGCTGCCCGCTGACTTTAGCGCGTAAGGATCGACGATGACGGAGCAACTCAATTTTCCTGCACTGCTGCCTTACTGGCCGCAGCTGCTGGCTGGTCTCTGGGTCACCATCCAGCTGACCGTGCTGGCAACCGTTGGCGGCGTGGCGCTGGGCATTCTGGGCGCGGCGTTGCGCAGCGGTCGGCCTTCCGCGCTTAGCCGTCTGTGGGGCTGCTACGTTGAGCTGATCCGCAACACGCCTTTTGTTGTCCAGCTGTTTTTTATCGTGTTCGGCTTGCCAAATCTGGGCTTAAAGCTGACCGCAGGCGAGGCGGCGCTGCTGGCCATGTTGATTAACCTGGGTGCCTACAGTACGGAAATTATTCGCGCAGGTATTCAGGTAACGCCGAAAGGACAGTGGGAGGCCGGCCGCGTGCTGGGCCTGACGCGTTCACAAACTTTTTTTCGCGTGGTACTGCCGCCTTCGCTGAAGCGTATTTATCCGGCGCTGGTTAGCCAGTGCATCATCGTGATGCTGGGTTCTTCGGTCGTGTCGCAGGTTTCGTATGAAGAGCTGACCTTTGCCGCCAACCTGATCCAGTCGCGCACTTTTTTGAGCTTTGAAGTTTATCTGGTCACCACGCTGGTTTATCTGGCGCTGTCGATAGCCATGCGGCAGCTGTTGCTGGCGGCCGGACGAAAATGGTTGAGGGCGCCATGAACACGTTTACCGACTGGGATATTTTACGCAATCTGCTGCTGGCAGCGCGCTGGACGCTGTTACTGTCGCTGACCGCCTTTTTCGGCGGCACGATAGTTGCGATGCCGCTGGTGATGGTACGCCTGACGCGCCGCCGCTGGCCCAACCGGCTGATTAGCGCCTACATTGAGCTTTTTCAGGGAACGCCGCTGCTGATGCAGCTGTTTCTGGCTTTTTTTGGCGTGGCGCTGTTTGGCGTGGACGTTTCACCGTGGACAGCGGCCTCGCTGGCGTTAACGCTTTATACCAGCGCCTTTTTAATCGATATCTGGCACGGCAGCATTCAGGCGTTACCGAAAGGACAATGGGAAGCCTCACGCTGTCTGGGCCTCAGCTTTTCCCAAACGCTGTACCGCGTGGTGCTGCCGCAGGCGTTACGCATTGGCATCGCTCCTACCGTCGGCTTTGCGGTTCAGGTGGTAAAAGGCACCGCGCTGGCGTCGATTATTGGCTTTGTCGAGCTAACCAAAGCGGGCACCATTTTAAATAACGTCACTTATCAACCTTTTAAGGTCTTTGCGCTGGTGGCGCTGGGCTATTTCCTGATCTGCTATCCGCTGTCGCGCTACAGCCAGTACCTGGAGAAAAAATTCAATGCCGCTCATCACCATTAATCAGGTACAGAAATATTACGGCGACAATCACGTGCTGAAAGGCGTGGACCTGGATATCGACATGGGTGAAGTGATTTCGATTATCGGCCGTAGCGGGTCGGGAAAAAGTACGCTGTTGCGCTGCATCAACGGGCTGGAAGGTTATCAGGAAGGCAGCATCAAGCTGGGCGGTATGACCATTACAGACCGTGATTCGCAGGCTCGTGAAATCAGCCGTTCCGTTGGCATGGTGTTCCAGAACTTTAACCTGTTCCCACATATGACCGCGCTGGAAAACGTCATGCTGGCACCGCGCCGCGTCCTGAAAAAGAAAGAGGTGGAATGCCGTGAGCTGGCCGCGCAGATGCTGGAAAAAGTGGGGCTGGGAGAACGGATGGATTATTACCCGGCGAACCTTTCCGGTGGTCAGCAGCAGCGTGTAGCTATCGCCCGTGCGCTGGCGATGACGCCGAAAGTGCTGCTGTGCGATGAAATCACCTCCGCGCTCGACCCGGAGCTGGTGGGCGAAGTGCTGAAGGTGCTTGAGCAGCTGGCGCGTGAGGGAATGACGCTGATTCTGGTGACGCACGAAATGAATTTCGCTCGTGAAGTGGGCGACCGCGTAGTCTTTATGCACCAGGGCCGCGTCTGGGAACAGGGCGACAGCAAAAATCTGTTTGCCAGCCCGCAAACGCAGGAACTCAAACAGTTTATCTCATCGGTGCGCGGCCTGAGCTAGCGCGCTGATTGTTAAGAGGAAAAGAAAATGGACGTAGCGAAATATCCGCAAATCAATCCGCCACAGCGCCTGCTGATGGGGCCTGGGCCAATCAATGCCGATCCGCGCGTATTACGCGCCATGTCCAGCCAGCTGCTTGGGCAGTACGATCCGGCGATGACGCACTATATGAATGAAGTTATGGAGCTATACCGCGGCGTATTCCGCACGCAAAACCGCTGGACGCTGCTGATTGATGGTACCTCTCGTGCCGGGATCGAAGCGATTTTGCTGTCGGCAATTCGACCTGGCGACAAAGTGCTGGTACCGGTATTTGGCCGCTTCGGACATTTGCTGTGTGAAATAGCCCGGCGCTGCCGGGCAGAGGTGCACACCATTGAAGTCCCCTGGGGCGAAGTATTCACGCCCGATCAGATCGAAGATGCGATCAAAAGCGTGCGTCCGCGTCTGCTGCTGACCGTGCAGGGCGACACTTCAACCACCATGCTACAGCCGCTGGCTGAACTGGGCGCTATCTGCAAAAAATATGGCGTGCTGTTTTACACCGATGCCACCGCCTCGTTTGCGGGCAACGCGCTGGAAACTGACGCATGGGGACTGGATGCGGTTTCCGCCGGTATGCAGAAATGTTTGGGCGGCCCGTCAGGTACATCACCGATTACGCTGAGTCCGGAGATGGAAGCCGTTATTCGCAAACGTAAATGCGTTGAGGAGGGGATCCGCACCGCCGCGCATCAGGACGGCGATGACGAGATGATCTACTCCAACTATTTTGATCTCGGCATGATCATGGATTATTGGGGGCCGGAACGGCTAAACCACCATACCGAAGCCACCTCGGCGCTGTTCGGCGCACGTGAATGTGCGCGGTTAATCCTGCAGGAAGGCCTGGACAACGGTATCGCGCGCCACAAGCTGCACGGCGACGCATTGCTGAAAGGCATTCAGGGCATGGGGCTGGAAACGTTCGGTAATTTGCAGCACAAGATGAACAACGTGCTGGGCGTGGTTATCCCGCAGGATATTAACGGCGATCAGGTACGCAAGCTGATGCTGGAAGACTTTGGCATTGAGATCGGCACCTCTTTTGGCCCGCTGCACGGCAAGGTCTGGCGTATTGGCACCATGGGCTACAACGCTCGCAAAGACTGCGTAATGCAGACCCTGAGCGCGCTGGAATCGGTGCTGACATACCTTGGCTATAAAACCGCGCAGGGCGCGGCGATGCAGGCTGCCTGGGATCACTATACCGCCGGGAGCTGCTGATGAGCCTGCTAAGCCTTGCAGATGCGCAGCAGGCAGCGGCCAGGGTGATGGCGCGCTGCGACAGGCTCGCGGAAATCAGCGAAACGCCGGACGCGTTAACGCGCGTTTATCTTTCGCCAGAGCATCTTCAGGCCAACCAGCTGGTAGGGGAATGGATGGAGGCCGCCGGTATGCGCGTCTGGCAGGACAGCGTCGGCAATATCTGTGGCCGTTATGAGGCGCTGGAGCCGGGCGCACCTGCGCTGCTGCTGGGGTCACATCTGGACACGGTACGTAACGCAGGCCGCTACGACGGTATGCTTGGCGTACTTACCGCCATCGAAACCGTGCAGGCGCTACAGCAGCAGCAGCGACGGCTACCGCTGGCGATTGAAATCGTGGGCTTTGGCGATGAAGAAGGCACGCGCTTTGGCATTACGCTGCTGGGCAGTCGCGGCCTGACGGGAAGCTGGCCAGAAAGCTGGGTCAGCCATCCTGACGGCAACAGCATTACCGTGGCCCAGGCGATGGACGACGTGGGGTTGAATGCGCACGAGATTGGCCTGGCAGCGCGCGAAGTAAAAGACATTGCCGCCTATCTGGAACTGCATATCGAACAAGGCCCGTGCCTGGAGCAGGAAGGCCTGGCGCTGGGCGTGGTTACGGCGATTAACGGCGCGCGCCGCCTGAACTGCTGCTTTGTTGGCGAGGCGGGGCACGCGGGTACGGTGCCGATGTCCCATCGTAAAGATGCGCTGGCGGCAGCGGCGGAATGGATGGTGTTTATTGAACAGGCCGCGCCACAACATAGCCCGCAGCTGGTGGCAACCGTTGGCACGCTACAGGCTTTGCCGGGCGCGGTGAATGTGATCCCGGGTGAAGTGAAGCTAAGTCTGGACGTACGCGGGCCGGACGATCGCGCGCTGGCAGAGCTGCTGTCGGCACTGCTGACCCAAGCCGAGGCGATAGCGCTGCGGCGCGGCTTAAGCTTTAGCGCCGAAGAGTATTACCAGATCCCGGCCACGCGCTGCGATGAAAAACTC
>Ga0153982_1000550_pt1 | contig 10261 bp, 10 predicted proteins | sample TSGA066MetaG_FD_104743 | JGI IMG/M metagenome (GOLD analysis project Ga0153982, IMG submission 104743) | Attine ant fungus gardens microbial communities from Georgia, USA - TSGA066 MetaG | ecosystem: Host-associated > Fungi > Mycelium > Unclassified | place: USA: Georgia, Alexander Wildlife...
GTGATTTTTTTTAAAATTAATTGTTTAAAAAATATTTATGTATGATATGATAAAAATAAATTTATGATTAGAAAGGAGAATAATGAATAGGGTATTATTAGTTGATGATGATAAAAAATTTCTCAAAGTATATTCAGAGATACTTATTTCTAATGGTTATGAAACTGCAACTGCATCTTCTGGGAAAGAATGTTTAGAAAAGCTTAGATCTGAATTTTTTAATATTATAATTATAGATGTACTTATGCCTGTAATGAATGGAATAGAGTTGTTAAAATTAATTCAACAGGAACACTCGTCTTTGATAATATTAGTATTAACTGGAGAAGGTTCTATCTCTGGAGCAGTAGAAGCTATGGAATTAGGTGCTTTTACATATATGCTTAAACCATTAGAGATAGAGGTACTCCTTCATAATTTAAAAAGAGCAGAACAATTTTATATATTAAATTCTGAAAATATAAGCTTGAAAAATAGACTTCCTATTAATAAGAAAACTATGCTTTTGGGAGAAAGTACTTTTATTCAAGAGACTTTAAAACAGATAGAACAAGTTTCTTTTGCAAATTCCTCTGTTCTAATAACTGGAGAAAGTGGAACAGGAAAAGAAATTATTGCTGACTTGATTCATTCTTCTGGAAAACGGGCTTTAGGTCCTTTAGTAAAAGTGAACTGTGGGGTTCTGAATGAATCTTTATTAGAAAGTGCACTTTTTGGTTATGAAAAAGGTGCTTTTACTGGTGCTACAACAAGAAAAATAGGATTTTTTGAACTTAGTAATGGAGGAACTTTATTTTTAGATGAAATAGGAGATATGTCAGCTAATTTACAGCAGAAACTTTTGAGAGTTATTCAAGAAAAAACTTTTGAAAGAGTAGGAAGTACTCAAGTTATTCGGAGTGATTTTAGGCTTATATGTGCTACTAACAAAAATTTGAAAGAAGAAATAAAAAAAGGTAATTTTAGGGAAGATCTCTTTTATAGAATAAATGTAATTCCTATAAAAACAACACCCTTAAGGAAAAGGAAAGAAGATATTCCTATACTGCTTGAATATTATATTTCATACTTTTGCTGTGAAATGAATAAACATATTTTTAAAATAACAGAGGGAGCATTGGATGTGTTGATGAATTATGAGTGGTTAGGAAATGTAAGAGAAGTAAAAAATTTTTGTGAACGTTTAACTGTTTTCTCAAATGGATACGATATATCTGTTGAGATAATAAAAAATTATATAGAAGGAGATATAGTTTGGAAAAATTCATATTTTAGTTCTACTTATAAAGAAGCTGAAAAAGAGTTTCAATATAATTTTCTTTTAAAAAAATTAAAGGAAAATAATTGGAACATTTCTAAAACTGCTGAGATGCTAAAAATTTCAAGGAAAACTTTGCAGTTAAAGATTAAAGAATTAAAAATAAGAGAGTGTAACATATCTTGACTTGAGATTGGAAAAAAATTATACAGCTGTGGGAAGAAAATAATTAAAAGAAAGTATGCAAAAACTATTGCATACTTTTTTAGTTTTTTATATTGAAAATTTATACATTGTTATCTTGGCATATTTTTTGCTTATATATTACTACATAAAAATTGAGGAAGGAAATTATGAAAAAACTTAAAAAGCATTCTTTTGTTTCACAAATGTTATTTTTATTTATTTTATTTCATTTAATATCTGTTATATTATTTAGTTATTTTTTATTTCAGCAGGATAAAAAACAATCAAATAAAAATCTAGAAGATACATTAAATGAAATTGTGAGAGAGAAATCTCAATTAATATCTCTGGTTATAGAAAGAATTGAAAATGAAGCAGAAAATCTTGCTAGATGGACAGAAAATTACTTAGAAGATGAAGATATTACAAAACTATCTGATGAGTATTATATATCTGACAGGGGAGTTTTAGTCAGAAAAGATAAGAATAGATTTGAAAAAGGGTCATCTGTGTTTCTTCCTAAAAACCAAAAAATTGATGAAAGAATGATTTCAATGATTATGCAGTCAGAAAAATTAGATGTTCAATTTAAGCAGGCTGCCAAAAATATTCCCTATATATCATGGCAAGCTATTCCAATGCTCAATGGATTTTTAAGGGTTTATCCTTATTCTGAAATGGATATGTATTCTTCAGAACATATGCAGTTGAATGACCCATTTTATATAGAGGCGTTGAAGCAGAGTTCCAGTAAAAAATCAATATGGTCAGAACCATATCTTGATTTTATGGGAACTGGTTGGTGTATTACTTGTACTCATCCAATATATGTAAATAATGAGGTTATTGGGTTTACAAGTATAGATATAAATTTTGAAACTATTCAAAAAGATTTTATGGAGGATTTTAGGCTTGGAAAGTCAGGTATTTCTTTTCTTTTATATAATTCAGGAGAAATTATATATCACCCTGCAGTTCCTCTTTCTTCTAAAACTAAAGGGGATTTGGTTCGTATCAATATAATAAATGATACAAATCTCAGTCCTGAATACAAGGAAGCTTTGGAAAAAGTAGTAAGAGGCAAAAGCGGGGTAGTTAGATACAAAAATGAAAATACAGAAAATGTAATAGTATATTCTTCAATAGAAGGACTCCCTTGGAAAATAGCAGTGGAAGTTAACCAAAATGAATTTACTTCAATTAGAATTTTTACATGGAAATCACTGCTCTATCTAGTAGGGTTATCTACTATATTGCTTTTCTTTTTTACATATTTTTTATTAAAAAATTATTCAAAACCAGTTCTTTCTCTAGTAGGAAGAGCGAGAAAAATATCAGAAGGCAACTATGAAATAAATGAAACAGATTTTCATTATGATGAGATCAATGAATTGTCTATGGCATTTGATTCAATGAGTTTAAGCATAAAGACATATATTGATGAACTTATACAGAAGAATACAGAAATAAAAACAATATTTAATAGTATAGGTGGACTTTTAATGATTGTTGATAGTGAGTACAGAATAATTTTACTCAATGAAAAAGGCCTTCAATTAATAGGAAAAAGTTTGACAGAGGTTGTAGGGAAAAAATGTTATGATGTGATTGCTGAACAGAACTGTATTTGTACAGAATGTAAATTAAAAAAAGTTATGAATGAAGGCAGAGAGGATACCTCAATTGTTTCAATAAAAGATAAAATATTTGAAATATCTTACTATCCAATTAATGGAAAAGAAAAGAACTCAAAGGAAGCTGTAGTGTATAGTTATGATATAACTGAAAGAATTATCATAGAAAAAGAACTTTCCCAAAAGGAAAAAATGGCAGGAATAGGGCAGTTATCTTCAGCCATTGCTCATGAATTAAAAACTCCAATTGCTGTTATAAAGGGTTCAGTATATTTATTGAGAAACTATATGAAAAATATTGAAAATAAAAAAATAGAAATCCAGCTTAGTATAATAAATGAAACATTATCTGAAGCTGAAGAGATAATAACAAACCTTCTTGACTATTCAAGAATTTCTAAGATGGAAGAGCGAGAAATTGATATAGAAAAATTAATAGAACAGATAATATTTATTTCAAGAAAAGAAAGCTCTCGTATAAATGTAAAAATAGAAAAAAATTTTTCTCATTCTCCATTTATCTATAAAGGGAAAGCGGAACCAATTAAACAGGTATTTTTAAATATTTTCACTAATGCATTAACAGCACTAAAAAATGGTGGAAATCTACTAATAGAAGGAAAAAATATAATGCGAAATCAAAAAGAATATATTGTTGTCTCAATTATTGATGATGGACCTGGAATTGATGAGGAGATTAAAGCATCTATATTTGAACCATTTGTTACAACATCTTCAGATTCTTTAAACACAGGGCTAGGGTTATGGATTACTAAAAAGATCTTAGAAAATATGAATGGAAATATTGAAATCTCAAGTATAAAAGGTTCGGGAACGACTGTTCATGTACTTCTACCATTAAAATAACTTCTGTATAGTTTTTAACATCAGGAAAAAATAAATATATTTAGGAGGAGATTTATGAAAGTTAACAAAAAGTATCTGTCATTCTATTATCAGGATATGGAAGAAATCCCTGACATTGTTTTAAACCCTAAGAGAACAGCTCTATTAATTGTAGATATGCAGAAAGAGTTTGTATCAAGAGAAATAGGAGAAGCAATAGTGTATAAGGAAAGAGGAGATTGGGAAAGATGGCTTCCTTTTCATGATAGACTAGATGATATAGTAATTCCTAATACAGTAAAATTATTAGATTTTTTTAGAAAAAATGATATGTATGTGACTTTTGGACGTATTGCATGCCTTCACCCAAAAGGAGATGATAGAGCTCCTGTTCAAAAAACTGAGGGATGGAATGGCATATTTCTTCATATAGATTCAGTTGAAGCTGAAATGATAGATGAACTAAAGCCATTAAAAGGAGAAATAGTTGTAAATAAGACTACAGACAGTGTTCTAAATAGTACCAGCTATGAAAGAATGCTTTGCAATATGGGAGTAGAAACTGTAATAGTTACTGGAATAGTAACAGATCAATGTGTAGCTGGAACTGTAAGAAGTCTTGCTGATGCTGGGTTTAAAGTAATATGTGTGGAGGATTGCTGTGCAGCTCCAGATATAAAGCTTCATGATGATGAACTTAGAATAATGAATATAATTTATTGTAATGTACTTTCCACTGATGAAACAATAGAAGTATTACAAAAAAATATGTAACTAATTTAAAAGGAGGAAAGACATGGGGGAAGCAAATGGCTTAAAAAAAGAATTATCATTAACAAGTTTGATTGCAATGGCTTCTGGTGGAATGGTTGCGGCATGGATGGTAGAAATAAGATATTGGTTTGAGCTGACAGGGGTAACTTCTGCCTTGGCATTATTAGTATGTGCACTGCTTATACTGCCTTTATGCTTTATTTATACTGAAATGACTGCAATGCTTCCATATGCAGGAGGAGCTAATATATGGGCAACAAATGCATTTAATTGGGATGCAGGTTTCTTCACTTGCTGGGCATTGTTATTACTGTATATTATGGCTATGCCTACTGTTACTTATGGAATAGCCAGTATGCTGACATATTTTTTTCCTGTATCGTTTATGCAGACTAAAATACTTGCAGTGGTTTTAACAACAGGAGCATATTTTTTAGCTAACAGAGAGCTAAAAATTCTGGCAAAAATTCAAGGGATTCTTTATTGGAGTACTCTTGTTATTTCAGTGGGGGCTTCTTTGATATTTATATTTAATGGTAATTGGAATATAGAAGTAATGAAGCCCTTTTTTCCTATGGGGGGCAAGGGATTCACAGCAGCAATAGCTTTGTTAATGATGAAATTCATAGGATTTGATTTGATACCACAATTATCTGAAGAAACAAATTTTCCTAAGAGTAAGCTTTGGATAGCTTTTATTGGAGCTATTGGACTGACTGTATTAATATATGGAATGGCAGTAATTGGGGTCGGGGGGATATTTACAACTAATCAGATAATAAATACAGATGTAGTAGATCCAAGAGTAGCAGACTACATAGGAAAACATTGGCTTGCTATAATTATAGTAATTATGGGATGCTTAGTGTGTATAACAACAATTCCAGGCTTTTGGTTATCTGCTTCAAGAACTTTATATGGAGCTTCTAAACAACATCAAATGACAAGACTTTTTGGAGTTCTTAATAAAGAGGGACAGCCTATAAACGCAAATATTACAGTGGGAGTGTTAGCTATGTTTTTTACTGTGTTTGCTCCAGACAAATGGGTAAATTATATTTATACAATCTATGGAATTACAGCTGGAATTGTATATTTTATAGTTACAATATCTTTTGTTTCATTAAGAATAAAGAAACCTCAATGGAATAGACCATATAAAGTAAAACTATGGCCTTTAGTTGCACTTATAAGCTGTTGCTTTACACTATGGGTTATTTATACATGTTTTGGAGAAATAAGTTCAGGAAGTCTTCTAGTACTGGGAATATATTTTTCAGGAGGGATACTTATGTGGATTTATGCTAAAATAATGCAAAAGAAAAAACCTGTTGAATGGAAAAAAATAATTATTTCTCCTGATACAGATATTTCAGAAGAAGAAATTTTGAATAATTAGGAATAAATTATAAAGAATATTATAGATTTATTATTAAGTTAAAAAATTCAGTCCATGAAATCTTAGAAAGAGATGTTCTAAATTTCATGGATTTTTTATATATTTTTTATTCTATAAACTACTACTTAAATTTAATAAAAAAGAATAAGATATATACTTAGAAAGAATAAAAAATTATAATAAAGAGTAGCTATAAAGATAATTTTTTCTTGACATAATTTTTTTGTTATGTAACAATAGTTGCATAACGATTGTTATTTAATAAAATATAGCTATTAAATTTTAATGGAGAAATGTATATGCCACCTAAAGTAAAAATAACAAAGGAAATGATCTTGGAGACAGTTTTGGATATTACAAGGGAAATGGGATTTGAAATTGTAAATGCGAGAAGTATTGCAAGTAAATTACAATGTTCAACTCGGCCAATTTTTACGTGTTATAAGAATATGGAAGAATTAAAAAAAGAATTTCTTATTTTTGCATATGAATATTTTAACCAATATGTTGATAACTATCATGAATCTGCGAATGTTAGCTCTTGTTTAGTTTTTCCTCTTTCATATATTGAATTTGCTAAAGAAGAAACATATTTATTTAAGTTATTGTTTGTAAGTGATATGGATTTAAAAATGACAGAAGTAAAGGACTTTTATAAAGAGAGTGACAATGAAAAAAGAGCAAGGTTTTTTTCAGAAACAATTGGAATAAGGCTAGAACAGGCAAAAACAATATTTTTAGATTTATTTTTCTATACTCATGGTATAGCAGTTTTAACAGCAGCAAAAAAAGTAATATTGGATAGAAATAGTACTGAAAAAATGCTGAAAAATATATTAGCAGCATTTATAAAACAAGAAAATCCAAATTGGAATTTGCCTATTTGATTTTTAGGGATAATATAAAAAGGAGTGAAAGATGAAAATGAATCAATTTTTAATAGATTTTTACAATAATTATGATGAAGACAATAGATTGGTATTAAAACATGGATCAGTAGAGTTTCTTACTACTATGCATTATATTAAAAAATATATAAGACCTGGTGATTGTGTAATTGAAATTGGGGCAGGGACTGGCAGATATTCTCATACATTAGCACATCTGGGATACAATGTAGATGCAGTGGAGTTAGTAGAGCATAATATAGAGATTTTTCATCAGAATACTCAGCCTAATGAAAATATAACGATTAGTCAAGGAAATGCCATGGATTTATCTGAATTTTCAGACAACCAATATGATATTACACTGTTACTAGGCCCCATGTATCATCTTTACACTATAGAAGATAAACGTCAAGCTTTAAAGGAAGCAATTCGGGTAACAAAGCCAGGAGGAGTTATTTTTGTTGCATATGTTATATCTGATATATGTATTCTTGATGAAGGTTTCAATCGTAATAATATTAATATTGAAAAATATATTGAAGAAGGTTTGATTGATGCTCAAACATTTGCAACTAAATCACAGCCAAAAGATTTATTTGAACTTGTTCGTAAAGAAAATATTGATGATTTGATGTCTGAATTTTCTGTATCACGATTACATTATGTTGCATCAAATGGATGTACTTTATTTATGCGTGAAAAGATAGATGCTATGGATGACAAAACATTTGAATTATATTTAAAATATCACCTTGCTACTTGTGAACGGGAAGACTTGATAGGATTTACCAATAATTCACTTGATATATTCAGAAAATAAATATTTATTTTAAATTTTTAGAATATTTTAAAATTTGTCAAAAAAAAGTGGAAATTATTTAAAGAAAATAGTAAAATATAAATTGACAAGTAATATTTACACAAAGGGAGGTGGTATTTAAAATGAAGATAAAAACAGGAATAGTGTATTACTTTATAGCATTTGTTTTTTTATTTTTTACTTCAACTTTAAATATAAAAGCTACCAGACCTCCTCTAATAGTGAGAAGTGCACAAGAAAATCTAATTCTTTTACATGAGAAACAACCAATTCAAAATTATGTCTCTGCAAATTTAACAAACAATAATAACACAGATGTAGCTGTATGGAAAGATTTCTTACCAGAAATTCTAATAGAAAACAGCTTCCAAGAAGAAAAAATAATTATTCATGAAAAAATTGAAAATAAACAAGATAAAAAACCATTATACACCATACTTTCACGCTATCAAGAACGGGTGTTGCGAATCTGATATATTCTTTCATTTTTAAATAACAAATATAAAAAATGGAGGAATAAAAATGTTAAGTGTAAAAGAGCAAGTTGAATTGGAAGAATTAGAATTAATGAATAGTAAAATTGAAGATGATATAGACAAGAAAATTGAAGAAGAATATGAATATGATAATAGATTTGGAGCCTTTCTATTATTGATTTCATACTGTGCTATTGCTTTATTTATAATTTATAAAATGGCAGAACTTTTAGTAAAAAGATTTAGTTGATAAGGAGTAAAAGGGGATGGATTTAGGAAAAAAAAAGATATCGGCAATATTTATAGGGTTATTTTTATCAGTTACAGTTTTTGCTAATGAAACTGTTTTTCAGGCAAAAGAGTTATATAATGAAATGAAATTAAATGGACTTATTAAGTATGATGTTTTTGTACAAGGGGTAGAAGGGTTTAATAAAATTGATAAGAAAGAAAAAAATATTCTTACAATAGTTGACTTTTCATTACCTTCAACAGCAGAAAGAATGTATGTTTTAGATTTAGAAAAAAAAGAACTTCTTTTTAAATCTTATGTATCTCATGGAAAAAATACAGGTGATTTATATGCAGAAAATTTTTCTAATGTAGCAGAATCTAATAAGAGTTCTTTGGGATTTTTTATGACAGAAGCGCCATATAAAGGAAGTAATGGATATTCATTGAGACTTGCTGGATTGGAAAAAGGGATAAATGATAATGCTATGAAAAGAAATATAGTAGTACATGGAGCTGATTATGCAAATCCTGAAATGATAAAGACATCTGGAAGACTAGGAAGAAGTTTTGGATGTTTTGCAGTCCCAGAAGATATGAATCATGAAATAATTGATACTATAAAAGGAAGAAGTATCATATATGTCTATGCAGATAAATTAAAATTAACTGAAGAAAGATATATAAGTTTAAATCTTTAAAAACAAAACCTCTAGACTGGTAATTTAGTTTAGAGGTTTTTTGTATTATATAAAAATTTCAGGTTCGGCTCTTCTAGTAAATTTTTCTTCCAAATCTTTTTTATGAAAAAGATAATTTTCATCAGTATAATATTTTGCATGAACAGGGCATTTTTTTATACAAGCTCCACATTTTATACAAATACCTGAAACTATAGATACATCTTCATATTCAATAGATCCCATAGGACAGACATTTGCACAAATTTTACAATCAGTACAGTCCATAGAAGTGAGAGGTTTAATCTTCTTCATATCAATAGGGCTGTTATCTTTGTTATGAGGTTGATAATAACCTCTATAAGGATAAGGCGTTCCAGTTACCTCAACAGGAAATTCAGGTAAAGATATTAATTTTGATAATTTTTCAGAAATTTTTTCTCCAAAATTTACAGCTGTAAAGATATCTCTTTCATCTGGTCTATTTTTTGCCAGTATAGTTGAGAATGAGTGCTCTCCAATGAAAGCTCCAGCACCTATAGTATGGAAATCATTTTTTTCTAATATATCTCTAAGTTCAATTAGAGCATCATCATAATTTCTATTCCCAAATAAAGCTATTGGAACAGCAAGAGCATTGTTACCTTTTATAGAGGCCAGATATTTTAAAAGTAGATTAGGGATACGTCCAGCATATACAGGCATTCCAAAGATCACACAATCATTTTTTTCAAAGACAGGAATATTATTTCTCATATTTGGGAGAGTAAAATCAAAAGTTTTATATTCAATATTCAATTTGCCAGCTACTCTATCTGCTATTTTTGTAACTATTTTTTCTGTAGTTCCAGTTGCACTGAAATATACTGCCCATATCCTTTTTATCTTCATGATATTCTCCTTTTTTTTAATTTTATAAAAAATACCTCATATATCCTAAAATATATAGAGGCACTTTTATTTAATCTTCTAAATTTTCAATTGTAGTTTCTTTTAAAAAGTTAAAAAGTTTTACAAAGTTTTCTTTGTTAAATATAATAAACTCTCCAAGAGTTTTTTTCACTGGA
>Ga0153982_1000551_pt1 | contig 10252 bp, 11 predicted proteins | sample TSGA066MetaG_FD_104743 | JGI IMG/M metagenome (GOLD analysis project Ga0153982, IMG submission 104743) | Attine ant fungus gardens microbial communities from Georgia, USA - TSGA066 MetaG | ecosystem: Host-associated > Fungi > Mycelium > Unclassified | place: USA: Georgia, Alexander Wildlife...
ATGGTCTGTGTACTAGGACAGATCATCACATGCTACTACCTATTGTTCTACATATGGTAGTGCCTTTGTGCTGTAAATAGTGATAACTTAACCTTATGGAGGCTGTCCTTTGTTCTAAGAAAAAGGACAGATGGCTATCTATGGATAATTGATGAAATCCATGTGCAAACATTGAGGCCTTCATATCTCCACTAATATTAATTGCCTCTAGGCTCATTCTGAGCATTATAAGAAAGGCTTCTGCTGAGCCTAGAACTGAAGCATCTATCATGGTGGTTTCCAAGATATTGGTGATTTAATAAACGGTACCATGGTGGTTACCAGTTGATTTTCCTGATATCTTGGCTGATATTGATTGCCTTGAGATGTGACTGGTATTGATTGAAAGGTATCCTTAAGGGCTCTCTGTAGCCATTGAGATCATGTGAGCTGTCAAAGAATTGATTGAGATATGACCAAATGAAGTTTGTGATACTCTACTTTCTACTTTGCTTCTCTATCAATGACTATGGACAGTGGGTGGTCTTCTGTTTTTCATCCTGTAATTGGGTTGTCCAGAGCCAGAGTAAGCTTCACTATGTTAAACACTGGATGAAGTTGCTTTATCCAGTGTAGCAGCTTTAGGTGATAGGCAATAGGTCCAATCCGCCGTTCTACTACAAAGGAGCCAAGCCATCAATGCGAGAGTTTCTGCGAAGGGCACATAGTCTGGATATCCAATGCATCAAGAAAGACTTTGTCGCCAGTGTTGAACACTGGAGCCAGAGTTCTTCATTGGTCATAGTATCTTTTCATGTCGTCCTGTGCCTTGCAGATCACAGACTTCGCTTCTTCAACTGCTGTCCTCATTCTTTCTGTGAATTTGTTGACTATCTCTAGACTAGAAGGGTTTTGTCAGGGTTCAAAGCCCATGCAAGAAAGCTGTTTAGTGTTGAGCAGGAATAGAGGCTGTTGGGTAGTGGAGTAGACATGATTGTTGTGCTAGAACTCCACCATGGGTAAGAGGTTGTACCAATTGTCTTGCTGCTTGTTCACAAAGAGACAGAGGTACTGGTCCAACTCTTGGTTGATGCGCTTCATCTGTCTGTCAGTTTGAGGGTGCCAGGCTGTGGAAGACGCTAACTTTATCCCTAGCAAACAGTAAAGTTCTCTGGTGAATGAGCTATGAACTGAGGTCTGTGGTCTGAGATTATGCACTTCGGAAGACCATGGATTTTCCAGACTTGATACAGGAAAAGTCTGGCTACTCCCTCTGCTGTCACTGTTGTGTGTGTCAGAATAAAGTATGCCCGTTTTGACACTAAGTCTACCACTATGTCAAGTACATATGGAACAGGAGCAGAGTGACCCAGAGTGGAGTGGAATTACTCTGGAATGGAAGGGGTTGACAACAAAAATGGAGGAACAACCTTGGCCTCAGCTTGTGCGCTGTGCCTTGATCTTCTGTCACATGTGTGGTTGCATATTTCAGGAGGACTGGATTGTTACCAGGAGTTTCGGAGAAGAGTGGTATAGATTGATAGGAGTGAGGATAGAACAAAGAGAAGACGTAAATGACTTTAATCTACGAACTAAGGAACTAGGATGTAACTACTGGAGTACTTATACTAAGTCCGGAATAGGAAGAGTACAAGTAACTAGTCTATATCATAATCCTATAGGAGTAGACAACAGGAGTTTAGAAGCGAAAAATTAGTAATAATATAAAATAAAAAGGAAATTATATTATTAAATGAGTATTTTCCATCATATGACACACTATCATCACTGTGTTGTGTTTGGAGGAGAGGGAGAGTTCCATGATGAAGTCCATACTAAGCATGTACTATTGCGAGTCTGGGATCCAAAGAGGGTGCAATCTGCCTACTGGAGCCTGCCTTATTGGTTTCGTTCTGAGGTAGAGGTCACAGGTGCTGACGTACTGTCCAATATACCTAGACATTTGAGGCCACCAGTAGTCCCTAGAGACTAACTCCAGTGTTTTCCAGTGTCTGGGTGTCCAGCAACTTTTATATCATGGCACAGTGAGACTACTCGCCTCCATAAGTCTGGGTTCCAGAGAACATAGATCTTGCCTCTAAACTGGAGTACTCCTTTGTCTTTTGACCATTTCACAGAATGGACTGTTTTACTCGATGCTTGCTGGAGTTCCCTTGCTGCCTTTGCCACTGGCTCTTCCTGGTCACCTTTCTGATTCTCTTGACAAATTTCTCTAAGGATGTCTCTCTCCAGTTCCTCTAGCTGAACTTCCTTGAGAGCTTGGATTGCAAAAAGCTCCAGTTGTAGAAGGACCACATCTTCATTGTCAGAGGCTCCATTGCCATAGTCTAGTCTCTGTGATAATGTGTCTAGCTTTCTCATAGAATGTCCTGGGCAGTGGATCAATTTGAAGTCAAAGTGGGCTAAGTACAGAGACCAACAAGCCTGGCAATGGTTGAGTTTCTTAGCCATCATGAAGTACTCCAGGTTCTTGTGGTCTGTTTAGATTTCTACCAGATATCGGGCTCCCTCCAGAAAGTGCCTTCACTCTTCCAGAGCATGGATGATAGTGAGCATCTTCTTGTCATAGATCTCATAATTCTGCTCTACTGAAGACAGGGATTTGCTATAGAAGGCCACTAGGTACCATTTCCCTTCTCCAGGTAGTTGCTGAGAGAGGACGGCTCCAGAGGTGAAGTCTGAACTATTAGCCTCAATATGGAAAGGTTCTAAGTCCTGGGGTAATACCAAGACTGGAGCAGTGGTCACTGCCATCTTAAGACATTTGAAAGCTTCCTATTGTTACGCCACAAGTGAATTTTCCAGAGAAGATAACATTTGATACATTTTATACCAATGGATTCTCAATTAGAATTTGCTCTAGAACTCTTTCTATATCCTCAGCACATAACACTATATGATGAGTACATTGAGCAGGTGATAATCAACCTAGAGCTTGTGTTGAGACCTCAAGAAGCAATTAAGATGAACTGGCATTGGGTTTCTAAGAGAGTTACTGAGAAACTACACTCTAGATCTAGCTTGGAATAAACTAACTTAGAAAGATGGCAAACTTGCACTCTAGAACCAGTACTACTCAGAAGACAAACTTAGACTAATAAACTTTGTGCTTGTAAATAAGCATTGATGGCATCAGATCAATTATATTTAGATAAATGACCTCTAGGACGCGACCTGGAAATACTAGATATTTATTGAGACTTGCTAACTGCTTAACAGATAATCAATGAAGTTCAAATTACAAAGTAGTATCAAGAGCATAATAGGGGAAGACGGGAGAATATTCTAGAAAAAAGCAGCAATGAAAACATATCATCTTTAATGGGAAGGACTTGGTGAGGGAACACGTCATCACAAAGAAAGGAGAGGGCTGTGTCATCAGTGGGATTTTGGGAGGCCTTAGGACAGAAAGAAGTCGATGGAATCCTAAAAGTAGTAATAGTTTCCCTTTTATATTTGATTTCTTGAGTTTCAGAGCTTTGTAATATCTTTAATGTAGTATCCGGAGTGCAGTTGGATTGGAGAAGAACCTCTTGACTTCTACCTCCATCTACACTACCTCTGGAATCGTGAATGTAGATCTATTGAGAGTAAGAAGACTGAGACCAGTGGGGTGTCTTGAGAAGAACACAAAATATACCCAGAACTTGATCTAGAGAGAAAGAGCAGATGCAACTCAGGCAGGCTTTGTGTTATCACAGAGTCTTGACGACTTAGGGATCACTCTAGGTGAGTGTTTAGGAAGAACTCGATGGAGTTCTCCGTTGGATTCAACTACCTACTTATACTACTTTACAAGTGGCTGTACCCCTATTACTACACAGTCACATGTCCTTCCAGAACATTCTATGGTCACATGACCTTGTCACGTGATATGATTATCTAATCTCCCATGCTATTTATATCTTGACCCCATTATATGACTTGATATTAGAGATCAAATGTGTGAATGCGTGGGAAACTCTTTCCTCCCTAGGGCTCTCATAACACTTTGGAGAGGGCAGTAGGCTGAGAAAGCTTGGCTAGGTGCATACTTGGATTGCATCACACCTGTAAGGTTCGGTGTTGGGGGTGCAGACAAGAGGGCAACTGAGTGTGGAGGGTCTATGAGTGATCAACTAACTGTATTTTCCAGAGGAGCTTTTGTCACAGTGTGTTAAGGTTGATACCTTAGGGAGGCTATGTGATGATAATCTAGAGAGATCTTATAATCCTTTGACAACCACCAACATATATTTTACTAGAGCTGTGTATAATTCTTATTTCTCTAATTATTTATAAACCTTCAACTTTGATAATCTCCCCTTGGACCTTTAGCACACAATTGGGAGCTGGCACATCATTGTTTTGTTTGTCCCAGTGTGCAATTTCCTTTTGCACCCTTTCACCATTATTTGGTATCCCAGTTCCAGGCCTTGTTGGAACGAGTGAGGTTAAAGAGGGGTTTGACTATAGTTGAGAAATCCTGGATAAAGCGACGATAGAAGTTAATGAAGCCTATGAAAGCCTGGATGTCAGTCTGGTTCTCCAGGGTGGGCCAATTGCAGACTCTGGTGATCTTAACAGAGTCCATTGGAACTTTGTTCTCTGCAATGACCAGTCCAAGGTATTTGATCTGCTTCTGTTGGAACTCATATTTCTTCAGGCAAAGGAATAACTTATGTTCTGCCAGTGTTTCCAAGACCCTCCAGACTGCTTTTTCATGCTCTTCTTCTGTCTTTGTAAAGACAAAAATGTTGTCCAAGTACACTACTATAACCTCTTTGGCTATGAGGGTTCTGAAGATATCATTTATCATAGTTTGGAAGGTAGTAGGACTATTGGTCATTCTGAAGAACATCACAAGAGATTCAAAGAGGCCACGTATAAGGGGACACTCTAAGATAGCTTAGGTAACCTGGTATGGGTAAGCATAATCTAGCCTGCCCTCAGATTCTTGGAGCCTGCTGTTGTATGTTCCCTTCCTTCTAGTTTGGGTCTGCCCCATTAGTACTATGTAGCCTTATTAGATAGCATAGTTGTTAGTGTCCTGGGATGTGTTCCTGTAGCGACAGTGCACAGACCAGGCTATTCTAGTATAAGTAGATAGTAATGTATGATAGAATACCTTTGTTAATGCAAGACCGTAAAGGGCTTAGGGTTCACCCAAGATAGATGTTCAGGAAGAACTTGATGGAGTTCTTCATTGGATTGAGCTACTACTTATACTACTTTACAAGTGGTTGTACCCTAAAGTCCTATGGTCATGAGTCTTTCCAGAATATTCTATGGTCACATAATTCTGGCCACATGATCTGATTACTTAAGCTCCTATGCTATTTATATCTTGACCCCATTGTGCATCTTGATATTGTGGATTAAGTATTTAAATGCACAGGAAACTATTTCCTTCTTGGGGCTCTTATAACAACCTTGCCTTAACATTGACTAGAGCTCCTAGGCTATTCATTGCTCTTTCTTAAGTCTGCCTCCATTACTAACACTGAGTGTGGTTAGGGTTGTCTAGAGTGACCCCCTTACACTGTGGTTAGTGCAGAAGGCCACCTTCCATTCATCTCTGGGCTTGATGCATATATTATTGAAACCCCAGCAGATGTCAAGTTTTGTGAAGTACCTGGCTCTGCAGAGTGGAGAGACAAGTTCAGAGATGAGTGGGAGGGGGTATTTGTTCTTAACAGTTATAGCGTTCAGTGCGTGATAGTCTTGGACCAGCCAGAGTGAACCATCTTTCTTCTTAATAAAGAACACAGGGGCTGCTATGGGGGATTTGGAAGGTCGGATTCGTCCCATATGTAGGTTTTCCTCTAAGAAGGCATCTAACTTGGCTTGTTCCAACAGGGACAGAGGATAGACTTTTGATGACTTAGGCTCTGCTCCAGGGATTAGCTCAATAGCCTGATCCCATTTGTGGTGCCCTGGCAGTATATCAAAGTTCTCCTTAGCAAACACAGATTGGAACTCTGCGACATAGGCAGATAGTGGCCTGTATCTCTGTACTTCATTTGGCTTCTTCCATGAAATGCTGGGAGATTGTAGTTGTGGCTTAGAGGTTGACCTGGATGAGCTCTAGGAGGATGTGTGTAAGGAACAGTTAGTCTCCGAGCTTCCAACTGGGGTGGTATGTTTGCAGAGGCACTTCCTAAAGCTCTAGCTCTTCTTGGAACAGGGGTGTGGATCTGTCATAATATGATTGGAGAGCCCAGAGTTTGGTCCTCTTCTGGTGGGTCTGTTCCTTCCATAGGGCATGTCTGCCTTTGCACCAGAGAGGACAATAGGCCATTTTGACTTTTCCTTTTTCCCAGTCAATCTTGGGGTTGTGGTCCTTAAGCTAGTTGTAGCCTAGGATTAGACTCTGTTTCCCAAGTCCAGAGATGGCCAAAAGCATTCTTTCAGAGTGAGTTTTGTAGTGGAGAAGTATGTCCATGACCTTGGAAATCTGTTCTACCTTATTAGAGAAGCCATCGATATTGAAGACTGGAATGTTATATGAAAGGGTCCAAGTGTTTATCCCTTTTGAACAGATAAAATCCCTGTTGATGAAGCTCCCATTTGCTCTACTGTTCAAGAGGGCTTTGATAGAGTAGAGTTCGCTTGTGTCTGTAGTTCTGATTTCCACTAGCAGGAGTAAGGAAGTTCCTTGCACATCCAAGGTGCTGATTGAGAGGAGCTTGGGCAGCCTCTTCTCCCACTTGGGTTTACAGAGTAGAACAAGGACTAGGGGGGTGGGAGGCAGTGCATCTACTAGTTCACTGTTAATTGTATTGGTATTCTCTATAGTCAATACAGTGAACTTATTTACTGGTGACTGGGGCACACTTATCACTGGCTACACTATACAAAATTCTCCTCCTCCAGAGAACAAGATTCCTCAAGTGGAACTGCATCTTTCAATGCCAACAGATCTTCAATCAGCCTCTCCCACTGTTCTGAGGTGAGTTGACAGATGTCCATACAGTGGGGACAGTCCCAGACTAGATGGTTCACATCTCTGCATTGGTAACATCCCTATAGAGGCAAGGACCTTGTTTTCCTAGTTGCATCAACATCCATAGGGACTCCTATAGATGGAGTTGGCGGCAGAGGTTTCAGAGTGACCAGAAGGGATGGAGTGGGGGGTAATCTTGCCACAGACAAAGGAAGAGGTCAGGTGAAGGTGGTTTTAAGTGGTGTAGAGTGGGCAGAGTATAATACGAACTGAAAGGCCTTATTGGTGAGGTGCACCTGGTCAATCCTCTATACTGCTCTATACCATGCATCAGGGTTGGTATTGGTTGGTTGTTCATATGGCATGGTAGCAATCTAGTTCTGGATGCCTAATCTGAGACCTCATCAAAACTTTACCACTAGTATCTGGGGATCCATGTAACCTGCATTGGAGACCAACGCCTGGAAGCTATTCAGATAGTTGTCCACTGTCTGACCTCCTTGGTAGTAGAAGGTTCCTTCTAGAGCATTGATTGCATCTGCTTCCACTGTTACGCCACTAGAGAATTTTCTGCAGAAATGTAGCATGGGATATATATTATACCCCTGGATTGCACTATTAGAACCCACTCTAGAGACCTTATACAAGCCCTAGATATAATCTAGACCCAAGATTAGGTACTTCTATTAGGTAGTGGCCAAGTTGCTACATGCTAGAATAGCATATACCTCAGGAGGCAATACTGATGAGCTAGTATTAGGTTTTTCAGATACAGACTATCAATATTGAAGCTCTAGAAATCAGAGACTCAAGAATATCTTTGGAATGTGAGATAATTTCAATCTAGAGCAGACTTAGACTAATATGACACCAAGATAACAGATCAAAAGTCTATTAGTGACTAGTGATCCTATCACTGCTAGACTTAGTCAAGAAATGGATACGCCAGCAGACAACAATCGTATTGCTGATGCTCAAACACACTGTCATGTATTTCTAGACCGTATTTGGAGTAGAAGGAAGCTGGTTCAGGATTAGAGGAATAATGGACAGGAGTGAAGTATGGAAGTGGAGCAGGATCACATGGTCATATCCAGGAGGTATGGAGGACAGGAAGGTGATGGCTGTTATGGCTGCATAGTGGTGTCATAGAGGAGAGACACAAGGGAGAGTGATAGAATGAAGGGTTTTCTTTTCTATTTCTTTTTAATTAAGTCTCTAACATTTGTAATATTCTAATATATTTCTCAGAGTGGAAATTGAAAGGAAGGGCCTCCTTGGCCCTTGCCTTTATCTCAGAAGCTCTTGAGGTTGTAAATGCGATTCTCTTGAGTATGTAAGAGGTGATTTTGGTGAGAGGTTGAGTTGGTAAAGTTTTACTCTCTATACTCCTACTCTTTCTAGGGATTAGAAGCAGCAGTCACTCGGACAACCTTCTACAAGATAGTAGGCTTGAAAAGCCTGGCTGGCCATTGACTCAGACTGTATCACACCTGTAAGGTTCAGTGTGGGAGTGCAGATGAGGGCTTGGTTGAGTGTGGTAAGGCCCAGGAGTGGTTTACTAACTGCTATAATAGCAAGCTTGTTATGGTGTATAAAGGTAGACATCTTAGGGATACCATGTGGATAGGATCTAGATTAAGCCCCCATCATTCCTTCTATACTTAGATTCTAAATAAGCTGCATATTCACTTTTTAATTTCTTTTTAATATCTCCACTTCCTCCTTCTCCTCATGAACTCTTTAGCACACGATTGAGGACTGTCACTGCTACTTACCTTTGCTTGTCACAGTAAAAACCTCTTTTGCCCCTTTCACTGTGTTAACAGGGAGAAAGTGAACCTGGAATTATTGTTCAAAGTCTCCCTAGGTTTGGATGGGGAAAATGCCAGTGTCTGCTTTCTAACAGTAAAAGGGTGCAAAAGTGAATTGTACACTGGGACAAACAAAACAATGATACACCAGCTCCCAATTGTGTGCTAAAGGTTTGAGAGGCGATGATCAAAATTGAAGGTTATAAATAATTTAGAAAGGTAGAATTATATGCAGCTCCAGTAAAATATATATTGGTGGTTATAAAATGAACGTAAGATCTCTCTAGATTGTTGTCGTATAGCTTCCCTAAGGTGTCAACCTTTACATACCATAACAAAAGCTCCTCTGAAAAATACAGTTAGTTGATTACTCATGGACCCTGTAAGGGCGACTGGGGCACAAGACTGCAGGAGAATCCTCAGAGAATAGGATGAGGCTCCTGGAGGGATCTTCTACATTATATACATCCCTCAGTGTCAGGGTTCACAGGATTGGAGCTAAACTAGTGTGTTTAAGTATTACTAGTCAAACAGGCTAAAGTAGCTCTGAAGCGTCGTCATGTTGTTCAGGGGTAGGAATGGAGGTGTCCCCTTACATTCACCCCCCCTTCAAGATTGCTACGTCTCGAAGCAATGGACTCGGAGTGAAAGATGCTGTCGAACTCCATGCGTCGGATGTGTCTTGGAGCTCCTGGGTGTTTGTGGTGGAACTCTGCTATGAGTTCTGGTGTGGAGACTTTGGAAGCGGACTCCCAGGAGTTGTGTTCGCGGTCATATCCTTTCTACTTGATGAGGTACTGGAATCTTCTCCGATGCCAACGGCTGTTGAGTATCTCCTCTACTTCCCACTCCGGTTCTCCGTCGATGACTATGGGCAGTGGGTGACCTTCCGTTTTCCGGCCTGCGATTGGGTCGTCCGGGGCTGGAGTAAGCTTCACTATGTTGAACACTGGATGGAGTTGCTTCATCCAGTGTGGCAGTCTTAAGCGGTAGGCCATGGGTCCAATCTGCCGTTCTACTACAAAGGGGCCAAGCCATTGGTGTGAGAGTTTCTGTGAGGGGCACATAGTTCGGATATCCGATGCGTCAAGGAAGACTTTGTCGCCGGAGTTCTTCGTCGGTCGTAATACCTCTTCATGTCGTCCTGTGCCTTGCGGATCGCGGATTTGGCCTTGTCAATTGTGGTCTTCATCCTCTCCGTGAACTCGTTGACTGTCTCTAAACCAGAGGGGTTCTGTCGGGGTTCAAAGCCCATGCGAGGGAGTCTTCCGGTGTCAAGCAGGAATGGAGGCTGTTGGGTGGCGGAGTGGACATGGTTGTTGTGCTGGAACTCCACTATGGGGAGGAGGTCGTACCAGTCATCCTGCCATTTGTTCACAAAGAGCCGGAGGTACTGATCTTACTCTTGATTGATGCACTTCGTTTGTCCATCGGTTTGAGGGTGCCATGCTGTGGAAGACGCCAACTTTATCCCTAGTAAGCGATAGAGTTCTCTGGTGAAATGCGCTACGAA
>Ga0153982_1000553_pt1 | contig 10241 bp, 9 predicted proteins | sample TSGA066MetaG_FD_104743 | JGI IMG/M metagenome (GOLD analysis project Ga0153982, IMG submission 104743) | Attine ant fungus gardens microbial communities from Georgia, USA - TSGA066 MetaG | ecosystem: Host-associated > Fungi > Mycelium > Unclassified | place: USA: Georgia, Alexander Wildlife...
TCCAAACGCGCCGCCGCCATCGCCGCGGCGGGAATGGTTTTGTCGCAGCCGACCAGCAACACCATCGCGTCCAAACAATGACCGGATACCGCCAACTCGATTGAGTCGGCGATCGTCTCGCGCGAAGCCAGCGACGCGCGCATGCCGTCGCTGCCCATGGCGATACCGTCGGTAACCGCGATCGTGTTGAATTCGATCGGCGTGCCGCCGTTCGCCAGCACGCCACGGCGCGCGTGTTGCGCCAACTCGCGCAATGTGATGTTGCACGGCGAGACATCGGACCAGGTGTGGATCACCCCGATCAGCGGCTTGGCGATGGCGGCGTCGTCCAGCCCAGTCGCGCGCAACATGGCGCGGGCCGGTGCATGGGCGGGGCCTAGCTTGATGGCGTCGCTTCTCACGATGCTTGCGTATCCTCTACTGCGCGTTCCGTGGCCGGTGTCCGTGCAGCCATGCACGGGATTGGCGCAATACCGAACTGATCAGCATTGCTTTGGATGGCGGTCCACCGGGTCGCAAACAAAAACCCCGCGCTGGCTAGGCGCGGGGTCTGGTTTCGACCTTCGGGTTGTTGCTGTCTATCTACACAAACCCGATTCCCGCGCCTGGTTGGACGGTAATAAGGACGAGTACGAGTACGAGAGCTACGACTACGAGATCTACAAATACGAGATCTGGCGCGGTAATCCCGCACACGGTCGGCACGTCGGGCGACATGGCCGGAAGCGTCTGCTGCGGAGTATTGCGCTGCGTCATGTGCGGCAGAAAACCACGGTCACGGCGACGCTGTCAACTGTTTCCTTTGGAACGGTATCGCGCATTGCTTGGGCGACAGCAATGATCAGTGCGTGATGCGGCTCACACCAGAGTCTGGCAGTCGAAGGCGCGTTGAAGGCAATCGACCATCCGTCTAACGCAGACCTCGGCTGGGTCGAGATCCGGATCATAGATGGTCAATTCAATGCCCAGGCAGTGCTGATCATGCCACAAACATTGCACCATATCGGGACAGATCGTCGAAAGAAATGTGCCCTATGGCTGTGGACTCTCCACCTGCGGCATTTGTTCCGAATCGATATGTCGCAATCGACGTGTATCCAGAAACCTTGGGCATCCTCGGTAACCACGGTGAGCGCGTGTTGGACGCATTGAACTGGAGTTGCGTGCAATTGCCGGCTGGTGGCGTGTGTCATCGCCGGGCTGGTCAATTCTGCCAAGTGCGCATCGGATGCGCGAATACCCAGAACTGCCACGTCTTTCGGCAAAAATTCGGCTAATGGCCACTCAGATTGGTTACGCGCGGCCTGTCACCCGATTGAACCGTCTCACTTTCCGCACAGCGCTATCAGCGCTTTGGAGGAGACCGCCACCCGCATGGCAAGTCCATGGCGGGCATCATCAACGCCAGTCTTGATCGGTAGCTGCAGAAATACTTGCGGATGCTGCTGGCGTGCCGCTTGCCATCGGCGGCAGTTGTGATAATAATTCTCGGCATCTGGCTAGCTAGGTTCACGACTGGACTCGCCACCAGCTCGCAACCTGCTGCCGGAGATAAAGACACTTGCGCTGTCTTCCCCTCTTCTATTTTCATTCCTTTGCGCGTCTGCACCCATGGTGCGCGCGCATGCGGCGTATCCGCAAGCTGATTATCTGCAGGCTGATCTTGTTGGCCTGTGCGGCCGGCGCTTGGCCCGTTTTGGCCCAAACCGGCACGACGGATACCGATCGCGACTCGACTGCATTGCGCAATCGCGCACGCACCCTGGACACGATCCAAGTACAGGCGCCACGCAGCCGTCCGACCACCGCGACGCGGATGCCGCTGACCATTAAACAGACTCCGCAGTCGGTCAGCGTGATCACCCGTCAGCAGTTGGATAATTTTGGAATGGATGGGTTGGATACCGCGCTGGACCATGCCACCGGCATTACTGTCGGCAAGTACGACAGCCAGCGCGCTGTATTTTCTGCGCGCGGTTTTGGTATCAGCAATTTTCAGATCGATGGCGTGCCACAGGGCGTCAATGCGCCGCTGTCCGATACCGCCTTCTACGAGCGGATCGAGATTGTGCGCGGTGCGACCGGCTTACTCGGTGGCACTGGCGACCCTTCAGCCACGGTCAACATGATTCGCAAGAGGCCAATGCGTGACTATGCGGTAGCCGGCAAGATACAGCTTGGACGGTGGGATCTGCGCCGTTTCCAAGCGGATGTGTCGGTGCCGCTGACCGCGGATGGTGGAGTGCGTAGTCGCGTTGTTGGCGCGTTGCAGGACAGCGCGTCTTTTATGCGCGGATATGGACAGAACATCACGCTCGGTATGGCGGTGCTGGAGGCCGACCTCGGCGAGCGCACCGTGCTGCGCTTTAGCGGCGACATCCAAAACACCGATCCCACCGGGGCGACCTGGGGCGCGTTGCCGTATTGGAATCAAGACGGCAGCCTGGCCAGGCTGCCGCGCGATTTCAACCTATCGACGCGCTGGAGCACCTGGCGCAATCGGCAGCAAACCTGGACCGGCACATTGGAACACCAGTTTGAAAACGATTGGCAGGCGCGGTTATCGCTAAGCCGCATTGCCAGCGCCAATACCGGTTTGGTTGCCTTCGGCGGCGGTGGTCATCCCAATCCGGCGACTGGAAGGGGGATGAGATTATGGATCAGCGGCTGGGTGAGCGAGGCGGTCAATCGCAATGTCGATTTGTTTGTCACCGGTCCATTCAACCTGCTCGGGCGTCAGCACACGTTGCTAGCGGGATGGAACGGCTGGTTTGAAATCAATAATTCACCGGGAGGCGGTCTGTATTGGGACTCCGACCGGGATCGGCCCTATGACGTCGAAGCACTCGCTGATATTCCCGACTATCGCAGTTGGACCGGCGATCATCCTAAGCCAATCTTTCTACGCAATGGGGCGTATACCAAAGGATCCACCCAATTAGGTGGCGGCTACCTGGCAACTCGCTTGAGCCTGGCCGACCCAGTGAATGTGATCGTCGGGGCCAGGGTCAGCAATTACCGTACCTGGACTCGTAATTACGACAACAATGGACGCTATACGTACACCGATGATCGTAACAGTGTCAGCCGCGAAGTGACGCCTTATCTAGGCGCTACGTGGGATCTCACTCCGACTTATTCCGCCTATGCGAGCTACACCGATCTGTTCAAACCGCAGAGCTTTCGGGATCGCAATAATCGCTATCTGGCTCCAGTGACCGGATCCAATGTCGAAGGTGGCGTGAAAGCCACTTGGCATGATGGGAAAATCAACGGTGCGCTCACCGTCTTTCGCACGACTCAGAAAAATATCGCAGAACTCGATCCTACTGTGCCACCTGATTTCAGATTGCCTGGCGCTGGTGGCCAAGAGGGTCCCCAAGCCTATGTAGCGAATAAAGACGGCGTCATTGCGCGCGGCCTGGAGCTGGAGGCCAACGGTTGGCTGACGCCTCGCTGGCATCTGGTCGGCGGTTATACCTGGCTGCAGGCCGAGGAGCAGGACGGCAGGCGCGCGGTCCCCAATCAGCCGGTGCATACGCTGCGCCTGTCCAGTACTTACAGATTCAGTCACCTGCCCGGGCTTAAGTTAGGCGCTGCGCTGCGCGCGCAAAGCGGTATCTACGTCAAGTGGGGCAGGCCATTGGAGATACCGGTTACCGACAATCGAATCTCCCAGGGCGGCTACGCGCTATTCGATCTGATGGCCAGTTATGAATTTAATGATCAATTACGCCTGCAGCTCAACTTGGATAATGCCTTCGACCGCTATTACTACCGTAATGTTGGTTTTTACAACGGCGTGTTCTGGGGTGAACCGCGCAACTGGATATTAAGCCTGCGCTGGGATTTATGACCATGGCACGTGCCACTGCCAATCGCAGTGCCACCACCGTGCCATTCTGGCGAAGGCGACGGTTTGATGTGCTCTCGCGCAGCATGGCGGCGATTTTCGGCGGGTACGCATTGGCCGCCAGTGGCAATGTGTTGATGGCGCTGGCCCTGCCGATGGCGCCGGGCCAGGCAGTTATCGCTTCGACCTTGATCGCGATCGTGCTCGGTGCATTGGCACCGTTATGGGCGTTTGCCACCGATCGCGTCTGGAAAGCGTGGCTGGGTATCGTCGGCCCGGCGCTGGCGATGATGCTGCTGGCCTCGATATGGCCTCGAGGCGGTCAGTGAAACGTAAGCAGATCAGGCTTAAGCAAGGCAGGCTTAAGCAAGGCAGGCTTAAGCAAGGCAGGCTTAAGCAAGGCAGGCTTGAACAAAGCACGCTTGAGCAAGGCACGCGTGAGCAAGGCATGGTCGAACGCGGCCTGCGCCAGTCGATGGCTTGGCTGCACACCTGGACCGGCTTACTCGCTGTGTGGTTATTGTTTTTGATTTTCTTGGCCGGCACTGCCAGCTATTATCGCGACGAAATCAACCGCTGGATGCGACCGGAACTGCCACGGGTACAGGTGGATGCGGTCAGTGCGGTCAATACTGCTGTGCGCTACCTGCAACAGCACGCCAGCGATGCGCAGAACTGGTACATCACACTGCCGGACGCGCGCAGCGACGCGTTGTACCTGTACTGGACCAAACCCGATACCGATAATCCAAATGCCAGCCGAGAAGATCAATTCGGCACCGCCACCTTGAGCGCGCTGGGTGACAAGAGCACGGTACGCGATACCCTCGGCGGTGATTTTTTCTATCGCGTACATTTTGATCTGCATTACATACCGGTGGTCTGGGCGCGATATATCGTCGGATTCTGCGCGATGTTTATGCTGGTGGCGATCATCAGCGGTGTGATCACACATAAGAAAATCTTCATTGATTTCTTTACCTTCCGACCCGGCAAAGGCCAGCGTTCTTGGCTGGATTTCCACAATATCAGCGCGGTGATGGGACTGCCCTATCACGCGATGATTACCTATACCGGAATCGTCACCTTGATGTTTATGTATCTGCCCTGGGGTATCCAGGCCCGATATGGCGAAGATAGCGATCGCTTCTACGCAGAGACGACCTCATTTATTGATGAGGTGCGCCCAGCGGCGGGACATCCAGGCCCGATGCTGCCGATGGCGCAGTTGCTGCAACTTGCCGGGCGACAATGGCCTGGAGTCGCGCTGCGAGCGGTCCAGGTCCAGCATCCAAACGATGCCAACGCAGTACTGGTCGTGCAAGAACACACCGGGCGCAAGCTGTCACCATATGGTGCATCGATGGCGTTGGATGCGACGACTGGCGCCGTGCTCAAGCGCAGCGGTGAACCTGACGGCGCGCGCGTGACTCATGATGTGATGATCGGCTTGCACTTGGCCCGTTTCGCTTCGCAACCGTTGCGGCTGCTGTTTTTTGTTTCGGGTCTGCTCGGCTGCCTCATGGTGGCCACCGGCGCGATACTTTGGGCGGTGAAACGCCGGCCGCATCATCTCAAAACCGGCCGCACCGGCTTCAGTCTGCGTCTGGTCGACGCGTTGAATATCGGCAGTATCGCTGGATTGCCGATCGCGTTTGCCAGTTATTTCCTGGCTAATCGTCTGCTGCCGTTGCAATTGGACGAGCGCGCCGAGCGCGAAATTTTAGTCTTTTTCCTCACCTGGCTAGCGGCATTGCTGGCGGCATTTATTTATCCGAAGCGCGCAATGTGGACAGCGCAACTGTATGCCGGCGCGATTGCATTCTGGCTGGTGCCGATCGTGAATGGCTTGACCACACAACGCCATCTCATCGCTAGCATCGGCGCCGGTGATTGGCCGCTGGCCGGTGTTGACCTGATGTGTATCGTATTGGGCCTGGGCTTGGGTCTGGCCGGCTGGCGATTACAGTGCTGGAAAGCGCCGGCCACGCGCAAGCGCGCCTCATCCGCCGTTGCCCCGCTGCCGCGATCGCAAGCGCGGACGCAGGCCAGTGCATGATGTTGCCAAGACGGCGGTCTTGATGTGTATCGGCAGCTGATGTTGAGACAGGTTTCAACCAGATGATCTGGCTGGCTCTGGCGCTGTGTTTGTCCGCCTGGACATTGCTCTGCCTGGCGATGGACCGCCACTACGCGCAGGTTTACGCAGCACCTCGCTCCAGCCGACACCGCATCCGCAACATGCGTGCTGTTGGATGGATGATATTGGCGCTGTCATTCGTACTGGCAGTGCTCGCCAGCGGCTGGGCCCACGGCCCGCTGTACTGGTTAGGCGGACTTACCGTAGCCGGCGCCGCGGTCGGCGCTTGGCTATTGCCTTACTGGCCGCGCGCTCTGGTCCCCGCCGCGTGGTTGTTGCCATTACTGGCGGCGGTTGTTTGGATCTTGCGCGGCTGACGCGCGTTGATTTGGTCGCATGCGATTCATCGCACGCGTGCGCTAGGTAGAGAACCGCTATCGTGATCGCGCAGCAATTTGCTGGACGAACACGCAACTGCACTGGAGAAGAGTTCTAGCACGTGGCTCTTACATACCGACGGTAACGTGTCGACGAAAGCATTGGACGAGCAGGTGTACGAGCGTCCATACGCAACCAGGAAGAATCGGTTGCACGTCACGATCTAATGCAACGCTGGGCCTGTAGCCCAGCTGCCTCGGGCATCACAGGCGATTACGGCGCCTTTTAATAGCGGGCGGTAGCGAACTGTCTAAGAACGGCTTACCTTGGCGGCTTGGGTCGCCGGCAGCTTCTCTGCTCCGTGCTTTTTGAGCGCGGCCTCCAGTGCCTTCTCATAGTTGGGTTGGGCACCTTCCAGCCGTTTGCGCCCTTCCCGGGTCAGCACGATAAACACCCCGCGCTTGTCGTCCGGGCACAGGTCGCGCACGGTGAGGCCCGCGCGCTCCAGGCGCTCGGCCATCCGCGCCACCGAGCTCTGATGCAAGCGCAGATGCGAGGCCAGCTCTTGCATGCGCAATTCGGAGTGTTTAGAGCGTGCCAGTATTTCCAGCGCGCGGAATTCCGATAGGCCAAGCTCATGTTGTACCTGCAGCACAGCGCCTAGGTCGGCTTCGACGCTAGAGACGACCTGGGTCAGTTTGAGCCATGCATCGCTACTCTTTGACATGCCCTGTGGGTACCGCCAGTGGACTGAGACCGCCTATGTTGTCATAGTCGTGTGTATGACCATGCAAGCGAATAGCCAGAACCATGCAAGAGAATGGCCGGACTCGACCTACGGCACCTGCAGTCGTGAGCGAAACGCCAGAAAGGGCTGCAGGCTCTGCGGCACAGACAGCTTGCTTGCAGCAAGCGATCGCCAAGCCAGTGGATCGGTGGTGAACAACGAATAGGTGCCGCGATAGTCGAAGCCATGCGCCGCCGCCTCATCCCGATCGACGGCAAAGCGCACCCGCGAAATCCCCGCGACGAGCGCGCTCAGGTAACACATCGCGCAGGGTTCGCCGGAAGCCAGCAATGTCATTGCATGCAGGTGCGCGCTGCCAGCGGCGCGGCACGCATCCCGAATCGCCTCGACCTCCGCGTGCGCGGTGGGATCATGGTGCTCGCGGACGCGATTGACACCACGCCCGAGAACCTGGCCATCAAGGTCGAGCACAACGGCCGTGAAAGGAATCCCGCCGCCATGTACATGCTCTGTCGCGTAGGCCACCGTCTCCTGCTTGCGTTCGGTGATGTCGGCGGCACTCATGCCGAAGCGCCGCGCTTGTGGGCCTGGAGCTTGGCACTGTCAGCGAGCTTCAACCAAACCACGCCAGCGATGATGAGCGCTAGCCAGAACGCCTGGGCCAGGGTCAGCGGCTGGTCGAGCAGGAAGCTGCCAAAGGTCGCGGCGCCAACCGAGCCGATACCGGCCCAGACGGCGTAGCCAATGCCCACGTCAATGGTTTTCAATGCCACGCTGAGCGCGTACAGCGTCAGCAGGAAGAACACCCCGGCCGAAATCGACCAGCTTGGCACCGTGAAGGCTTGGCTGCCTCCTACGCTTAGGGCGTAGCCAATCTCGAAGGCGCCGGCAAGCAACAGCATGGTCCATGCGCGTCCGGCGCTATGGTTCTTTGGGTTGATTGTGGTCATGGCGGATTCCTTGGTTGATGTCGGATAAGGAGGGGGGAAAGGGTGGTCTGAGTGGTCTGTCGTCTTCACGCTGCGCCGCTGAGCCGCAGGCCCACCACGCCGCCGATGACAAGCGCGATGCCGAAGAATTTGCTCAAGTTCAAACGCTGCCCGAAGAACAGGGCGCCCAGAATCACGATGCCCACACCGGCGACGGAGGTCCAGATCGCGTAGCCGACGCCGACGTCTAAAGTCAGCAAGGCGAGACTGAGGAAGTAGGTGGCAATGGCTCCACTAACCAGCGTGGCGGTAGTCCAGCCGGCCCGGGTGAAGCCTTGTGCGTTGCCTGCGGAAATGGCCACCGCGATTTCAAAGACCACGGCAATGCCCAGATAGAGCCAACTCATGATGAAGGTCCTCTCGTTGAAGCCCCCGCGGGGCGGTTAGATTGGGTTGAAAAATGGTGTTCATGCGCTGCGCGAAGGCGGCGGCGGATCGCCATTGCGCCCGCTTTCGAGCTGTGCGATCGCCGTCCTGAGTGCCTCCAGTGAGGGCATGCCACGGAACACCTGTTCGCCGACCACGACGGTGGGAACTGAGGTGATCTGCATGTCTTCGCGGGCGTGGCGCAGCGCCTCCTGGTGGCGCTGGGTATAGGTGCCGCTTTCGAGCGCCTGGCGGGCATGCTCGGGATCAAGACCGATCTCGGTCGCCAATTCGATCAAAATTTCAGGCGCGCCGATGTCGCGGTCCTCTTGGAAGAAGGCCCGCAGCACGCGCAGGGAGTAGACGTGATCCAAGCCCTGGTCTTGTGCCATTGCCAGAAGCTCAAATGCTTTGGCGGTTCGGGGGCTGGGGCGAGATCGAAGGTAACTGGATCGACACCCCTAAGCGCTGTGCCAGCGGGTAGACGGATCGCTGCCATACAGAAGGCAGATACGGGTCTTCCGGTTTCAACGTCGGCGCCGGCGCCGGACGCAGTTCAAAGGCCCGCCAGCCGATAAGGATGTTGCGGTCTCCGATTGCCTCGGACAACACCGTTTCCGCCAACAAGCTGTAAGGGCAGACGTAGTCGGAATAGATCGCGATAGAGGTCATGCGGCTTCATCTATTTGCATGTGCATGCACATTAAAGGAGACTAGCGAGCTCGTCAACTTGTTTGTGCGTGCATGTAAATCGCGAGTGACGGCTGCTCCGTTGCAAGCCGGCCGAGGCGAGGCGAAGTGAGGCGCTCAAACCAAATGGCTTGCAAGCGCTACTTGGTTGAATGAAATATCGCACTAGACGATCGCGATGAGACGCTTGCTGCGCGAAGCAATACTGCGGCCTCCATCGACCCGCTTAAGTCAGCAGATGACGTTGGCGCCATCGCTGCCACGGCCGATAAAGCCACGGCGACCCGCGGTGCGTAATCAGCCCGTGCGCACGCTGCGCCTGTTTAGAACCCATCTCAAAATCGAATGTCGATGAAACATCAAGATTGTGATCTCCGCGCATGCGCGATTGCACGGACGTTAAGTCGTTGAAAATCAAAGTGGCTGGATGACCAGCGCTTCGCGCTGTTGAATAGCGCCTCCCGCGTTCGCGGGAATGACGATTTGAAAATACGGTGCCGCAATGTATTTGCGGAATTAAGATAGGTTCTAGTTAACGCGATCGACCCAAGCCAAGATGTTCGAGCAGGGCCTGATACTCGGCCGGTAGGCTGTCGGCCGATGCGGGTCTTGCCAGACAGGCGGCGAGTGCAGGTGGCGGGCTGACGCGATCACCAATCAGGGGTTCGACGATGGTTTCGAATTTGGCGGGGTGCGCAGTGGCGACGATCGCCCAAGGCCGGGTATCGCCCTGATTGCGTAGCGATTCGAGCGCGTGCAGGGCAGTGGCGGTATGCGGGCAGGGCACGATGCCGTGGCGGCTTGGCGCCGCACGGATCACCTCGCGGATGCTGGAATCGGTAACAGTGGTGGCGCGGAATGCGGCGCGTAGCGCGTTGTCGTCACGGTGCCAGTGGCGCAGGCGTTCGAAATTGCTCGGTGCCCCGACGTCCATCGCATTGGCGATGGTGGCGCGGGTGGGTCGTGGCGCGTAATCGTCGCCGGAAAAATACCGAGGCAGTGCATCATTGGCATTGCAGGCGAAGTGGATCTCGCTGATCGGTGCACCCATGCGTCGCGCGATCACAGCTGCACAAGCATTGCCAAGATTGCCGGTTGGCACGATGAAATTCAAAGGCCGGCTGCGCTCTGCGTGGA
>Ga0153982_1000559_pt1 | contig 10221 bp, 6 predicted proteins | sample TSGA066MetaG_FD_104743 | JGI IMG/M metagenome (GOLD analysis project Ga0153982, IMG submission 104743) | Attine ant fungus gardens microbial communities from Georgia, USA - TSGA066 MetaG | ecosystem: Host-associated > Fungi > Mycelium > Unclassified | place: USA: Georgia, Alexander Wildlife...
ACCTCATAAGAATTGCTTAAACAGTTTCATAATAGATCTATAATAAAACTTCTCTCTAAAAGTACTCTCAAGAGCAAAAAGGACCTTAGAAAGTTTACTTCTAAAAGAATGACATCATGTCTCAGTAGCTATCAACCTTGGAATAACTATAGTTACCATCAGATCATAGCCATTATTTTTAATAGTTAATTATAACTATGTCAGTGACTGACTTAAGATCCTAGTCTAGGGTTTAGACCAGAAAGCTCTTTAGGATTAGAAAAAAACTCAATAGAGTTCTTGCTTGATTCATCTATACTATATATACATATTTTGCCTATTTGTCCTTGTTACTATTACAAGTGTCTATTGTTCACTAGTTTAATTCCTGTTCATGTAATATTTCTTAGTCATGGTTAAGGCAACTCATGACAAACTAAAACCAGAAAGATAAGTCCTCTCAAAGGACATATCATAAACCTGATAGAAAGAGATCAAGCCTTGTTAAAGGTATAAGGAGATAGAGGAGAAGTCAAGGAAAGAGATAAAAGTAAAAAGACTGATAAAGACAATGTACCTGAGAGCAGTCTAACTTGAGATCAGCATCTCTTGTTACCAATCATCAAGAGGCTCAAGAGCTATCTATCATTCAGAAGCAAACCACAGAAGTAGAATTAGAGGAGCAGAGAGTAGTAAGCAAGTGATCAGAAGAGAAGCTATCTCATTATTTTGCTTTTATTATCTTTGAAAATGTTGGAAGTTTTCTTTTATTATATTGTTGCTTTGTAATCCTAATAAAATACTCTAGGGCACAAAAGGGACATCAAAACATTATTCTCCTATCATCTTCCTCTATTGCTCTAGAGCTCAATAGCTATTTGAATAGCTATGTCACAAACTTCATTTGGACCTATCTCTACCAATCCTTTGACAAATCTCATGATCTTAACAGCTACAAAAAGCCCTTAGAAAGAACTTTTGATTAATACTAGTCACGTCTCAAAACAATTAATATTGGCTGAGATATCAAGTAGATTAGTAGGTAACCACTATGGTACTATTTATTAAATCACTAATATCTTGAAAACTACCATGATCAATACTTTACTTCTAAACTCAGAAAAAGCCCTCTTTATAATGCTCATAATAAACCTAGAATGACCCCAAGGCAATTAATATTAGTAAAGATATAAAGTTCTCAATGTTTGCACATAAATATTAATTACCCATAGATAGTTATCTGTCTTTTTTTAGAACAAAGGACAGTGTCATAAACTTCATTTGGTCATATCTCCACCAATTCTTCGACGATTCCCACAGTCTCAAAGCCAGCTTAAAGCCCTTAAGAAGACCTTTCAATCAATACTAGTCACGTCTCAAGGCAATCAATAATGGCCGAGATATTAAGCAGATCAACTGGTAACCACCATGTTACTGTTTATTAAATCACTAATATCTCGGAAACCACCATGATCGATGCTTTGGTTCTAGGCTCAGCAAAAGCCTTCTTCATAACACTCAGAATGAGCCTAGAAGAACTTCAAGGCAATTAATATTAGTGGAGATATGAAGGCCTCAATGTTTGCACATGGACTTTATTAATTATTCATAGATAATCATCTGTCCTTTTCTTAGAACAAAGGACAGCCTCCATATGGTTAGGTTATCATTATTTTAGTACAAAGACACTACCATATGTAGAACAATAGGTAGTAATCAGATGATGATCTGTACTAGTGCACAGACCATTACAATTATGTATATAAGGACTCACAGTCTGAGAATTAGACCTCAAACTTAATAACATCTTTTGCTGTTTGTCTAACTTCGCTTTTTTAAGCCTTTTGAATACTCAAATCATCAATCACAAATCAGTAAGTGGCCATTTGTGATAGACAGCCTCTATATAGTTAAGTTATTGCATTTTCAAGTACAAAGGCACTACCATATGTAGAACAATAGGTAATAGCATGTGATAGTCTGTCCTAGTACATAGACTATCACTTTCATATATATAAGAACTTATAGTCTAAGGATTAGACCTCAGACTTAACAACTACTTTTATCACCATCTTAACTTTGCATTTTTGAACTTCTCAAGTATCAAATCATTAATCACAAATAAGTAAATAACCTTTTGTAATAGACTAAGTTTTTATTTTCACTTCTTCTTTATGTAAAAACCCTATAAAACTTCCCTTAAAGGAATACTCAATCTCAAGAAGAATTTGAACATTTGCTTGGCTAGAAGTTTAACAGCTCATTATGTATTTTTGGAGTAGGTTTCTAGCTGTACAGTCAGTTGAAGTAGAGCTTATATGAGGGTATAGGAGTTCTAAATAGTACTACTATATCAACAGTAGGCCAAGCTACTAGACTAGACTAAAAAGAGTAGTGTTATAGTATGAGATGAACATGTGTTTTTGAGATCTGGACTGGTAAAAGTTCTCTCAAGTGGATACTAAAAACATTTTTTCTTTCTAGGTTTCTATTAAAATATTCTTTTATTATTTATCTTTGTAAGCTCTCTATTCTTTGATTTATCTCCTCTGTGTCTACTTGTTTGTACACAATTGTGAAGCAGTTTGGAGATTCCATCTCTCTAACCTTGCATTCACCCTTGTTTGATTTTCATTCCCATTAATGCTTAATTCTACTTCTTATCCAAGTTAACAAGGAGAACTCAATGAAGTTCTTGTTTAATTCTTGTATACTACTTATACAACTACTACATGGTCTGTGTACTACTTTCCCATGCTTATCATGTGACTTTGTTATGTAACATAGTTATAGTTATATAATACTTTCCTATATTCCTTTCTTATATAGTAAGTCTAAATAAGAAAAAATAAATAAATAATGACTTAGCTATTTTGCCAAGTCATAACAAGATAGGTCTGAATAAAGTTTGTAATACTAAAAATGTACTGCTATATACACAATACTCTTACATCTATATGTACCTCTATATACTGGGTAAGAGAGTGTGTTAATATTCAATATTCTTTCTATCAACATACCTTCAGTAAGCTCTCTATAATTAATCAACAAGTTGCTTTTTCCTTTTACTATCTATTAAAGTGAACTTATGCACTTTAGGTTTCATTTCTTCTCTCTTGTTTTTCAGAGATACTACTTAGTCACATCAGAGACATATTATACTGAGACATTACTAGGACACATTTAGCATGCACATGTCTTTATAATAGTTGAGTAGTCTAACTACGTTCCTCAGTTGATCACCCAAAGGTGTTATTTTTCTCAATCGTTTACTTACTCATTTTCAATCTCTCCTAGCTATAAGTACTTTACTATGTTGGAGTCTTTACATTCTATGATAAATATATGCATACTTACAATCTGGTATTTAGGTAGTTATCAGTGTTTAAAGTCCAATGACTGGAATTAAGCCAACTATCTCTTTGTTCAGAGTTTGATAAAGAGAACTCAATAGAGTTCTTGCTTAATTCTCTACTACTTATACATTTTACTACTGTGGTTGTGCACTTGCTCTCCCATGGTCCTCATGTTACTCTAGTCATGTGACACTCTGTGACCATCTGTCATACTGTTGTGATGTTGTGACAAAGTCACGTGATACTTTCCCGTGCTCCATCTTGTAGTTGTAAGTCTAATAAGAAAAAAAAAGAAAAGAAATATAAATAATGACTTAGCTATTTTGCCAAGTTATGATAGTAGTTACTTTATATCCCTAAGATTTAGTCTTTATCTTTGAATCTCAGATGTGTATTCTATTTTCTCATTTTCTTAATATACTTAGTCTTTGTCTCTGAATCTCAGCATCTTGAGTAATATACTGCACAAATATACAAATATATTCTTCTTCAGGTTATGGTATCCAGAAATAACATGTCCTTGATGCTGAACTTTTCCAAGTTGAATAGGAACAATTATTATGCCTAGTTGAACAACATAATGTTGGTCCTACAAGCAAGACTACTCTGGCTCATTATTGATAGTTAGTGACCTTCCTCTCTAAAACCTCTTTTTAGTTCTCCTGTTGATGTTACTACCAAACTACCTGTCCTCGTCACTTCTGCTGAGCACTAAGCATAGGTCCACTTGCAAAACAAACATATACAGTGATTAGAATCTGATCTTGCTACTATGGGCTTGATGTGTAAAGTAATTGAATTTGGACAACAAGAATATATTCAGATAGCTACTACTTTAAAGGAGATATGGGATAAGCTGCATTAACTCCATGTTATGCAACAATAAGACACAAATGTTCACTATTATCTTTAGGAGCTATATCTGTTAAGACTCTAGTTGAATATGTGTTTTAACTTAAAGCCTATATCTAACACTTGATATCTTCATGCTCCTTGTTAAAGGATCTGGCTAAGGTTTTTAGTGAAGTTATATCGAAGGAGAAATATCAATAAGACTTTGAGTAGCACCCTTGAGGTTATCCTAAGACAAGTAAGAGTACCAATTCCTTAGAGTAGGATTTTACAGAGAGAATACAAAAAGAGAGAACTTGCTGTTCCCTTTTCTATTTATCTTAACTAGGTATTATGACTATGTTACAATGTGGTAACACTTCTTGTAACTAAAGGTGACTAGTTAAGTAATAGTCCAGTGACAAAAGTTTAAGAAGGTGACAAGTCGAGTTAGTGTTTAATAATAGGTTAGTCTGATGTTGTTCCATTTAGCACAAGTTTAAAAATAAAAAGAGAAATAGTCTAAGATTTCTCCAAAGAGTTCTGTTCATATCATGAGTCTATTGTTTCTTTAGAGTTCTCAGATATCTAGTACATTACTGCATTGTAACATCCTTATCTAGTATTGCCAATACCTCATCTACTAGCCATTCATTATCAGACCATGGCTGATAATAATTGTAGTTCCACTTGATGTTCATAACAATACCTCAAAAAGTAGGACAAACATACCTCTATGTTAGACCATATTGGCTTCTTCTTGAACTTGAAACATTGTATCACTGAAGCTGGACACAAGTTAGATAATATCCTTGTTGTTCATGTTATCCTCTATTTCTTATCATGCTCAAATATCTGGGATATTGTTAAATAAAACCTCCTTGATAAAGGAAAAGTATTTACCCTTGATTTCCTCAGTGCTAAACTTATATCTGTTCATGATTATACTGAGCACAATGGTCAAGCTAATGAGAATGAGAAGAAATCAAAATCTGATTAAATGCTCCTGTTGGCCAAGTCAGTACTATTTTCAAGTTATTCTGAGAAAAGAGAAAAGAGAGGAGGCAAACCTGGTGATAGATCAAAATAGCCAAGAGGTCATCCTACTAGTACTAAATGCTATATTTGTAATCAAGAGGACTATTGGGCATCTGAATGCCCCACCGACAAGTTGAATAGCAAAGGGAGAACTTACCAATTTGGTGGTTCTGCAAATATAGCTGTTGATTATTTACAATCTCTAGGTAAACATGAAGTAGGCAAGATATTGATAGCGACTTATGATTTATTCTTTTCTACTGGGATACTCCTTGACTACAGCACCACAGCTCATGTGTTTACTAACAAGCATCACTTCTCAATATATGTAAATTCTGTCAATAAGTTTATGACTATAAGAGAGCACAATCGTGTCTCTGTTGCTAGTTGAGGGTCTGTGTAAGGGGACTACCCTAGGGTTGGGCTTAGTGACGTGAGTAGGTTCCCACCTAAGAGCCGTCGTCTCTTCGATCGCCTTCCCACTGTCTGCCTCCCTTCTCTTCTGTGTCATACTGTGTGAGCTTGTAAATCTAATATTGGACTCTGTAGGAATATATGTCAGGTACCATAAGAACGGTGCCTAGACTGTCTAGTAGTATAAATACTAGTCTTCTGTTGTAGATATACCTCAGTTAAATCTCACACTAGCTTCAGGATCTATCCATTAGCTTAAGGGTCTATCGCCTCTGAGTGATCTCAGTGCCCTAACAGTCTGTCTATTTCAGTGCTATGCTTCCTAACGGTTGTCTTAACATTATCCTCCATGGAGTCCTACATATCCCTTACCTTGGTGCAAATTTGATTAGTCTTGGTGCTCTCTACTGTCAAGGAGTTTCTGTAAAGAGCTCAGATGATGGTCTTGTACTCTCTAGAGAAGGCAAAGAATTATTTTGAGCTTCCCTTACTGGGTCTACTAGAATACTATACCATGTTTAGTGTGCTCCCCTTGAGAGTAGAACAGCTTACCTGGCTAACAGCCTCCTAAGCATGCGTCTTTGGCACTATTAATTAGGACATTTGAGCTCTTAGACTATTAACTCTATGCTTCATTAGCAGATGGTTAAGAGACTAAATATTATGGCATCTCAAGACTTTGATTACTTGTACAGCAGTTATGCAAATGGAAAATCCCATCACCTTTCCTTTCCTAAAGTCAGTCAAAGCAAGTACTCCAAAATAGAGCTTGTTGTCATGGATTTAACTAGCCCCATGTCAGTCCCTACCTGGGATGATTTCTTATATGTTCTGGTCATTATTGAGGTTAGCTATTACTACCCAGTTGGAAAGCTCTCATGCAACAAAGCCAAAACTAGTACTACTGTCTGCGATATTCTGGTAGTACTTAAGAGGCAGTCTGGACAGAAAGTTTGTCACCTCTGCAGTGATAATAGTTCTGAATTTATTAATCAGACCATAGCTGAATTTTGCTGTTGTAATGGTATTATATATAAAATAATAATCCTTTATACTCTAGAGCAGAATAGTATTGCTGAAAGAGCAATAGCCATATTCTTTGAGATGGTCTGGTTTATACTATACATAGCTAGTATTAGCCTCCATTATTAGGGTAAAACATTTATCTATACTGTTCATATTCAGACCCTTTGCTCTACTACTGTACTCAATCATGTTGTCCCTTATGAAGCTTGGACTGGTTGCAAACCAGATGTCTTCTATTTATATGTCTTTGGATTGCTTGGATGGGCCTATATACTAAAGCAAGTGTGCAAAGGCAAGTTAGAATCACAAGCTGTAAAGATCAGAATGTTAGACTGGTAGGTATTAGCATCTAAAGTCCAATGACTGGAATTAAGCCAACTGTCTCTTTGTTCAAAGTTTGACAAAGAGAACTTGATAGAGTTCTTGCTTAATTTTCTACTACTTATACACTTTATTACTGTGGCTATGCACTTGCTCTCCCATGGTCCTCATGTTACTCTAATCATGTGACACTCTGTGACTGTGACTGTGATATCTATCACACCAATTGTGACATTGTGACAAAGTCACATGATACTTTCTAGAAGATCTCAAAAACAGCAAGCTCATTGCTTCCCAAGATGTCTATTTCTTCAAAGATAGTTTCTTAAGCAAGTTAGTGACAATTGACATCAATACCTTATCTGCAAATGCCATTAATAAGTTGGTTGATAATGCAATTGCAAAAGAATGTACTAACTTACCTACCAAGAACACTTCTTAACCCCTAGATACCCCAGATGCCCCCATTGTCTCTGTTATGACTAATGTCACTACCACTAAAGCTACTGAGCCTATCAAAGTCATCAAAGATGAACCAGCTTCTTCTCTCTATTGTTCTATTTATGAGCAAAAGCCTGTGAATCATTATGCACTCCTATTCATTAATGACACTGTCACAAATAGCAGTCTCAATGTTGCATTTGTTGCAATAGCTGATAAACTGAAGATGTACCTAGAAGCTATGTAGTCAACAAACTCGAAGAAGTGGAAATTGGCTATATATGTTAAATTTGCTCAGTTATAGAAGTTAGGAGTCTTTGAAGTTGTTGACAGCTTACCTAATGGTAGAAAGGCCATAGAGAGTAGGATTGTCTTTTAAGAGAAAAGAGATGGGCATAGCAACCTAATTAAATTGCAAAAGGCTTTTTACAAATACCTAGAAAAGACTTCTCTGAGACCTTCTCATCAGTTGCCAAATTTTTGACCCTCTGTATCTTCCTGTCTTATGTAGTCTTTCTGGATTGGAAAGTTCATTATGTTAATATCATAGCCACTTACTTACATAGACTGCTCAAAGAGAATATATATATGGTTATACCCAACAGTGTTGAAGGCTCTGGTTCTAAATGCTTTTGGAAGCTTAGAAAAGCTCTCTATGGGTTAAAGCAAGCTGGCAGGCAGTGTATAATACTTTGGTTGACTTTGGCTTCACTTGAGCCTTCACAGATAATTGTCTTTACATTAAGTAATATGAAGGCAAAATTATTCTATTAGTCCTGGTTTACATTGACAACATGGCTGTTATCATGACTTGGCAAAATGGCTAAGTCATTATTTATATTTCTTTTCTTTTCCTTTTATCTTGGACTTATTACACAGAAGAGAGTGTGGGAAAGTGTTACACATAGTCACAGTCACATGACAGGAAGTCACAGCATCACATCACATGATGTCACATGATAGGTCACATGATAGGCATGGGAAAGTAGTGCACAGACCATGTAATAGTTGTATAAGTAATGTAGAAAATCTAACAGGAACTCTATCAAGTTCTCTTTATCAATTGCTAAACAAAGAGCAGTTGGTTTAATTCTGGCTTGGAGTTTAGCTTTCTTACAGCTGTGGCAAGCCCTGATATATTTTATTAAGTCCTTTCTTAATAAGAACCTTGAAATTACTGATTTAGATGACCTCAGCTATATACTTGGTATTTTAGTTACTGGGAACTGACGAAACCACCTTATTTACCTCAACCAGACTGCCTATATTTGACAAACCATCATCTGATTTGGAATGCAAGATACTGTCTCTATTTCTACTCCTCTCATTGTTAAACATAAACTCTCCTTATCACAGTTACCCCAAACTGAAGCTAAAAAACATGTATACAAAAGCTATGCACATAATATGCATTACCTCTCCTTAGTGGACTCATTGCTTTTTGCTATGCAAATAAGACCTGACATTCAATATGCTGTTGGTCTTGTTACATAATTTGGAGCCAATTTTGGTGTGGCTCATTTAGAGGCTACTAAGTGCATCCTAAAATACTTAAAGGGTACTGCTAACTACTATTTGGTACTAGGGAGATGAAAGAAAGATTCTTTTGACTTAGTAGACTAGTCCAACTCCAACTGGGTTTAAGACATGAACAATCACAGGTCGACTAGTAGTTTTATATTCGATGTTATAGGTAGCTTAATTGCCTGGTTCTCCAAGAAGCAAACTATGGTAGCAACTTCTTCTGTGGAGACTAAGTACATTACATCTATGAATACTATCAAGGAGGCTATGTGGCTTCACACTCTCTTAACTGAACTCAACTTTCCTCTAACTTAAGCTATAGTTATATATGTAAACAACTTAGGGTGCATTGCACTTGTAAACAACCCAGTATCTCATTCTTGAGCTAAGTATATTAACATTAAGCATTATTTTATATGTGAGAAGATTGAACGCCAAGAAATCAAACTTGATTATATATCTACCAAGAACATGCTTATAGACGTCTTCACCAAGGCTCTCTTCAAGGAAACCTTTGAGAAATTTTGTGCCCAACTGGGCATACTTCCACCAGAATGATGTCAGTGAGCCAACTTCTGAGCTAGAATAAAGCCAACTACTCTTTATTAGCATTTGACAAAGGAAACTCAATAGAGTCCTTGTTAGATTTACTTATCACAAAAGGCCACTTACTATTTGTGATTGGACTGAAGAGTTATTCAAAAAGTGCTTATAAGTAAAGTTTAGACAGTGATAAGAGATGTTGTTAAGTCTGAGGTCTAATCCTCAGACTATGAGTTCTTAAATACAGGAAAGTAATGGTCTATGTACTAGAACAGATTATCACATGCTACTATCTATTATTCTACATATGTGTCACAAACTTCATTTGGTCATATCTCCACCAATTCTTCAATGATTCCCACAGTCTCAAAGCCATCTTAAATCCCTTAAGAAGACCTTTTGATTGATACCAGTCACATCTTGAGGCAATCAATAACGGCTAAAATATTAAGCAGATCAACTGGTAACTACCATGTTACTGTTTATTAAATTGCTAATATCTCAGAAACCACCATGATCGATGCTTTGGTTCTAGGCTCAGCAAAAGCCGTCTTCATAACACTCAGAATGAGCCTAGAACAACCTCAAGGAAATTAATATTAGTGGAGATATGAAGGCCTCAATGTTTGCACATAGACTTCATTAATTACCCATAGACAGTCATCTGTCCTTTTCTTAGAACAAAGGACAGCCTCCATATGGTTAGGTTATCATTATTTTAGTACAAAGACACTACCATATGTGGAAC
>Ga0153982_1000560_pt1 | contig 10213 bp, 9 predicted proteins | sample TSGA066MetaG_FD_104743 | JGI IMG/M metagenome (GOLD analysis project Ga0153982, IMG submission 104743) | Attine ant fungus gardens microbial communities from Georgia, USA - TSGA066 MetaG | ecosystem: Host-associated > Fungi > Mycelium > Unclassified | place: USA: Georgia, Alexander Wildlife...
TTATAATGAAATTTTTTGATAAAAAAATAGGTAATTTTAATTTATCACGAATTGGATTAGGAAGTATGAGAATGTCTGATGAGCAGGAAGGAATTAAAACTATTCACACTGCTTTAAATGCTGGAATAAATTTTCTTAACACTGCTGATTTTTATGGTAATGGACAAAGTGAAATGCTGATAAAAGAAGCTTTAAAAAATTATAAGAGAGAAGATATTTTTATTTCTGTAAAATTTGGTGTTATGCAGGGAATTGATGGCAAAATGTATGGAATAGATGTTCGTCCTGAAGCTGTTGAAAATTATCTTCACTATACTCTTAAACGTTTAGGAACTGATTATGTAGATTTATATCAACCTGCTAGAATTAATCCCTATATACCTGTTGAAGATACTATAGGAGCTATATCTAATCTAGTAAAAAAAGGATATGTAAAAAATATAGGAATCTCTGAAGTTAATGGAGAACTTCTTCGTAGAGCTAACTCTGTACATCCTATCAGTTTAGCTGAAGTAAGATATTCTCTTATGGATAGACACATAGAAGATGATCTGCTTCCAACTGCAAGAGAATTAGGTGTTAATATAGTTGCTTTTGGTGTTCTTCTTTCAGGTTTAATTGGAGGAAGCTCACAAAATGAAAAACTACTTGCTATAAGCAAAAGAGTTTCTTCAAGTACTTTAGAAAATATTAAAGGAAATCTTTCTATTGCTGATTCTTTAAAGGATATAGCAGATAGGAAAGGAATAACATTGGCTCAGCTTGCTATTGCTTGGGTTTTAGCTCAAGGAGAGGATATACTGGCATTAGTTGGCTCAAGAATTCCTTCACAAGTTGAAAGTACAATTAAATCTTTAGATGTAATTTTATCTAAAGAAGACTTATTTGAAATAGAAAAAATTATACCTAAAGAACAGGCTAATAGTTCTTATATGCTTGAACTAAATCTTAATGAAAAAGGATTATTTATACCAAAATAAAAAAGAAAGTGGAAATTCCACTTTCTTTTTCATCTTTAATATTATAGAAGTCCAGCTTCTTTCATTACTGCTTTTATTTGTTTTGTTTGTTCTTCAGTTGCCTGTAAGAAAGGCTTTGTGCAATAATCCTGCATTTCTATTCCATGAATCATCATAGCCTTTTTCATAATAGGAATAAATGGTGTTCCTATTGGATAAAGGTCCATTAATTTGTCTACTATTTTTTGAATTCTAGCAACCTCGTCCATATTTTTTGCATTTATTGCTTTTACCCAGTCAGCAAAAAGTTCTGGACATAGATTTGAAAGTCCTCCAATACATCCACTTCCACCACATAGAATATTATGAACAAAGTTTTCATCAAATCCTGATAATACAATGAAATCAGGGAATTCTTTTAATACTGTAGTCATAAGTTTTCTAGTATGTCCCATTTCACTTACAGTATCTTTGAATCCAACTATATTTTTATGTTTTCTAAGAAGATTTAATGTAACTTCTGGAGTTAGGTCATGTCCTGTTCTATCAGGGAAGTTATATAAATAGATATCTCCTTTTACAGCTTCTGCTACTTTGTCATAGAAGAATTCTACACTTTCATTAGAAAGAGAAAAATAGTATGGACTAATAATCATTACAGCATCTGCTCCAGCTTCTATTGCAAAATTTGAAAGTTCAACTGTATCTTCAACTGTCATACAGCTAGTTCCAATATATACTTTTACTCTTTTATTTACGTGTTCTACCACTAATTTAATAAGCTCTTTTTTTTGTTCAGTAGTCATAGAGAAAAATTCTCCTGTACTTCCCATAATTACAAGCCCATCTACTCCACCTTTGATAAGATGATTCCATACATTTTTATTAGCCTGAACATCCAGATTTCCATTTGCATCAAATGCAGTTACTACTGGAGTCAGAAAATTTGCTTTTTTCATAATTATTCTCCTTTTATATATTTTAAATAATTTTATCCTATAATATTAATAAGTTTTCCTATTTCTGGAATTTCACAAGTTACTATATCTCCCTTTTTCATAAATCCTTGGGGCTTCATTCCCATTCCTACTCCAGATGGTGTTCCAGTTATTATTATATCTCCAGGTTCAAGAGTTATTCCTGCTGATATTTCAGATATTATTTGAGGAATATCAGCTAAAAATAATTTTGTATTTGAAGATTGTCTTAATTCACTATTAACATAGCTTTTTACATCTACCTCTACTGGAAATGGAAGAGCTGTCTTATGCAGTATACATGGTCCCATAGATGAATAAGTATCCAGACTTTTACCCCTATACCATTGAAGATGAGATTGCTGCAACACTCTAGCAGATATATCATTGAATATTGAATATCCAAAAATATATTTTTCAGCATCTTCTCTGGCTATGTCTGTTCCTCTTTTTCCTATAATAACTGCCAGTTCTACTTCATAATCTAAATGTGTATCCAAATCCATTCTACTTTTTACTGTATCTCCTACTCCTATTATTTCAGAAGCCCTTTTTGAAAAATATACAGTTTTTGCTGGTTCAGCAAAATCATCTTTAAAACTTTCTTTTGTTTCTTCTAAATGGTCTTTATAATTCACTCCTACACATATAATATCGTGAATAGGTCTTTTGATTGGTGAGCATATTTTTACCTTTGAAACATCATACTGAACACATTCAGAAATCTTTCCCCCAAAAATTTCCTGAAGCTGTTCTATTTCCTCTTCAGTAATATTTTCTATAAGATCAATCATTGAAGAAAATTCTCTTCCTAATACAGGAGATATTTCTATGATCTTTGATTCATCCTTATTAAAAATACCTAATTTTTCATCATTTTCATTCTTAAATCTTATAAATTTCACTTTATCCCCTTTTGAAATTCAGGTTTATATAAAATCAGTAAGCAGAGAAACAGTTTTTTCTCCGCTTACAAAAATTATCTTTATATCTTAATTTTACACATAATTACATAATCTTGCAATAGCCATTTCTGTATATCCTAAAGTTTCTGCTTTAGTTTGTTTTCCATTAGCTACTTCTACTAATTCCTGTAAAAATTCTTCTCCAAGTTCTTTAAGTGTTTGTGGTCCATATATAACTGGACTTGCATCTATGTCAATATTATCTGGCATATTTGCAAATGTTATTTTATTTCCAGTGATTTTTATTACTGGGGAAATAGGATTTCCTGTAGGAGTTCCTCTTCCTGTAGAGAATACAATAACTTGAGCTCCTCCAGCTACCATTCCTGCTACTGATGAAGGGTCATTTCCTGGAGTGTCCATTATTACAAGTCCTTTTTCTTCTACCTGTTTTCCATAATCATATACTGCTGTAACTTCTGTATGTCCACCTTTGTGAATACATCCTAATGATTTTTCTTCAAGAGTAGTAATTCCTCCAGCTATATTTCCTGGTGATGGATTTCCATCTCTTACCTCTTCTCCTACTAATTGAAGAGCTTTTTCATATCTATGTACTATTTCATATATTCTTTCTTTTATCTCAGGAGTTTTAGCACGATTTGCAAGTATATGCTCTGCCCCTATGAATTCTGTAGTTTCAGAAAGAATTGATGTTGCTCCTAATGCTACTAAACGATCACTTAGTTCTCCAATAAGTACGTTTGATGCAAGACCACTTGTTGGGTCTGACCCTCCACACTCAGTTCCTACTATCAATTCAGATATTGGAAATTCTTCTCTTTGAAGTTTTGAAGCTTCTTGTGCCATTTTTCTTCCAGCACGAACAGCTCTTTCTATTGTTGTTAAAGTTCCTCCATTTTCTTGAATGATAAATGTTTCCATTGGTTTATTAGTTCTTTCTCTTATTGCGTCTACAACCAAATCCATTTGACAGTTTTCACATCCAAGAGAAACAACAATTATTCCATATACATTAGGATTAGCTGCCATTCCAGCCATAACATCCATAGTAAGTTGTTGATCTCCAGCTACTTGTGAACATCCATTTTGGTTATTGAATGTTACTGCTCCCTCTATTTGAGAAGCTATTATTCTAGTAGTATCTGATGCACAAACACTTGCTGGCAAAATAAATATTTTGTTTCTTACTCCAACTCTTCCATCTGGTCTTCTATATCCTAAAAAATTCATATTACATTTCCTCCCTTATCTATAAGTTCTCTCTATGACTTTCTACATTGTGAGTATGTACATGAGCTCCTGCTTTTATATCCTGAGCTGCAATTCCTATATGTTCTCCATATTTAACTACTGGTTCCCCTTTAGCTATATCTCTAGTAGCAAATTTATGGTATATTTGAATATCCCCAAGAGCAGTAAGTGTAAAAACTTTATCTCCTGCTTTATAGTTTATTTCTGTTCCTTTAGCAATTTGTTCAATAGCTACTGCCACACTGTCTTTTTCATCAATTATTAAAGCATTGATCATAACATTCCTCCTTAAAGATTTTAGTATTTCTGTATTTTAAAAGTTTTTATTTTGCTGTTTCTAATTTTGCAGCTTCTAAAGCTTCTGATTGTGGACATCCATATTTCTTTGCCCACCAGTTAGTCATCAATGGTACTAAAATAGCTGTAACTACTACTGATGCTGCTACCTGAGTAGTTGCTTCTCCTACATATGGAGCCCAAGCTGGATCAATAAGCCCTACTGCTGCTGGTACTGCAACTGCATTTCCTGCTGTTGTTGCAACTGCCCATCCTGCATATCCAGGTCTTCTTCCAATGATCTTATCACAGAAAACTATGAAGCTTCCACCTACAAACACTGTTATAAGCCCTAAAATAATTCCTGGAACTCCACCTTTTACCACATTGCTTAAGTTGATTCCTGCTCCAAGAGTAAGTCCAACAAATGGAATTAGAATATTACCAGCTGGTTCTAGGAAAGTCTGCATTTCTTTATCAAGATTTCCAATTATCATTCCAACTATGATAGGTATAACTGTTGCTACAAGTGCCATAAATGGTACATTTGCAAGTCCTGAAGCACCAAGAGCTATAAGTGTAAAAAGTGGTCCATCATTCAAAGCCAGAAGAGCCATAGCAGCACAGTCAGTAGTATCCCCATAAGTTTTCATAAGAGCTAAATACACACTTCCATTACTATTAGTTACTGCACTGATAATAGCTAATGTTGTAAGTCCACATACTCCTGCAAAACCAAATATTTTTCCAACAGCTATCCCAATAGCTGCACCAATTATAAATTTAGAAATAAGAAGAATTCCCCCACGTTTTACCACTTTAGGCATATCTCTCAATTGTAAAGTAGTTCCTAGGCAGAATAATTGGATCCCCATTGCTGTTGCTGCCCCTGCACTAGAAAATGTTGCTGTTGTAAATGACCCTATTCTTAATGCTGCTGGGAAAAAAGTATTCATAAAAGCTCCTATAAGTAAAGGAACAATCATCATACCAGCAGGTACTCTTTTTAAAAATCTCATAATCATAATCTCTTTCCTCCTGACATTTTATTTTTTGCTATATTTGGTGGCCTTCCAACTCAGCTTTTTCAATTTTGTTCGTATATACAAACTTAGTTTTTATATACGAATTATTATAAAATAATAATAGCACTCTTTTATATATAAGTCAATATGTTCTATTAAAAAATTTTTATCATTATTTTCAATCACCATTTTTCAGCAGATTTCATTGAAAAAAATTTTATAGTTTAATTAATTATGTCTTTTTATATGTAAGTCTTGTATGTATATACAAACTGTTTAAAATCTGATATAATCAAATTATTAATATTTAGGAGGTGCCTTTTCATGGCAAAGACTGAACATAGACCTACAGCTCGTGTACTTAATATACTTGAATTATTGGCTGCTAATCAAGAAGGTCTGACTTTGACAGAAATCGCTGAAGCTATTGATGCACCTAAAAGCAGTATACTGCCTTTAATTCATACTATGGCTCAACGTAAATTTATATTTTTGGATGCCCATACTTATAAGTATAGTATAGGTATAGGTTCTTTTTGTGTCGGATCAGCTTATACAAGCAATATGAATGCTATTCAATTTATAAAATCAGAGATGAAATATATTGTGAAAAAAACTAATGAAATCTGCCAAATGGGTATATTTGACAGAGGGCAGGTATTATATGTAGCAAAAGTAGATTCTGATGATCCTATTCGTATTATTTCATATGTAGGAAAAAGACTTCCTGCCTATTGCACTGCTCTAGGTAAAGCTCTGCTCTGCCAAAAAAATATCAATGAACTAAAAGAACTCTACCCAGAAGGATTAAAAAAATATACTCCAAATACCATAACTGACTTTGAGGTACTTGCAGATCAGCTTAATGAGATAAAGCAAACTATGATTGCTACTGAAAATGGAGAAGTAAATGAACAATCTGACTGTATCAGTGTTCCTCTTTTTAAAGGAGATGATATACTTGCTGCTATCAGTGTAAGTGTTCCTTCATTTAGAATGGCAGAGGAAAAAACAGAACTTATCAAATCATTGCTTTTGGAAACTAAAAATAAAATTGAAACTTTTTTTCGTGAACATGATATAGATAGTACACAACTTACTCTTTCTAATTAATAAAGGAGAATAAATATGGATAGGTTAATATCTTTGAATATTGATTTTATTTCAGGAACAGGAAACAACAGTTTCATTCATCCTGTTATCATTCAAAGTGATAAAGAAAATATTCTCATAGATTGTGGAACTCCTGCTTCTCTTTCTCTTTTAGAAAAAGAAGCTCAAAAAAATAATTTCGATTTTTCAAAACTTACAAAATTAATAATAACCCACCATGATCACGATCATATGGGTGCTCTTTATGAAATAAAAGAAAAATATCCCCATATACAGGTAGTTTCCTCTTTACTGGAAAAGCCATATATTGAAGGGACAAAAAAATCTTTAAGGCTGGAACAAGCTGAAAAAATATATACAACTCTTTCTGAGAATGAAAAGGTAAATGCTGACTATTTCCATAATATGCTAAAATCTATAAAACATGTTCCTGTTGATATTACAATAGATGGAGATTATGAATTAGATTGGGGTGGTGGAATAAAAATAATTTCTACTCCTGGACATATGCCTGGTCATATCTCTATCTATTCTAAAAAGTTTAAAACACTTATTACTGGAGATGCTATGGTAATAGAAAATGAAAAGCTTTTTTTAGCTAATCCTCAGTATACTCTGGATATGGAAGAGGCAATAAATTCTATAAGAAAATTTTTAGAGTATGATATTCAGCAGCTAATATGTTATCATGGTGGTATAATTAAAGGAGATATTACTTATAAAATAAAAAAACTTTTGAATAAATAACAGGAGGTATTATGAATATTTCTCAAATTGTACTTGATAATATACTTTCTAATCTTGAAAAAAGAAATATGAAAGGATATTTTGCTGAAAATATACCTCAATTAATTGATTTAATAAAGGAGCTGATTCCTGAAAATTCAGTTATTGGCTGTGGTGATTCAATAACTCTTGAGGAGGCAGAATTATATAGTTTTTTTAGAAATAATAATTTTCTTTTTCTTGATAAATATAAAGAAAGTTTAACAAAAGAAGAAAAAAGAGAGATCTATATCAAAAATTTTTCTGCTGATACTTTTATAAGCAGTGCTAATGCAATAACTGAAGATGGCAAAATATTTAATATAGATGGAAATGGAAGCAGAGTTGCTCCTATTATTTATGGTCCTAAACAAGTAATAATAGTAGTTGGAATAAATAAAATAGTTCCTGACTTAGATCATGCTATACACCGAGCAAGGCAGACTGCTGCTCCACTTGATGCTATGCGGCTCAAGAAGAATACCCCTTGTGCAAAACTTGGATATTGCATAGACTGTCGTCACCCTGAAAGAATATGTAATTCTTTTGTTGCCATTGAAGGCCAATTTATAAAAAATAGAATTAAAGTTATTATTGTTGATAAAAATATGGGATTCTAAAATCAACATATAAAAAAGTCCATTCTTCCAAATGGACTTTTTTTATTTCTGTTTTTAATATCAATTATTCTTTTATTCCCATAACACGTTTTCCAGCTATACGTCCAAATACTACACAATCAGTTAAAGCATTTCCACCAATACGATTTGTTCCATGTATTCCACCTGTTACTTCTCCAGCTGCATAAAGATTTTTTATAATTTTTCCACTATTATTTATAACTTGAGCATCTGTATTAATTTTAATTCCACCCATAGTGTGATGAATAGTTGGTGAAAGAGGTACACAGTAAAATGGACCTGTTTCAATTTTTTGTTCTAACTCATCTTTTTCAAAATCTGTATCCTTCCCAGATTCAACAAGCTTGTTATAATGAGAAACAGTTGCAGTCAATCCTTTAGCATCCAATCCAGCTTTTTTAGCTAATTCTTCCAAAGTATCTGCTTCATATAAGTATTTTTTATTGATTAAATCTTCTTTATTTTTTAATTTCAATACTCCTGCATAGAAACCACCTTTAGAATCAAATATTGAATACATTACCTGACCTGTCTGTTTAATAGTATCTTCAGAAATAGTATCTCTTCTTCCAGATTCTTCAGTAAAACGTTTTCCTTCTTTATTTACATAAATAGAATTTTTTATAACTCCAGCAAAATGACTTTGAAGGCCACCTGTCATAGGATTCCCATGAGGATGTATCTGTATGTATTCTGTTCCCTCAGTAGCTGCTCCTATTTTTACAGCCATTTCTATTCCATCTCCTGTAGAAGTAGGAGCATTTGAAGTTGGCAGTCCTTCAACATTATTGAATTTTTTTACCATTTCCTGATTAGCTCCATAACCACCTGTAGCTATAATAACTCCTTTTATAGCAGTTAATTCATAAACCTGACCATTTCTAGTATCAACAGCTTTTACTCCTATTACCTTTCCATCAGCTCCTGTTAATATTTCTTCAGCTTTACAATTTAGAATAATATCTCCACCTTTATCTAAAACAATTTTTTCTAATGGTTCTATAAATCCATTATAAGCAACTTTATCTTTTTCATCCATACTTCTTGGCCATAATCCACCAATTGTTTGATAAACATTTTCAGTCCACTTAGTTCCATGAGCACTTAACCATTTACGAGCTGCCAAAGCATTCTCTGAGAAAACTTTTACTAGTTCTGGATTCGACTTATTATCTCCAGCTTCCATTGTATTTTTATAAAATAATTCTACACTGTCCTCTACTCCAATTTTTGATTGACGCTCAGGATCAGGAGCATTCAAAGTTCCTCCAGCTCTTGCTGTATTTCCACCAATATATTCATTTTTTTCAAGTATTATCACAGTTCCACCATTTTCTACAACTTCTGTAGCAGCAGCAAATCCACTTCCACCTGCTCCTATTATAATAACATCAACAGTTTTTTGAATTGCTTTCTCATTTTTTTTAGGTACTGCTATTGGTTTTCTCAATACTTCTTTAGAAATTCCAGTTTGTTCCACACAGTTATTAATTCCCATAATAAGAGCATTTGAAGTAACAGTTGCCCCAGACACAGAATCAACTGCTAGTGATTGATTATTTAAAACTTCTGAAACTATAATATCAATAGCTGCTGTTCCAATTCCATTAGATTCAACATGATCAACTTTGATATCTTTTATTTTATCAGTTGAAAAATCAACTTTTACTGTCATCTCTCCATTATGACCAGTTACTGTACTTGTATAAGTTCCTGTTTTAAATATATCAACAAGTTTTTTTGATTCCCCTTTTGCCATTGATTCAGTTTCTTTTACTCCATCTAATAAAGCCTTACTTGATACTGTAGCTCCAGAAATAGTATCTATATCTGTACTTTGTTTTTCAATAATAGTCTTTATTGTCTGATTGATAGCAGTATCTCCAAGTCCTTTAGTTTCTTCATGCTTTGCTTCAATTTTTACAATAGAATTTCCTTTAAAAGTTGTATCAATTTTAATATCCTTATTATGACCTGACACAACTATAGAATAAGTTCCATCTTTATAAGGTTCTTTTGTGTTTCCTGCTACATAAACATTTAATGCAAGCATAAATGAAGCAATTAAAATCTTTCCCATTTTCATATAATTCCTCCTTAAATATTAAAATAATAAATACCTTACTTTTTAAAAATAAGATTAAAAATTTACTTTGAGATTATAACATTTTTTTATATGAAATATCAATGTTTTAATTTTTTACAAATAAATATTCTATTATTTTTTCTTTTATATTTCTTAATTTACAAAAACTCTGAAAAACATCCTTGAATAAA